>Ga0163161_10004016_pt1 | contig 10298 bp, 6 predicted proteins | sample S45metaG_FD_129847 | JGI IMG/M metagenome (GOLD analysis project Ga0163161, IMG submission 129847) | Switchgrass rhizosphere microbial communities from Kellogg Biological Station, Michigan, USA - S4-5 metaG | ecosystem: Host-associated > Plants > Roots > Rhizosphere > Soil | place: USA: Michigan... | reverse complement strand
CTGGCGGCCAGTTCCGCGAAGTCGACCTTCAGCACATCGGACTCGATCACGTCGAGCTGCGCATGCTCGCGCAGGCGCTTGGCGAGGTCGCGGTCGAGCTCGATCACGGTGAGGCGGCCCAGCCGCTCGACCAGCGGCTGCGTCAGCGCCGCGAGCCCCGGCCCGATCTCGACCATGGCGTCGCCAGGCTGCGGCGCGATCTCGCGCACGATCGCATCGATGATCCCCCCGTCGGACAGAAAGTGCTGCCCGAACCGCTTCCTGGCGATGTGTGCCATCGAATCAGGATTGCGGTGGGTCGCGGTATTCGACGTAGGCGCGTGCGCGCACTTCCTGCACCCAGGTGGTGAAGGCCTCCTCTACGCGCTGTTCGCGCAGCGCGGTGCGCGCAGCTTCGCGCTGCTCCGACTGGCTGAGCTTGGAATCGCGGCGGCCGACCACCTGGATCAGGTGCACGCCGAAGCGCGACACCACGGGGTCGCTGATCTGGCCCGGCGCGAGCCGGTCCATGGCTTCCTCGAATTCGGGCACGAACTGGCCCGGGCGCGACCAGCCGAGGTCGCCGCCGTCCTTGGCGCTGCCGTCCTGCGAGTTGTCGCGGGCAAGGCCGGCGAAGTCGGCAGTGCCGGCCTGCACGCGGCGCTTGAATTCGGCCAGTTGCGCAACCGCCTGCGCCGTGGTGCGCTTGGGGTCGTTGAGCAGCAGGATGTGGCGCACTTGGGTCTGCGTGACCGTGGCGTCGCCCGACCCGATCTGGGCCTTGGCGATGACCTTGAGCACGTGGAAGCCGGCGCTGGAGCGCACGGGCCCGGCGATGCCGTTCACCGCGGTCGATTGCGTGGCCTCGACGAACAGCGACGGATAGCGGTCGGCGCTGCGCATGCCGATGGCGCCGCCGTTGGCGCGGTCCGGCGAATCGGAGTTCTCGCGCACCAGCTTGGCGAAGTCTTCGCCGGCGCGGGCGCGCTGGGCGAGGTCCTGTGCCTTCTTCTGTGCCGCGGCCACCTGGGCGTCGGTGGCGTTCTCGGGAACGGCCACCAGCACCTGCGCGAGGTTGAGGTTTTCCAGCGCCGCGTTCTTGACGGATTGATTGCGCTGGTCGCGCAGGTATTCGTCGGCCTCGGCGTCGCTGATCTTGACCTTCGACTCGACCTCGCGGTCACGCAGGCGCGTGAGCAGCAGCTGGTCGCGCAGGTCGTTGCGGAAGTCCTGCTGCGCGATGCCTTCGGCGGCCACGCGGCGGCGCAGCTCGACCAGGCTGATCTCGTTCTGACGCGCCACGGTCTGCTCGGCCTGGTCGATGGCTACGTCGTCGACCTTGATGCCGTTTTCCTTCGCGAGCTGAAGCTGGGCACGCTCCGTGATCAGCCGCTCCAGCACGAGCCGGGTGAGCTCGCCGCGGGGAACGCGCTCTGCGTCCGGGTTCTCCTTGATCAGCCGCGACACGCGCGTCTGCACGTCGGTGTTGGTGATGGGCTCCGAGTTGACCAGCGCGACGATGAATTCAGCCGAGCGCTGCACGGGCGCCGCGGCAGGCGCCGTCGACGGCCGCGCGGCCGGCGGGCCCAGGCGCGGCCCGGCGCGCATGATGTCCGTGATGCCGGTGCCGGAGCGGAAGCCCTGCGCACCCGACGTTGCAGCCACTGCCGCGAGGCAGCCCAGGGTGATGATGGAACGGATGTATTTCATGGCGTCGCTCAGTCAGTCGTCTCAGTCGTAATTGGTGAAGCGGCTCGGCGCTTCGCCCGGTTGGCGCAGGGGTTCGTAGCGCTGGATGTTCTGCCGCAGGGCCTGCATGGGGCTGGAGCCGATGCTGGAGAAGCCGACGAATTCGAGCTGGAACATGATGCGGGTGTTCGCCGTCACCTGGCCCGTGGTGATGCGCTGCAGCACCACGCGCCCGATCCAGCAGCAGCCGTCGTACTCGAAGCCGAGCACGCCGTCCGTGAGTTTCTTGTCCTGCAGGCTGTAGTTGAGTCGGCCGACCGCATACCAGCGTCCGCCGCCCTGGCCCTTGCCGGGGCCGAGGTTCTTGCCCTTGTCGCCCCACAGGTCGTTGATGGGCCATTGCCAGCCCACGTCGATCGACTTGCTGCCGTCGGTCGCGGTCGGGGTGCTGGGCGCCTGGTAGCGGAAGGCCGCGCTCAGGTTGTGATACGGCTCGGGGTTGTAGCGCGCGCTGATGGCCGAGCGCTCCGACTTGCGCGTGTCGGGGTTGTACTGCACGAGGGTGTCCAGGCTCCACTTGGGCGTCCAGTTGATCTGGGCGCCCACGAGCAGGTCGCTCGCGCGGTCGGTCACCGGCGTGCCGCCGGGCAGCGTGACCTTCTGGTCGCTGAAGCGCAGCCGCTGCGCGATGCCGAAGCGCGCGGCCTCGACGCCGGTGGCCGGATCGATCAGGCGCGAGGTCACGCCGAGCGTGAGGGCATTGGTGTCCGAGACGCGGTCGCCGCCCGAGAACGCGTTCTCGGTGTAGATGGTCGCGAAGCTGAAGTCGTTGGCCGCCGAATCGTAGTTCGGCAGCATGCTCTGGTTGCGATACGGCGTGTAGACGTAGTAGGCACGCGGCTCCAGCGTCTGGCGGAAGGCGCGTCCGAAGTAGTTGGCGTCGCGCTCGAAAGTCAGGCCGCTGTCGAGGCTGAAGGTCGGCACCGCCCGGTTGCTGGAGGTCGGGAAGAAATACAGCGAGCTCGGGTTGTAGACCTGGCCGTTGACGTACTGGGTACCGTTGACGGTGACCGTCGGAATGGACGACTGCGGCAGGTAGTAGTTGTACGAGGCCGCGTTCAGCATCAGCTTGGGGATGACGAACGAGCTCGGCGTGATGAACGGGCGGCTGATCGAGGCGACGGCCATGGCACGGTCGCCGTCGGGCTGCGATTGCTGGGTGGCGTCGTAGCCGAGCTGCGACGGCAGGATCGTGTTCACGCGGAAGTGCGTGTAGTCCAGGTTCAGCGAAACGTCGAAGCCGTGCCAGTCGTACTTGTTGTAGTTGGCCGTGATCTGCGGCATCTTGTCGTACGCCGGCACGATCGGCGACAAGTCGTACTGCAGGTTCTGGTACTTCAGCGTGCGGACGATGCCGCTCCAGTCGCCCTTGCTCCAGTTGAGCGATGCATCGTTGGGCAGCTGGCGCTGCGCGAGCGACGGCGTGCGCGTGAAGTCGCGCCAGTAGTCGTTGTCGCTGACCCGGTTGATGCTGATGTTGGCCGACAGCGAGTCGAGGCCCAGCGCCTTGGCATCGAAGTCCTGGTGATGCGTGCCCCACACGCCCCAGCGCTTGGTGCTGCCGAGATCGGGGTAACGCTGGCCCATCAGGCGGTCGCTGCCCATCAGGTCGAAGCGGATCGTTCCGTTGTACCCCTTCTCGAGGTAGCGGAACTCGTTGCTGAAATTGATGCCGCGCTTGCTCATGATCGTCGGAGTGATCGTGGCGTCGCGGTTGGGCGCGATGTTCCAGTAGTACGGCTGCGCGATCTCGATGCCGTTGGTGTTGTCGATGCCGATGGTGGGCGGCAGCAGGCCGCTCTTGCGCTCGTTCGACAGCGGGAAGCTCACGCTCGGAATGGGCGGCGTGGTGATGCCCATGAAGCTCAGCCGCGCATTCTTGGCCACGCCCTCGTTTTCCTCGGTGTCCGTGGTCATCGTGGTCGCGGTCAGCAACCAGGCCGGCATCCAGCCCGGAAAGTCTTCGCGGCGGCAAGTGGTGTAGGTGGCTTCGCGGGCGATCGACACGTTGGCGTCGACGAAGTCGATGCGCTTGGCCTCGCCGTGTGCTTCGTTCACGAGGAACTGGTAGCGCACGTTGTTGAAGAAGCCCTCGAAGGTCTCCAGCTTGAGCTGCAGCTCGGGGCCTTCGTACACGTTGCCGGCCTGGTTGACGCGCACGTTGCCGGTGGCCTTGGCGCGGTCGTCGGGCTGGTAGTACTCGAGCCGGTCGGCGGTGATGGACACGGCGCCGCGCCGCAGCGTGGCGTTGCCCTCGACCACGGTTTCCAGGTCGGGCCGGCCGGAGATGCGGTCGCCGGTGACGATGCTGGGCATCTGGCCGCGGTCCGCGGGTGTCAGGGTTTCGGTCAGCAGCGGCGTGCGCTTCAGCGTGAGCGGGGCGTCGAAGTTGCCGGCCGTCTGCGCGGAGGCGCCATGTGCGTGCATCAGGGCCAGCGACAAAACAGCCAGCGGTAGCGGCGGGCGCGAGCGCCGCGGGGCGACACGACGTCGGTTCATCAGGCCTCCCGCCCAGCCGTTCCGAGGAAAGCGGTCGACTCGCCCGGGAAGGGCAGCGAGCGCACAAGGTGCCAAGCGTGAGGGCTTTGGGTCGTAGGCATCGGTTCGGAACGAAAAATCGTCGGGGGACGGCGCGGCAGGCCGGCGGGTTGCAGGGGCCGGCAGCAACCCGCATCGGCCGGAAGCCGGCCAAGGGGGATTGCCGCGCCAGGCGGATTTGTAGAATCGATTATCCATGACAGCATCCCCGCCTCCGGCCTCATTAGCCCCAAGCCCCGCCGAGACCATCCTCTGGACTGATCCGCAGCGGGCCGAAGTGTTCCGGGGCTGGCTGGCCGCCATCGCGCCTGCCCACCGGTTGTTGCCCGACACCGTGCGGCTCGCCTCGGTCGACGCGAGCTTCCGCCGCTACTTCCGCCTCGACACCGCCGACCCCGCCGCCCCCACGCGCATCGTGATGGACGCGCCGCCGGACAAGGAAAACAGCGCCCCCTTCGTCCAGGTGGCGCAGCTGATGGCCGGCGCCGGCGTGCTCGCCCCCACGGTGCTCGAATGGGACAAGCCGAACGGCTTTCTCCTGCTCGACGACCTGGGCCGCCAGACCATGCTGGACGTGATCGATCCGGCGAAGCCCGACGCGAGCCGCCCGCTCTACGACCAGGCCATCGACGCGCTGATCCGCTGGCAACTGGCCTCCAAGCCCGGCGTGCTGCCCCCCTACGACCGGGCGCTGCTCGAGCGCGAACTGGCGCTGTTCCCCGAGTGGTACATCGGGCGCCACCGCGGCATCGCCGTCGAAGGCAAGCTGAAGGAGCGGCTCGAGCGCAGCTTCAAGCTGATCGTAGACAGCAACCTCGCTTCGCCCGCCGTCTACGTGCACCGCGACTTCATGCCGCGCAACCTGATGATCGGCAACGGAGCAGCGCTCGGCGTGCTCGACTTCCAGGACGCCGTGTACGGCCCCGTCACCTATGACATCGCCAGCCTGATGCGCGACGCCTTCCTGAGCTGGGACGAGGAGTTCGTGCTCGACATCACCATCCGCTACTGGACGGCTGCGCGCAAGGCCGGCCTGCCTGTCGACGAAGACTTCGGCGCCTTCTACCGCGCGGTCGAGTGGATGGGCCTGCAGCGCCACCTGAAGGTGGCCGGCATCTTCGCGCGCCTCACGCTGCGCGACGGCAAGCCCAAGTACCTGGCTGACACGCCGCGCTTCATTGCCTACATCCGCGCCACCGCCAGCCGCTACATGGAGCTGACGCCGCTGCTGCGCGTGATCGACGAAATCGAGGGCACTTCGGCCATCACGGGCTTCGCCTACGGCCGTGTCTGAAGGAAAACTGAAAAAGCACCACCCTGTGACGGCCGTACAACGGTCGCTCGCAGCTATCGATTTCATAGCATGCCGCGTTTTCACTGTTCCGTGCCGCTGAGCGCCGGCGTCAGCCTGGCGTTGCCGCCCGGCGCTGCGCGCCACGTGCAGGTGCTGCGGATGCAGCCCGGCGATGCGATCACGCTGTTCGACGGCGCGGGCGGCGAATATGCAGCCACGGTCGAGCGCATGGGCCGCAGCGACGTCGCTGTGGCCGTCGGCGCCCACCTGCCGGTGGAGCGCGAAGCGCCTCGCGCCGTGCACCTTGCGGTCGGCATGCCGGCCAACGAGCGCATGGACTGGCTGGTCGAGAAAGCCACCGAGCTCGGCGTTGCGAGCATCCAGCCGCTGGCCACTGCCCACGGCGTGCTGCGCCTGTCGGGCGAGCGCGCCGAGAAGAAGCGGGCGCACTGGGAGGCGATCGCGGTCGCGGCCTGCGAGCAGTGCGGGCGCAACCGCGTGCCGGTGATCCATCCGGTGCAGTCCTTCACGGGCTGGCTCGAAACCAATGAAGCCTCGGCCGTGCGCCTTGTGCTGAGCCTTGCCGAGGGCACACGCAGCCTCGCCGACACACTTCAAGCCCCGAACGACCAAGGCGTGACTGTATTGAGCGGCCCCGAAGGCGGCCTGAGCAGCACCGAAGAACAGCAGGCCATCGCCCGCGGCTTCGCTCCCATCACCCTCGGCGCGCGCGTGCTGCGCGCTGAAACGGCGGCGCTGGCCGCGCTGGTGTCCCTGGCCGTACTCTAGGCAGGGCCGCGAGGTGGGTGTTTTCCGCGACGCGCACGCGGAAAGCTTGGGAAACAATCGTTACTTCATTAAGACAAAAGAAGGACTTTTGCCGATGTCCCGCCTGCCAAGCGTTCTGCGCCTTGCACCTCTCGTTCTTGCCGCGCTGCTGTGCGCCACACAGGGCGCGCTCGCCCAGAGCCAGGCCGTCGCCCCCACGCCCGCGCAAGTCAGCCCCGAGGTCGACAAGGCCTACACCCAGCTGATGGCCTCGCCCGCCATCCAGAAGCTGCTCGACGCGGTCAAGGCCGACCATGAACACTCGGTCGAAGACCTGAAGATGCTGACCGAGATCGAGGCGCCGCCCTTCAAGGAGCACAAGCGCGCCGAGGCGTTTCTCGCGCGCATGAAGGCGCTGGGACTGACGCACGCGAAGATCGACGCCGAAGGCAACGTGGTCGGCCTGCGCAAGGGCATCGGCGGCGGCCCGAAGCTGCTGATCTCGGCCCACCTCGACACCGTGTTCCCCGCCGGCACCGACGTGAAGGTGAAGGAGCACGACGGCCGGCTGCACGCACCCGGCATCGCGGACGACACGCGCGGCCTGTCGGTGCTTCTGTCGTGGCTCAAGGTGCTGAACGAAAACAAGATCCAGACCGTGGGCGACCTGATGATCGTCGCCAACGTCGGCGAGGAAGAACTCGGCAACCTGCGCGGCATGAAGGCCATCTTTCGCGACAACCTCGACATCGACGGCATGGTGGGACTGGAGCCGTCGTCGCCGGGCGCGGTGCTGGTGCTCGGCACCGCGAGCCACCGCTACGAAGTCACGTTCCAGGGCCCGGGCGGCCACAGCTTCGGCGCGTTCGGCCAGGTGCCCAGCGCCATCCACGGCATGGGCCGCGCCATCGCGAAGATCGCCGACGTGCGCACGCCGAGTTTCCCGAAGACCACCTTCACCGTCGGCACCGTGGGCGGCGGCACTTCGGTCAACACCATCGCGCCAGATGCGCGCATGGCCATCGACATCCGCTCCGACGACATGGCCTCGCTGCTCGAAACTGAGAAGAAGATCCTGGCCGCCATCGACGAAGCAGTGGTCGAGGAAAACAAGCGCTGGAACGTGAGCACGCTGAGCGTGAGCACCAAGCTCATCGGCGACCGCCCCGGCGGCCGCACGCCGCCCGATTCGGTGATCGTCGAGGCCGCGATCCGCTCGAACGCCGCCTTCGGCAACAAGACGCTGCTGCGCGGCGGCAGCACCGACGCCAACGTGCCGATCGCGCTGGGCATTCCCGCGATCATCGTCGGCGGTGGCGGCAAGGCCTCCGGATTCCATTCGTTGAGCGAGTCCATTGACGTGACAGATGCATGGAAAGGCGCGCAGAATTCGCTGGTTACCGTGCTGGGCCTGGTGGGCGTGCAAGGGGTCAGCCCCGCATTGCTCCCCAAACGGACAGCGCGTACCAAGTAATTTGTCACGTTGCCAGTTCGAAAGTGGACGTGCCACTTTCTGCTTACGGTCCGCGGCATTTAACAATGCAGACGGTTCTGTCACACACCAAGGAAACAGCCATGGGATTGCTCGATTCGGTACTCGGTCAAGTGCTCGGAGGCGCTGCGCAACAGCAGCAACCGCAAGGCGGCGGATTGGGCGATCTGGGAGGCCTGGCCGGCGCGCTGGGCGGCCTGCTCGCCAACAACGGCGGGCAGGGCGGCCTGGGCGGTCTGGTCTCGAAGTTCGAGCAGGCCGGCATGGGCGACGTCATCGGTTCGTGGATCGGCAAGGGAGAAAACCAGCCGGTCTCGGGCGACCAGCTGCAGAACGCGCTGGGCAGCGACACCATCGCCAGCATCGCGTCCAAGCTCGGCATCAATGCGCAAACGCTGCTGCCGATGCTCGCCACCATGCTGCCGGCGCTCATCGACCAGCTCACGCCGCACGGCAAGGTCCCCGACCAGGGCCTGGGCAACCACGACGACCTGCTGGGTTCGCTCAGCGGTCTGCTGCAAGGCAAGCAGTCCTGAACTGACGGACTGCGTTCTCCAGGATTCCGGCGCCCGCGAGGGCGCTTTTTTTGGCCCGTGCGTGTTGGCCGACAATCCCGCTGGCATCAATGGAGAGCAATGGCATGGCGGGCAGTCGCAAGTCGAAAGAAGAAGGTCTGGACGCGCAGCCCGATGGCACCGTGCGGTGGTCCAAGGGCATGCGCGAAGCGCTCGCACAGTTCAACGACCGGCCCTGCGGCCAGTGCGGCGGCTCGCTGTTGGACGAACGCAGCCTGGCCGACAGCCTCGACTTCTTTCGCCGCCACCGTTCCAGCTTCTATCCGCCGCGCGCCGCACGGCTGCGCATGCTCGACATGCACGGCGCCACGGCAGCCGAGCTGTTCTTCGAGCCGTCCCCGCACAAGGAAGCCGTCACCGACCTGCTGGCCATCCACGACGCGGCCGTGGTGCGCTTCTTCGTGGCCCAGGTCAAGCAGATCGACTGCAAGAACGCCCTCGTCAAGCAGGCTGCCCGCTGGCCGCTGTTCGTGCTGCGCGAGCTGCTGTCGGCGAACCCGGCGCGACACCAGGCCGGCGCCGCGTTGATCCTGGAGTTGCTGGCCGCGAACCCCGAGTGGCAGCAACCGCTGGAGGCCTCCTGCGACGACAGCCAGCGCAAGACGCTCGCGCGCCTGCAGGAAGACAGCTCCGCCGGCGTGACCGATGCCGCCCCCGACGCCTGGCCCGCGCTGCTGCGGCGCCCGCCCTGGAAGAACCGGCAGGCGCTGCCCGTCATCCCGACGCTGGCGCTGCAGCCACTGCCGCCAACGGCGCTGCTGCACTGGAGCAATCTGCCGCCGCCGCAGTACCTGCAGGCCACGGGCGAATCGTCCGACTGGCTGACCCGCGAGCTCCGCGTCTCGCGCGAACGCGCCGACCAGTGGATGGACGAATTCGCGCGCAACCAGCCCAACGCACCCGCAGAGATCCGCGAGGGCGGCAAGGTGCACAAGGCCCTGTGGATGCTGGGCCTGCGCCCCGAGCTCATCGAGGCTGTCGCGGCAAACGGCCGCGAGATCGGGCCGGAAGACTTCGGCGAACCTCCGGCCACCCACTGGAGCGTTGCCGAATACATCTGGCACCTGCCCGAGCCGCTGGCCATCGCAGTGTTCACGCTCGGGCCCGCGCCCGAGCTCTACATGGGCGATGTCTCGCGCATGCGCCCCATCCTCCATGCATTCGGCGCGGCCGCGCTGCCGGGACTGCCGCGCTTCCTCAAGCAGGGCTCGCGCGCGATGTTCGAGCTGGCGTCGGTCATCGAATGGGACCCGCTCGCCGGCTGGATCGCCAAGGGCTTCCACACCAATCGCTGGGTCCGGCGCGAAGCGGGCGAGTGGCTTGCGCGCTACCCGGATGCGGCCGCGCGCGGCCTCGTTCCCATCGCGCTGGGCGAACCCGGCCCTGCGCACGAGGCGGCGCAAGCCGCGCTGCGCTGGCTGCACGATGCCGGCCACGCCGACGCGGTACGCCGGCAGGCGCTCGCCTATGGCGCCGAAGCCGCCGACGCGGTGGCGCAGCTGCTGGCCATCGCCCCCGAAGAGTTGCTGCCCGACAGCCTGCCCGTGGTGCCGAAGACCCTGCCGCTGGCGACGCTGCCCCGCCTGCTCCTCAAGCAAGGCGGCCTAGCGCTGCCGCAAGACGTGGTGCCCGACGTGCTGATGGCGATGATGCTCGGCAAGCCCGACGCGCCCTATCCGGGGCTCGCTCCGCTGCTGGACGCGCTCACGCCCGATTCTCTCGCGCGCTTCGGCCGCGCTCTGCTGGCCTGGTGGATCGGCAATGGCCGCCCAGCCAAGGAGCGCTGGATGTTCGCTTTGCAGGGCCGTCTCGGCGACGGCGAAACCGCCCGCCAGCTCTACGGCCTGCTGCGCCAGTGGCGCGCCGCGCTCGACCGCGTGCGGGCCTACGACGCGATGGTGAT
>Ga0163161_10004015_pt1 | contig 10299 bp, 8 predicted proteins | sample S45metaG_FD_129847 | JGI IMG/M metagenome (GOLD analysis project Ga0163161, IMG submission 129847) | Switchgrass rhizosphere microbial communities from Kellogg Biological Station, Michigan, USA - S4-5 metaG | ecosystem: Host-associated > Plants > Roots > Rhizosphere > Soil | place: USA: Michigan... | reverse complement strand
CTGACGTGATCTTCACCGATGGCCTCACGGCGGGAAATGCCGTGGCTGGGCACGTTTCTACTGCCCAGGCCAACGAGGCCGCCGTGCACGACGCCACGATCGACGCGCTGCGATGGCGGGAGTTCTACGCGGCGGGAGGAGCGGCCTTGCTTCTCGCCCTTGCCGTGCTGCTGCTGACGCCGATCCCGGAGAAGGATGTGGACGTCCTCACCGCGATGCGCGCGCTGACCGAGACGCCGGCCCAGGCCAGGCGCGCCGAGTCAGCCGCGGCGCCAGCCGTGGCTCGCGCCGCGGCGGCCAACGACGACGTGCCGGATCTGGATGCGGTGATCACGGTGACAGGCCGACGGCCCGAGACCTTTTCCGGTGCGGAGAGTGCAGAGGCGGCGCAGGGTGCGAATGGCGTGTCCGCGCCTGCACGCGCCGAGACTCTGGTCGACCTGCCTGGCGCCGCGAAGGTGTGCGCCGATATGGCCCGCGTGCTGGACGTGAGCGACCTGCCGGGCCTGATGCTCCGGCTGGCAGGCGTGCTCGGCTCGCCCGGCCTGATTGTGTGGGTGGCGGATCGCAGCGGCCAGGTCCTCATGCCGCTCTTGACGCACGGCTACCCCGCCGCCGCCGTCGCGCGGATCGGCAGCCTGCCGACCTCGGCCGAAAACGCCACGGCGCTGGCGTGGCGGACCGGAAACGTCCAGATCGTGCCGGGCGCGCTGGTCGCGCCGATTGTGACGTCGGACGGATGTGTGGGGGCGCTGGCGGCGGAATTGCCGGAAGGCAGCGAGAACCGCACCGAAGTGCGGGCCCTCGCCACCATCTTCGCGGCTCAACTCGCGACGTTTGTCACCGCGCTGCCGAGCGTCGGCGGCGAACAGATCGCCGCCTCGACCTAAAAGAGCGGCGGCTTGCAAGCAGCTGCCGGTTGCGGGTTGCCGATTGCGGGTTGAACAACCCTCAACCATCAATCCGCAACCATCAACCTAGATCGGTTCCCCTCTCCGCTCCGCCTTCGGCTGCTCGCGCGGCGCGAGCGTTGCCTTCGCGGTGCCAGCCTTGTGATCGCGCAGGTAGCCGATGGTGAGCTCGGCGCCGTCCGACGCGGACTGCACGCTTTCGATGAGCTGACCCGGATCGGCGACGGGCTTGCCGTTGATCGACGTGATCACGTCGCCGGCCTTCAGCCCGGCCTTCGCTGCTGGCGTATCGGCCTCGACACTCGTCACGAGGATGCCGTCCTTCGTTCCGAAGTACTCGCCAAGCTGCGGGGTCAGATCCGAAATCCCGATCCCCAGGCGACCGTGTCCGTCCATCCGCTTGAACATGAAATTGCCGTCGGCGGGCGGATGCATGTCGAAGAAGAACCGCCGCCCCTGTGGATCGGGCGGAAGCATTCCTTCCCCGTGTCCCGGCGGCATCGCGAACTCGAAGTCCTTGCCGGGCTCCATTCGAGCCATCGCCGGCGCTTCGGGCGTCACCGACAGCTCCACGCGCTTGCCCTCGCGCAGCACGCTGGCCTTCACCGTGCGGCCCTCGGGCGTCTCGTCGACGAGGCGCGAGAGCTGCCGTGCGCTCCGCACGCGCTCGCCGTCGAAGTCGGTGACGACATCGCCCTTCTTGATGCCCGCCTTGCCGGCCGCGCTGTTCTCGGCGACGGCGTCCACGACCACGCCGCTGGTCGTCCTGGCCTGCGGTTCGTCGAGGTCCTTGATCGTGATGCCCAGCTCTGCGCCGCGACCCTCCAGAATCGCAAGGCGCCGTACCATCGGCTGCCCGACCATGTCGTCGGCGCCTGACTCGGCCCAGGACGGCGGTGCCTGCACGACCCGCCGCTCCGTGACGACCTGCTGATCGGACGCGGCGACAAGCGCTACCCCGCTGGCGAGGGTGAGTCCGGCCGCGATCCCTAGAAACGTACGCATACCCAATGCCTCCGTCGGGGAATGAATCCCCGGATCCGCGCCGGTCTGCCCGGCGCGCCAACTGCCGTCGTGTCCGATCAGACGCCGGGCGCCGCCCGTTGGCCGGAGCGGAGATTCTCGAGACGGCGTACACGAAGTAAAGTACACTCTGCACGTTTCAAGCGGCTGACGAGCCGCGAATGCCCTTGATTTCTGCAGCGTGCGCACGAATTTGTGCGATACGCGCAAGAACCGGAGCGCGACCAGCATGCCCGCGAAGCCACCGGCCTCGTCATCCGCCCCACAAAAGGCGAAGATCCTCGAGCGCGCCGAGCGCGAGAAGGTCAAGTTCCTGCGCCTGCAGTTCACCGACATCCTCGGCACGATCAAGAACGTCGAAATCCCCGACCGTCAGTTCGAGGACGCGCTGAACGGCGAGGTGATGTTCGACGGCTCCTCGATCGAGGGCTTCGTCCGCATCGAGGAATCGGACATGTATCTCCGTCCGGACCTCGACACGTTCACGATCTTCCCGTGGGGCAACCCGGGCGGCGAGAAAGTCGCGAGGATGATCTGCGACATCTACCGACCGGATGGCGAGCCGTTCGAGGGGTGTCCGCGCTCCACGCTGAAGCGTGTCATCGCGCTTGCGGAATCGCGCGGGTACGCGATGGACGCCGGGCCGGAAGCCGAGTTCTTCCTCTTTCAGCGCAAGAACGGCGTCCCCACCACTGAGACGCACGACACGGGCAGCTACTTCGATCTCACGCCGGTGGATCAGGGAGAAGACGTGCGGCGCGAGATCGTGCTCGCGCTCGAGTCGATGGGGTTCCACGTGGAGGCGGCGCACCACGAAGTCGCCGCGGGCCAGCACGAGATCGACTTCCGCTACGACGACGTGCTGGCGACGGCGGACAACATCGCGACCTTCCGGTTCGTCGTGAAGAACGTCGCGATGCGGCACGACCTGCACGCGACGTTCATGCCCAAGCCGATCTTCGGCATCAACGGCTCCGGCATGCACACGCACCAGTCGCTGCGCTCAGGTGGAAAGAACACGTTCCATGACGCGGACGGCCCGTGGCAGCTGAGCGCGACGTGCCTCTACTACATCGGCGGGCTGCTGCGTCACGCGAAGGGCTTCTGCGCGATCACGAACCCCCTGGTGAACTCGTACAAGCGGCTCGTGCCCGGCTACGAGGCGCCCACCAACATCGCGTGGTCGGAGAAAAACCGGAGCCCCCTCGTACGTGTGCCCGCAGCGCGCGGGGACTCGACGCGCATCGAGCTCCGGATGCCCGACCCGTCGTGCAACCCGTATCTGGCGCTGGCGGTCATGCTGCGCTCGGGGCTGGACGGCATCGAGAAGGAGAGCGATCCCGGGCCGCCGGTGAACAAGAACATCTACAAGATGAGCCACCGGGAGCGCCGGCATCTTCGGATCGACGAGCTGCCCGGAAACCTGAGCGACGCGCTCGACGAGCTCGAGAAGGACGACCTGATACGCGAGACCCTCGGGGACCACATCTTCAACCACTTCGTCGAAGCGAAGCGCGAGGAGTGGTTCGACTACATCCGCCAGGTCTCGCCGTGGGAAGTGGAACGGTATCTCGCGGCGTACTAGCGCTGGGCCGCTCGGTGGAAATAGGGAATAGGGAATAGGGAAAGCGAAGCACGGAGGCCGGGCCGTCACGCGGCTCTCGCGCTCGGTCTGTTCTTCCTATTCCCTATTCCCTATTCCCTATTTCCTATTTCCTATTTCCGACTGTCCCCTCGCCTGGTCGCCGTCCTACCCCGATGACGCACGACGGCTGAGGCCGATCGCGCGTTTTGTTCGGTATTTCCACGACTCGCGCACGGCACGGAGCTTGTAGTAGTGCGAGGCAGGTCGCGTCGGTCAACGGGATGCGTAACTCAGGCAGGCGCTGGCACCGCCGTATCCCGTCTTCCAACTGCAGGCGTTCACGATCGGCGCGACCAATTCATATGCGCAACTTCATTCGCGTCGCGGTGCTCGGAGTCGTTCTCGCTGGCGCCGCGGCGTGCGCCACCCACTCGCCAAGCATCGCCAGCATCAGGAACAACCCCGGGCGGTACTACGACCGGACCGTCAGCGTCGACGGCGTCGTTCGTGACGCCTGGAGCGTCCCGCTCGTCCCGTATCGCGTCTATCGGATCGAGGATCGGACGGGCGAGGTGACGGTGCTTTCAGAGTCCGGCCGCGTGCCGGCGCCGGGCACGCGCGTGCAGGTGACTGGTCGCGTCGAGGACGTCGCGTCGACCGGCGGCCGATCGCTCGGACTCCACATTCGAGCCCATAGCGTTCACGTCTACCGGTAAGGTCTGTGGGTCGGTAGGTCTGTGGGTCGGTAGGTCGGTCGGTGCGTGAGTCCTACAGACCTACAGACCCACCGACCATCTTCACGCTGTCACGTTGACCACGACAATCGTCATGTCGTCGGCCTGTGCCGCCTCACCGCGGAACCCCTCGACGGCTTCGAAGATCGCGTCCGCTATCGACGCTGCGCTCGAGCCGCGGCGTGACTGGACGATCTCGGCCACTCGCGCGGTGCCGAATTCCTCGTCCGACGCGTTGAACGTCTCGAAAATCCCATCGGTGCAGAACACGAAGATGTCGCCTGCGGCGATCTCGATGATGGCCTGGTCGTACTCCGTGCCCGGGAACGTGCCGAGCGGGATGCCGGGGAGCTCGATCGGCGTGCACCCCTCCGCCGTGCTGCGCAGCGCGTACGGCAGGCCCGAGTTGGCAAGCGTCAGCGTCTTCCGCTTGAAGTCGAAGTACGCGTAGCACAGCGTGCAGTAGTACCCTTCGAGCTGACGCTCGTACAGGATCGTGTTCATCGACGACAGCACACCGGCCGGCGTCGATCGATCCGGCGTGTACCGGCGCCGGAACGTGCGCGAGCGCATCAGCTCGGCGGCGAACACGCTGTAGAGCGCGGCAGGCACGCCCTTGCCGGACACGTCGCCGACGGCGACGACAAGGCTGTACGGCTCCGGCGACAGGAAGTCGTGCAGGTCGCCTCCGAGCTCGCGTGCCGGCGTGAACTTCGCGGCCACGTCGACGCCGCGCAGCCGCTTCGGCAATCCCACCGGGAGGAGCGCCGCCTGCACTCGACGGGCGAAGCTCAGCTCGTTCTCGAGGCGCTCCTCGTTGGCGCGCAGCGTCTGGTACAGCCGGGCGTTCTCGATGGCGACCGCCAACTGGCTCGCCAGCAGCGTCAGCACCTCGACGTCGTGCTTGCCGAAGGCGTCGTAATTGGGGCTTTCGAGATCGAGCACGCCGATGCAGCGATCCTTGACGAGCAGCGGCACCGCCAGCTCGGAACGGCAGTCCTCCACCCACGGGATATATCGCGGATCCTTCGTGACGTCCGGCACGTTGACGACGGCCTTGTGCTCCGCGGCAAAGCCGACCAGGCCCTGCCCCACGCGCAGTTGCGGCGAACCGGCGCGGTTGCCGTAGCGGATCGCGAGCTTCAGCTCCAGCAGGTCCGAGGGCGCCGTCAGCAGGAAGATTCCGAAGGTCCGATACGAGACGACACGGTGCACGAGCGTCGCGATGCGCTCGAGCAGCTGATCGAGCTCGAGGATCGATCCGATGTCGCGGCCGATCTCGGCCAGCGTCTCGAGGGTGGCCGAGTACTCGCGCTCGCGCTCGAAGAGCCGCGCGTTTTCGATGGCGACGGCGACGTGCGCGCCGAACTGCCGCAACATCGCCTCGTCTCTCGGCGTGAACTGACCGACGTGCTCGCCGTACAGGTTGATCGCGCCGATGACGCGCTTCTTCCGCCGGAGCGGGACGACCAGCTGCGATCGCACGCCCGCGATCGATCCCACGTACCGCGGATCCAACTGCACGTCGTCAACGAGGAGCGACCGGCCTTCGGCGACGGAGGTGCCGACGATGCCCTGGCCGACGCGCAAGCGGAAGCGCTGCTTGACGTCCTCGGGGTAGCCGACCGCGTAGGCGATGTGCAGGTCCTGGTGCTTCTCGTCCAGCAGCCAGACGGAGAACGCCTTGAACGGCGTGAGCCGCGCGATGAGCTGCGGCATCTTCTCGAGCAGCTCGTCCAGATCCAGGACCGACGTGACCTCGCGGCCCAGCTCGAACAGGGTGACGAGGAGCTCTGCGGCTTCGCCGACCGACGCGGCCGGTGTCGGCGGAGTGTGAGAAGGCTGGGACATCAGACGGTGCGGAGCCGAAACCCCGCCGCGACGTGCGGATACGCCAAGGAGGGCGCGGCCCGAAGCCGGATTATACTGGTAAACTTCGGCCGCTGCCCGGGATACGGGCCGAGCGGCTGCCTGCCCATGACGCGCCCGTCCGCCCTCCTCGTGCTCGCTGCTGCCGGGCTCGTCGTGATGACGACGGCCAGGCCGCGCGCCGCCTCGTCGGAGCCCGTCCGCGCCGCGCACGGGATGGTCGGCTCGAGCGAAGTGCATGCGAGCCAGGCCGGAATCGAGATCCTGAAGGCTGGCGGCAACGCCGTCGATGCGGCGGTGGCGACGGGTTTCGCGCTCGCGGTGACACACCCCGAGGCCGGCAACATCGGCGGCGGCGGCTTCATGGTCATCCGCCTCGCGTCGGGAAAAGAGACGACTATCGACTATCGCGAGAAGGCGCCCGCACGCGCCACGCGGGACATGTTCCTGGACGGGCAGGGGAACGCCGTGAACGACCGCAGCCGCTCCGGGCCGCTGTCCTGTGGCGTCCCGGGCTCGGTCGCCGGCCTTGCGCTCGCCGAACGCGAATACGGGAAGCTGACCCTCGCGAAGGTCATGGCGCCGGCGATCGCGCTCGCGCGCGACGGCTTCCTCGTCAGCCGCAGCCTCGCGGACTCGTTCCGGCGCGCACAGCCGAGGCTCTCGAAGTTCCCCGCGTCGCTCAAGGCGTTCTACAGGGACGACGGCTCACCGTTGCGTGAAGGGGATCGCCTGGTTCAGCCGGATCTGGCGCGCACGCTGAGCCTCATCGCCAGCGGAGGGCCCCGCGCCTTTTACCGCGGCGCGATCGCCGACCTCGTGGCGCGTGAAATGGCCGCGTCGGGCGGGCTGATCACGAAGGCCGACCTCGCGGCCTATCGGCCCGCCGAGCGCGCCCCTGTGACCGGCACCTACCACGGCTATCGCGTCGTCTCGATGCCGCCTCCAAGTTCCGGTGGCGTTGGGCTCCTCGAACTGCTGAACATCCTCGAGCCCTATCCGGTCTCCGAGTACGGCGCGAACTCAGCCCGGACGATGCACGTGATGATCGAGGCGGAGCGCCGCGTCTATGCGGACCGGGCGCAGTGGCTCGGCGATCCGGATTTCTTCAAGGTGCCGGTGACCGGCCTGATTTCGAAGACCTATGCGGGCCGCCTCCGGGCGTCGATCGACCCGTCTCATGCGACGCCGAGCGCCGACGTCCGTGCGGGAACACCTCGCGACTTCGAGCCAACCGAGACGACGCACTATTCGGTCGTCGACGCGGACGGCAGCGCGGTGTCCACCACGACGACGCTGAACGGCGGGTTCGGAAACGCGGAGGTGGTGGCCGGCGCGGGGTTCCTGCTGAACAACGAGATGGACGACTTCAGCGCGCGTCCCAACTCGCCGAACATGTTCGGTCTTGTGGGCGGCGAAGCCAACGCGGTCGCGCCGGGCAAGCGCATGCTGAGCTCGATGACACCGACCATCGTCACCCGTGACGCACGGACGGTGCTCGTGCTCGGCAGCCCCGGCGGCAGTCAGATCATCACCACCGTGCTGCAGGTGCTGCTCGACGTCGTGGACTTCAAGATGAACGTGCAGGAGGCGGTGGACGCGCCACGGTTCCACCACCAGTGGACCCCGGACGTCGTCGAGATCGAGAAAGACCGCTTCGCCCCAGACGTGCTGAACGCGCTCGGCGCGCTCGGCCACACCACGAAGGTGGCCAAGCCGATGGGCGAGGTGTACGCGATCGCCGTCGACCCGGCTTCAGGCGAACGCTGGGGCGCGTCGGATCCGCGCGCGGACGGAGCGACCGTCGGCTACTGATCGGCCGGATACTTCAACAGGACTCATGTGACTGAAAGCGCCACCATGGACAGGCTTCCGCTTCCGCTGGACTACGCCGCGATCGAACGCATCCTCCCGCACCGCTATCCGTTCCTGCTCGTGGATCGCGTCACCGAGTTCGAGCCCGACAAGCGGATCGTCGGCGTGAAGAACGTCTCGCTGAACGAGCGCTACCTGGCGCATCCGCCGGACGGCGCCGGCCCGGTGCTGCCGCCGACGATTCTCACCGAGGCCGTGGCGCAGGTTGGCGCGATCCTGATTCTCTCGAAGCCGGAGAACCGCGAGAAGCTGATCTACTTCATGGGCATCGAGAAAGTGCGCTATCGCAAGCCCGTGCACCCGGGAGACGTCGTCGAGATCGAGGCGAACGTGAAGCGGCTGCGCAGCAGGATGGGCGTGCTGCGCGGTGTCGCGCGCGTGGACGGCAAGGTGGTCATCGAGGGGACGATGACGTTCGCGCTGGGGCCGCGGGGCTCGCAGCCGGAATAGTTCGGACGTCGGACTCGGACTACGGACTTCGGACTACGGACTACAGACTACGGACTACAGACTACAGACGGCGGCTCACTGCGCCGCGCGAATCACCAGCAGGACGAGCGTCGCCTTCGAGATGCGGGACGCCCAGCGGGGGAACTTCGCATCTGGCCTGACGTAGCGCCACGTGTCGAAGATCGCCGGCGCCATCACCGCAGTGCCTACCCACGCTTCGTTCACGCGCAGCGACGCGGCCATCGAGCGGGTGTCGCTTTCAGGCGGCCCGATGTGCGCCATTCCCGCAACGCCGTAGACGGCCGACGCCACCACGTCGAACGCCAGGACGCCCTTCGCGATCGGGGCGTGCTCCTCGCGCAGGTTGGGGCGGCGCGTCAGCAGCCATTCGCTCGTGATCGACTGCGCCCAGAAGCCCGCGGCTGAGATCGTGTACTCGCGCGCCGGCGACACGGGATCGTGGGTAATGGCGAAAAACGGGATGAAGCCGTATCGGATGCCCTTGATTCCGGGGTTGGCGCCGAACGCGGCGCCGGTGAGGACGTGTCCGCTCTCGTGGAGGCCGAGGCCAAGCGCCCCGCCGAGAAGGAACTGAGCGACTTCGCCGGCGTTGAGGCCGTCCTTGTCCGCGGCTGTTGACGCGGGCGTGCCCTGCGACGTTTTCAGATCGGCGTCCTGCGCGCGCGCCGGCACGGCCATGATCACGAGCGCAATCGACAACACGGCGGCTAACGCCGCTCTCACTTCGACGGGCCCTTCCAGAAGGAGCGACCGAGCCGCGACTGAAAGCTCGTGAACTCGCCGTCGCCGCCCGGCTCGTCCAGTGCGCGACGAATCTGGTTGAGCTCGGCGTCGAGCTCGTCGACGGCCGCAAGGATCACCGCCTCGACGGTCATTGGCTCGACGGGGGCGCCGAACTCCTTTGCGCCGTGGTGCGACAGGACCAGGTGCAGAAGCTCGGTGCGGAGCGCGTCGGGAAATCCCGGCAGCGAACGACAGGCCTCGTCGATCATCAGCGCCCCCAGCGTGACGTGTCCGACAAGGTTGCCCGCGCGGGTGTAGGTCGTGGCGGCCTGATAGTCGAGCTCCTGCAGCTTGCCGATGTCGTGCACGAGCGCGCCGATCACGACCAGGTCGGCGTCGGCGCCGTAGAGGCCCGCGAGCGCGCGGCCGGCTTCGGCCATCTTCAAGACATGTTCGAGGAAGCCGCCACGATACGCGTGGTGGACGGTGCGGGCTGCCGGCCAGATGCGCAGGCGTGCCTCGTTGGCTCGCACCAGGCTCTCGGCAAGGGCGCGCACGTGCGGGTTGCCAAGGCCCGCGACCACCTGCTGCAGCTCGGCCCACATCTCGTCGAGCGGACGCGGCGCGCTCGGCAGGAGATCGTCCTCGCTGAAGCCCTCGCGCCGATCCTGCGAGTCAGCGCCGAGCATCGCCCGGCGAATGTTCTCGATGACGAACTGCAGCCGGCCGTTGAAGCTCTGGGCGCGGCCCTGCACCTTGACGAACTCGCCGGCGTCGAACTCGTCGCGGAATCGCTCGACGTTGTCCAGGACACGCCCGACGATCTCGCCCGTGGCGTCCTGCAGCGTCAGCGCGACGTAGTCGCCGCCGCGTCCCGCGCGGATGGACTTCTCGGTGCAGAGGAAGAACCCCCAACCCGACTGGTTGGGCGCCAGGCGGTTGGCGGTGGGGAGCTGTTGCATTTTCTAAGTCTATGGGTCCCCGGGTGCATGGGTCCATGGCCGGTCGCATTGGCCCCCATGGACCTATGGACCTATGAACCCATCGACCTTTCCTACCGCGCGATGTTCCCGAGACGAAACGACCCGAAGCGCCACGGCCGGTTGAT
>Ga0163161_10004014_pt1 | contig 10299 bp, 6 predicted proteins | sample S45metaG_FD_129847 | JGI IMG/M metagenome (GOLD analysis project Ga0163161, IMG submission 129847) | Switchgrass rhizosphere microbial communities from Kellogg Biological Station, Michigan, USA - S4-5 metaG | ecosystem: Host-associated > Plants > Roots > Rhizosphere > Soil | place: USA: Michigan... | reverse complement strand
GCTGTCGCGGCGGCATCCGTCCCCCGTAAAATAACGGCCGGGATAGGTGGTGAAATAGGTCTGGAAGAAGCGGTCGTGGTCGTTCCACAATGTGCGCATCTGCCCTGGCCAGGATCGGGCGATGCAGAGATTGCCCTCCGTCGCACCGTCCAGCACATGTCCGTCGGCATCGACAAGTTCAGGCTTGACCCCAAAAAAGGGAAAGGAGGCCGACCCCGGCTTCAGGGCAGTGGCACCGGGCAGCGGCGTGATCATATGGCCCCCGGTTTCGGTCTGCCACCAGGTATCGACGATCGGGCAGCGCCCTTCGCCGACGACGCTGTGATACCAGCGCCACGCTTCGGGATTGATCGGTTCACCCACGGTGCCAAGCAGTCGCAAAGACGCGCGACTGGTCCCCGTTACCCAACTGTCGCCTTCTTTCATCAGCGATCGCAGTGCGGTGGGCGCAGTGTACAGGGTCGTTACCTGATGCCGGTCCACCACGTCCCAGATTCGCCCCGGCGTCGGCCAGTTGGGCACGCCCTCGAACATCAGGCTGGTCGCGCCGTTGGCCAGCGGGCCATAGACGATATAACTGTGCCCGGTGACCCAGCCGACATCGGCGGAACACCAGAATATGTCGCCATCGCGATGATCGAACGTCAGGTCGAACGTCATTGCCGCCCACAGCAGATAGCCGCCTGTGGTGTGCAGCACGCCCTTGGGCTTGCCCGTCGAGCCCGAAGTATAGAGGATGAACAGCGGGTCTTCCGCCTGCATCGGTTCGGGCAGGCAGTCCGCCGTCACCTCCGCTGCGGCTTCGTGATACCAGATATCGCGGCCCGGCTGCATAGTGATCGCGCCGCCGGTTGCCTGCACGACGATGATTGTCTTGAGCACGGGCGCGAGCGCGGCTGCGGAATCGACATTGGCCTTTAATGGCACGGTTTTGTCACCGCGCCGGCCTTCGTCGGCGGTAATGACGAACCGGCTGTCGCAATCGATGATACGACCGGCCAGCGCATCGGGCGAAAAGCCGCCGAATACGATCGAATGGATCGCGCCGATCCGGGTGCAGGCAAGCATCGCGATCGCTGCTTCCGGGATCATCGGCATATAGAGCGTGACGCGGTCGCCCTTGCGCACGCCCGCGCCCTTCAGAACATTGGCAAAGCGGCAAACGGCGGCATGAAGCTGGCGATAGGTGAAGCTGCGCGCGTCATCCTTTGGATCGTCGGGTTCCCACAGGATCGCCATCTCGTCGCCGCGCACCTCCAGATGCCGGTCGAGGCAATTGACCGACACGTTGAGTACCCCGTCGGCGAACCAACTGATGCCGAAGTCGGCTTCGTTGAAGCTGCTTGCATCGGCAACGGTCGGCGCCTGCATCCAGTCGAGCCGCTCCGCCTGCTCCAGCCAATAGGCCTCGCTATCCTCCAGCGACCGGCGATAATCCGTTGCATAACGCGCGGCATCAACCTGCGCGTCGCGCGCCCAGACGGCCGGAACGGGATAGATATCCTCTTGAGGGGGTGCGACTAGGTTCAGCATCGTAAAAACAGCCCTATTTTACTTTGGAGAGATAGGCCGTCATCCGCTTGGCAGCGAAGGGCGGCAATTTAACCGCCTTGGCGGCCGCGATGTCGGCTGCCGTGGGTTTGCCCACCTGCACCAGCGCGACCATGCCCATCGAATAATGGGGCATGCACTTGATGCCGTAGAGCCCGGGCTTCGTGACGGTCATCACGGCCTCCTTGTTCATCAACCCCTTCATGGGTGTGGCGCCTGCGGGCAATATGGAGGGCATCGTTTCGGCGCTGTGGCTGGGATCGGTCGGCTTGAAGCGGATCACGTCGCCAACCGCTGCTTTTACAAAGCCGGGCTCGAACGCCATGGCCCCGTCGCTACCCTGGTTCTTCATTTGGACGATGATATCTTTGGCGGCGGCGGGCAGCGGCGAACAGACCAATGCGGCTACGGCAAACCGGGCGATCGAAATGAAGTGGATCACGGCACTCTCCCTCGTGAATTTCGGCGGCGTTGAGCGCCGGATTGCAACGGCAAGTGCCCGATAGTGTCGCGCATCCGCAATGGGCCTTAAGTCCAAGGTGGCGTTTCGTTGATGCAGGGAGAGTCACTCGCCTGCGCCACCTTCTGGTATGACGGGCAGGAGTGGCAGGCCCATATCGCGCCAGCTGTCGGTCCCTTCGGCCAGCCACCAGACTTGCGTATAGCCAAGCGTATTCAGCCGTCGCGCCGCATTCCAGCTCATCCAGCAATCGGCGAGGCAGAAGACGACGACCGGTCGGTTCTTCCGCCCCTTCGAAAGCCGCGCGACGCCGCGCGTGAACCATGACACGACGTTCGGACGGAGCGCGCCCCGGCCGCTTTCGGGAAACCAGTGCGCGCCACGAATGCTCAGCCGCACCGACGCCAGTTGCCAGCGTCCGTTGGCGTCCTTGTGGCCCCCCTCGGCGGGCACCACGTCGATGAACAGCGCATCGCGATCGGCACGCAACTGTGCGGCGGCGGCTGGCGCGATCCGCGTAACGCCGGGGGGCGGCTGGCGCGTTGGCGAGCGGTAATGGGCAATGCGATAGCCATCTGCGCCGAACAACGGGTCGGTCTGGCTCCACGCTGGCGAACCCGTAACCAACAGGATGATGGCAACCTGCAATCCCGCCCGCATGCCCGCTTCTCCTTCAGGACCAAAGTGCAATGGTAGCATCCTTGGCGCAGCGATAGACCTTGGACCTAAGGAGAAGGATGTGAAACGCATAGTCAGCGTGCCCGTAGCGCTCCTGCTGGCGCTGCTCGCCGGACGGGCGGAGGCGGCCTATCCTGCCGATCCGCTGGGATCGCCGATGTGGACGGCGGATGCGCGTAGCATCTTTGGAGACGACCCTGTCCGCTTTGATCCCCGCGTGAAAGTCGACTTTCCCCCGATTGCGGAGAACCAGCGCGCCTTTCCGGTCGCGATCGACGCGCGTGCTATCCCCGGAGTGAAGCGGATGGTCCTTTTCGCCGATCTCAATCCCATCCCGGTGGCGATCGACTATCGACCGGACCATGCCGCCGCCTATATTGCCACGCGCATAAAGCTGGACCAGCGCACGCCAATACGCGGCGCAGTGCAGTTGGCGGATGGCCAGTGGCTGGTATCGGGCGGGTGGATCGACGCGGCGGGCGGTGGCTGCTCAGCACCGCCGGTCAGTCGGGTGAAAGGCGACTGGGCGCAGCATCTGGGAGAGATACGTGGCGAGGCCTGGCCGCTCGCCGGAGGGCAGACCCGCCTGCGCCTTTCATTCCGGCATCCGATGGACACGGGGCTGGTTGCCAACATCGCCACCTATCATCTCGAAACGCTGCGCGTGACGGATGCGGATGGAAGGTTGCTCGGCGAGATGGAAATATGGGCCAGCGTCGCAGAGGATCCCGCCATCACGCTGATGCTGGCGGCGAGCGGGGGAGACCGGCTGACAATCGAAGCGCGCGACACCAATGGGCGCGACTATCGGGCGCAAGTGGACGTGACAAAGCAATCTCCGATGCCGTCGCCATGATCGTCTCGCGCAGGGCGATATTGGCGGGACTGGCCGCGATGCCCGCCGTCGCGCGCGCAACGACCAGCTATGCGATTGATCCGGTCGCAGTCGGCGATGGCGTGTGGATGGTCCATGGTGCCGACGCGCCGATCGAAGCGGCCAATGGCGGCGCCATTGCGAACATCACGATTATCGACACGCTGGCGGGCACTGTCCTGTGCGATTGCGGCCCGTCCGTCCGCTATGCGCAGGCACTGAAGAGCGTCGCGGAAAAGCTGACGGGCAAGCGGGTGGTGCGCGTCTATGTAACGCATTTGCATCCCGACCATGGCTTAGGAACGGCTGCGTTCGACCCGGCCATCGTCGCCGCGCTTCCCGGAGCGATCGACGCGTTGCGGGCGCAGGGGCAGGGCTTTGCCGATGCCATGTACCGCATATTGGGCGACTGGATGCGCGGCACGGACGTCGTGCTGCCGGGCCGGGCACTTGTGAGCGAGAGGGAAGATTTTGGCGGTCGTCAGCTTCGGTTGCTCGCCTTGTCAGGGCATAGCAGATCGGACCTTGCGCTGCTGGACGAAAAGACGGGCCTGCTCGTCGCGGGCGATCTCGTCTTTCACAATCGCGCGCCCAGCACGCCAACGGCCGACCTGTCGCAATGGCGCATCAGCCTCGACCGGCTGAAGGCACAGCCGCACGGAAGTCTCATTTCCGGCCACGGTCCGCTAGATTCTGGCGGCACGGCGGCCATCGCCCAGACACGGGACTGGATCGATTGGCTGGAAGGCGCGCTGACGCAGGCGGTGCGCGAAGGACTCGACATGGTCGAAGCAGGCAAAATAGCGATTCCTATTCGCTTCGCTTCCATGGCCGCTGCGCGCTACGAAGTGCAGCGAAGCGTCTCGCACTTCTATCCGGCAATCGAGGCGCAGCTCCTGCCACGCATCGACGTGCCGGGCTCATAGCGTGAAGGCCCGACGTCAGAAGGCGGCCTTCAATCCCACATTCCAGCGTCGCGGTGCGCCGGGGCCATAGGCGCGCGGATTGCTCGCGCCCGGCGCTTCGGTCAGTTCCACCTCCGCTACCTCGCTGAAGGTGCCGAATGTCGCATAGTGGCGGTTGAACGCATTGCGCAGTTCGCCAAACAGGCTGACGCCCGCGATGATCGTGACGCTGGCGCGCAGGTTGACGACGGCATGGCCTGGGAGTTTGGCATTGTCATTGCCTTCGTCGCCGACCAGATATTGCCCCGACCGGGCGATGACATCTCCCCCGACCGACCAACCCTGGCTGGCATAATCGAGGCTGAATGTCGCGCTGTGGCGCGGGATGCCGGGCAGATGATCGCCGCGCGCCACGGCGATCGTGCCGTCGCTATCAGCTTGCGGATTGGCCGGACTGCTTAGCGTCAGCGGCGCGCGATAGGTGGCATCAATGAACGCATAGCCGAGGCTACTGGTCAGGCCGCCGCGCGACGCTTTGATGCTGGCCTCCAGTCCCTGTCGCCGCGTGCTGCCAATATTGCGGAAATAGGCCCGCCCGCGAATGTCCGACGCGGCATGCTGAATGTCGTTGCTGTTCCGCGTGCGATAGGCGCTCAATAGCCATGAGAGGTGGAATCCGCCCGCGCGCCCATGGCCGCTGGCGCCAAGCTCCCAGCTTTTTGCCACGACTTGCTTAAGCGGGGGATCGGCTACGAAGAAATTGGCGAGGCTGCAGGGCGCATTCTCGTCTGCGCAGGACAGTTCCGCCGGCGTCGGGGCGCGATTGCTCTCGGCATAGCCCACGCGCATCGACAGCCCCTTGCCGACCACATAGTCCAGTTCCACCCCCGGATTGACGCGATTGAAACTATGCCGACCGTTGAGCGCGGTGCCGATCTGGTCCTGCAACGCGATCCGCGTATGATTGAAGCGCAGGCCGATCTCTGCCGACAGGCCCGGCGCGATTGGCAGCCTGTTCTGTGCGAAGATGCCCCAATAATCGGCATGGGCGACCAGACCGACGGGCGCGATGGCCCCGTCGGTCTGCACTATAAAACGGCCCAGCCCATCGACGCTACGCTCCCGCGTCAGTTCGCCCAGCTCGACCGACGTGTCGAAACGTGTGCGGCTGGTATCATAGCTTATGCCCAGCGCGAGGTGGTTGGTCCCCGACAAAAAAGGCCGCTCGTCGATGATCTGGACCAGCGCGCCCATGGCTTCAGTGCGCGTGCGTCCGCGATTGAGAACGCCATAGTCACTACCGCCCAGTGTATCAGCGATCGCACTGCCCTGTGCATCGGTCAGAATCGCCTGCGCACCATCGTTGCCGACCGTTTCCAGGCACAGTAGGCCCGAGGCGGTTTCCGCTTCGCATCCCGCGATGTCGGCCGCGTCCCCGTTGATCGTGCGCTGGTTCAGCCTTTGCGCATAGAGCGTGCCCTCTATCCGGGTGCGGTCTGACAGCGCAGCCCAGGGGTGCAGGCTGATCCGGGCATAGCGCGACCGGCTATTGTCGGGCCATGTGAAAACCGCGCGGCGGTCTGCGGCCAGCAACTCCACCGGGGCGACGCCATTGCCAGTGAGGTCGGTATCCGCGCCGATGACTTTCATATGCAGGCCGCCGGTCGCGGTGTCGAAGCCCAGATCGAGATAGCCATTATAGAGGCTGGAGGGCGAATGGTCGCGCCAGCCTCCATCATGGCGGTACTGCAACGCGGCATAGGCACTGACATCGCCGCTCGCCAGACCGCCAGCCAGACTGGCGCCCCGATAGTCAAAGCGTCCCCCCGTCACGCTGGCTTCCAGTCCGGGATCGCTCGCGCCATTGCGCGTTTCGACCAGCATCGCACCGCCCAGCGCGTTGAGACCATAGATCGGGCTGGCGTCGAGGATGCTGAACTTCCGGATCGCCGCATCAGGCAGCAGGTCGATCGCCACGGTATCGCCGAAAGGCTGGTTGAACCGTCCGCCGTCCAGATAGACGGCGATCCCCTGCGCCTGCCCCTGCAACGGCGAAGCGGTAAAGCCGCGATAGACGAGGTTGGGTTGCCAGGGGTTGCCCTGTGCATCCTGAAGCGTGACCCCGGCGATTGATCGCGTCAGCGCGCCGAGCAGGTCCGGCGCGCCTGCGCGGCTTATGTCCGCGCCCGTCAGCGCCAGCGCATCGTCCGCGTCGATTGCCCCGCCCGGCGCGGTGACGATGATAGGCTGGCGCTGTGCATCGTCCACTAAGGCCCATGCCTGCCCTGTCCACGGCATGGCGGCTGCCGCCATCAACACAGTAATGACCCTCATGTTTCTCCTCCTTAGCAGGGGCTCACCCGGCAAAGCTGATTCCGATCCACAGCGTTCGCGGCGTGCCAAGGTCCATCGACCCGAGCGCGTTGCGGGTGACAACGGTCGCATTGAACAGATTTTCGCCCCGCGCCACGACGGTCGCGCCATGGCCGACCGGCACCCGCGCCAGGGCATCCATGGTTAGCGCATGGCGCAGGCTGTCAGTCTGAATATCGTCCTCATATTGCCGACCGACATAGCGCAGGGTGGTGGAAAGCGATGGCCCCTGCACAGGTGCCCAGGCCAGCGTCGCGCTTGCCGCATGGCGGGGGCTTTGCGCGGGGGCAAGGTGGTCGAATGGCATGCCCGGCGCGTGGACCATGCTGTGGCTATACGCATAGGAGGCCGACAGCAGCATCTCGCCGGTCCGCGCGCTGGCGGTCAGTTCGAAGCCCTTGGCGACCACCCGATCCACATTCTGCCTTTCGCGCGTCGTGGGGTTGATCGTCACATTGGCGATGGCATCGTCCAGCCGGTTGTAAAAGGCGGTTGCGCCAAGGGTGACGCCCGGCAGCAGTGTCAGGTCGGCCCCGGCTTCGAAGCCCTTCAGCTTTTCCGGTTTCAGCCCAGCATTGGCATTGGTCGTGATCGGAAAGACCACAAAAGGCCTGTACAGTTCGTTCAGCGTTGGCAGCCGGAAACCGGTATAGGCCGCGCCCCGCAGCACGAAGGCATTGCCCAGATGTACCAGCGCGCCGACACGACCCGAAAACTGCCAGTCGGACCGCTTTGCATATTCATCGTCGCGCGTAGTTGCACTAGCGGCGTTCCGGGCGCGATAGAAACCGTCGCTGATCGTCCAGTGATCCGCCCGAACGCCTCCGGTCAGGACGACCCGACCCAGGGTCCAGTCATTCTCCGCGAAGACGCCGCTCGTCATTTGCTGCCCCCCGGCGTGCCGCCGAGACGTAATCGGATTGCTGGCGATATTGGCGTTATAGGTGTCCTCAAACATGTCGCCCTGTGCGAAACGTGTATCGGCCCCAATGCGCAGCACATGGCCCGGACCAACCGGCGGGCGCAGCTCGACCTTGCCGCCGAGGCCCGTAGAGGGCGTGTTGCGCTGATCGAGCGATTTGCGAAAGCTGCTGGCGGACACCACGATGTTCGAGAAGTTGCGCGCCTGCAGATACGCCAGCGTGTCGACTTGCCATTGGCCGCGCGATACGTATCGGATGCTGGCGTCCTGACCCTCGCTCTTGCTGTCGGCCCCCCTGAACCGCAAGGTACGCGCGTCGTGGAAGATCGTGCCGCGAAACTGCAATTCCGATGTGGCGGAGAGCGGCGCGACGGCTCGCAGATTCATCGACCAGCCATCATAAGCGGCCGCCACGGTGGCGGGCGTCCGCTGATCCTTTGGCGTCGTCTGGAATCCGTTCCCCCGGTCCCACCGTCCCGACAGTGAGGCATATCCTCCGCTAAGGTCGCGCGTGACGCTGGCTGTGAGTTCGGTCGCATCCTTGCTGCCATAGAAAGCGCTGGCCGCGATGGCCGGTAACTGATCGCGCGTAGCGCTGGCCATTTCGATGATCCCTGCTACTGAGCCCGCGCCGAATGCGCCCGCGCCGCCGCCGCGCGTCACTCGCACCATCGACAGGCGATCGGGCACGAGCGCGCTGAAAGGAATATACCCGAAAAAGGGATCGGCCACCGGCACGCCATCCAGCAGCACCAGCGTGCGGGTGGACGCATTGCCGCCCAGTGCGCGGAGGGTGGCACCCTGATTGGAGGGGTTGGACGAACGGCTGTCGGACCGGCGGAATTGCTGGAAGCCCGCAACATCGCTGAGCACGCTTTCGATCCTGCCCGACGCGCTATCCAGCAGTCGCTGCCGGTCGATGGTCACGGACCCATAGGCGGGCATCCCGGGTGGCAGCGCAAGGCCTTGCCCCGTGACGGTGATATCGGCGTTGGGAAAATCCTGCGTCGTTTGCGCGGTGGTCGCCATCGGCAGGCCCATCGCCACGATTACGAGCGGGAGATATTTCATGGCGTTGCCCCTGATCCTCTCCCTTTCTCCTTCATCTACGGAAAGGGCCACACCCGGTTAAGATGTGGCCCCGCTTCGTGACATTGTTCCTTCGGTCGGATCAGAAGAAGAGGATCGCGCCCGCCGCCAGAGTATCGGCCTTCGCTTCATTGCCGTTATGCGCGCGCGATGTGGTTTGGATATACTCGCCCAGCAGGGTGACCCAGCTGGTTAGACCATAGCGCACTTGACCGACCCAGCTGCTGTTCCTGGACACCAGTGTGGGATTGGCCAGCGCGTCGGCGGCATTGGCGTAATGCAGCTTGCTCTCGCCGTAGCTGCCCCCGACCGAGAATTTGCCGAAAGTGGCGAGTCCCTGAAGGTAGAAGCCGTCGCTATCGCGCTTGTTGCCCGCAGCGTCGGTGTCGAACAGGTTGAGTGCCGTCGTGCCCAGGCCCGAGCCATTATAATAATAGCCGGTCAGCATGATCGGGCCATAGCCGATCTTGGCGCCCGTATCGAACCCGCTGCCGGTGTAGGATACGCCGTCAACGCGGTTATGCCTTTGGGTGATGCCCGACAGCCAGGCGCGGGCGGACAGATCGCCGAACTTGCCATTATAGACGACCTTGCCCTGGAAAGCGGGCGACTTGCTGGTCTCGCCCGGACCGGTCAGAGATTCCAGCGGTTCGAAGATACCGACTGTGACCTGGAAACCGGAGAGAGTGGGGGAGCTATAAGTGATCTGCGGCTGGAAGTCGGTGTAGATATAGCCCGCGCCGATCCGGCCGAGCGAGGTGTTGGACGGCGCAACATTGCCGCCAGTGGACCCCACCGATAGCAGCGTTATGTCGTTCAAAATGCCTTCCGACCCGAACAGCCCAATGTCGCGACCCAGCTTGAATTCGCCAAGTCCCGCGCGCCCGACGGTCATATAGGTCTGGCGGAAATCAATCCCTGCGGTTTGCAGTGCGGTGTTCTTGCCCCCGCTATTGGCGCCGCCGCCTGCCGCATAATTCGCGCTGTTTATTCCAGGATACATGCCGAAATGCGCCCCGACATCCCATCCGCCCTGGTTCGTCGTCATGTCGAACTTTAGAAAGCCGGGCAGCAGGCCGTTGCGGATCGCCGAGCTGTTGCCACCCACTGGCACGACACCGCCGGTCACGGCCGTGCGTGGGCCTGCCGCCTGTCCGTTCTCATGGGTGTAGAAGCCATTGACCGAGCCGGAAATATTGACGGTCACGCCGCCCACTTCCATGCCGATGCCGCTGTCGGACATGCGAACGATCCGCTTGTCGTCCAGCGAGGCGGCTGCCGCCTGCGCAGGGGCTGCGGAGGCGGCTGCCGCCTGCGCAGGGGCTGCGGCGGGTGCCGTCGCGATCTGCGCCTCGTCCTGCTTGGACAATTCCTGAAATTCCTCGTCGGTCAGGATGCCCTTTTCGTGCAAGCGTTTCAGCAGATCGGTGGTCGTGCCTGCCATTGC
>Ga0163161_10004008_pt1 | contig 10307 bp, 7 predicted proteins | sample S45metaG_FD_129847 | JGI IMG/M metagenome (GOLD analysis project Ga0163161, IMG submission 129847) | Switchgrass rhizosphere microbial communities from Kellogg Biological Station, Michigan, USA - S4-5 metaG | ecosystem: Host-associated > Plants > Roots > Rhizosphere > Soil | place: USA: Michigan... | reverse complement strand
GTTCCTGAAGAGGAATATTATATTCCATTGGGTAAAGCTAATGTGGTTAAAGAAGGTACTGATGTAACAATCGTAACTTTTGGTAAAATGCTGACCCGTGTAGTGAATCCTGCTGTTGAAGAGCTGACTAAAGAAGGCATCAATGCAGAGGTTATTGATTTGCGTACTGTACGTCCTATTGATTATGCAACCATCATTGAGTCGGTGAAAAAAACAAACCGTTTGGTGATCGTGGAAGAAGCATGGCCATTGGCGTCTATTTCTTCTGAAATTGCTTTTAATGTTCAGAAAAATGCTTTTGATCATTTGGATGCACCGGTATTGCGCATTACTTGTGCTGATGTTCCGCTTCCATATGCACCTACCCTGATTGCAGCAAGTTTGCCAAATGCAGAGCGTGTAGTGAAAGCAGTAAAAGAAGTATTGTACGTAGCAAAATAAGCTATTAAAGATAATCCAGAAATATAATCCCGATGGCTCGTGCCCTTCGGGATTTTTTATTTTAAAAAACAACGAAATGAGTCATCACTCGAAAATCATTGCTGCTGAATTAGCCATAGCAGAGAAACAAGTTCTTTCTACGATTGAATTGCTGGATGAAGGTGCTACAGTGCCTTTTATCTCCCGTTACCGGAAAGAAGCGACCGGAAGCCTGGATGAGGTTCAGGTAGCCGCGGTACGAGACCGGTTCCAGCAATTGCGCGACCTGGACAAAAGAAGGGAAGCGATTTTGAAGGCCCTGACCGCATTGGGAAAACTGAGCCCTGAACTGGAGGCCCAGATCAATGCGGCACTAACCATCACGGAGATCGAAGATATTTATCTTCCCTACAAGCCTAAGCGTAAAACAAGGGCTTCTGAGGCCAGAAAAAAAGGTTTGGAGCCATTGGCTTTATTGATTCTGGAACAACGTGGTGAAGACCCGGAAGCAGAGGCTGCAAAATACCTGAGTGAAGAGTTGAGTGTAGCTTCTGTAGAAGAGGCTCTGGCTGGTGCCAGAGATATTATTGCGGAGATGGTCAATGAGAATACGGAGGCGCGTGCGACGATGAGAACCTATTTTCAACAGCACAGTAAGTTTAAATCGGTGGTGGTGAGTGGAAAAGAAGAAGAAGGGATCAAGTATAAAGATTATTTTAACTGGGATGAACCGGTTAAATCTACACCTTCTCACCGCGTTCTGGCCATGCGCCGTGGGGAGAATGAATCTATTTTAAAGCTGGAGCTTGTACCAGGCGAAGAGGGGGCGATTCGTTTGCTGGAAAAGCAATTCATCAAATCTTCTAATAAAAATGCACAACAGGTTGAACTGGCCATCCAGGATGGCTATAAGCGTTTGCTTGCGCCTTCTATGGAAAATGAACTTCGTGGTTTTTCTAAGGAAAAGGCAGATGAAGAAGCGATCCGGGTGTTTGTAGAAAATGCAAGACAGTTGCTGCTGGCGGCACCAATGGGTCAAAAGAATGTTCTGGCCATAGATCCGGGTTTCAGAACGGGATGTAAAGTGGTTTGCCTGGATAAACAAGGTAAATTGCTGGAAAACACCACTATTTTTCCGCATACGGGCCAGAATAACGTTAAAAATGCAGCAGAGAGCATACAGAAGCTTTGCGCTAAATATGAGATTGAAGCGATTGCTATCGGCAATGGAACAGCGGGCAGGGAAACCGAGGTTTTTGTTCGTGGGCTGGGACTAGGTGAAGTATCGGTTGTGATGGTGAATGAAAGTGGTGCTTCTATTTATTCTGCCTCAGAAGCAGCAAGGGAAGAGTTTCCTAATCACGATATTACGGTTAGGGGCGCAGTGTCTATTGGGCGCCGTTTGATGGATCCTTTGGCAGAGCTGGTTAAAATTGATCCTAAATCTATCGGTGTGGGGCAGTACCAGCATGATGTCGATCAGAATAAATTGCAGGCTTCTTTGGATGATACTGTTATGAGTTGTGTGAATGCGGTAGGTGTGGAACTGAATACGGCTTCCAAACAGGTCCTGGCTTATGTGTCCGGACTGGGGCCTCAACTGGCACAAAATATCATCAGTTACAGGAATGAGCATGGTGCTTTTAAAAACAGGGAAAGCCTGAAAAAAGTACCACGTTTGGGTGATAAAGCATTTGAACAGGCGGCAGGTTTCCTGCGCATCAGAAATGGCGCACATGTTTTGGATGCGAGTGGGGTACATCCTGAGCGCTATGAGTTGATCAACACAATGGCGGCAGATCTGGGGTGTTCTTTAGAAGAGTTGTTGAACGATACCGCACAGCAGAAAAAGATCAAACTTCAGCAATATGTGAGTGAAGAAGTGGGTTTGCCTACTTTAAATGATATTATGGCTGAGCTTGCCAAACCAGGGCGTGATCCAAGGGAACAGTTTGAGGTATTTAGTTTTACCGATGGGGTCAATGAGATTGCAGACCTGAAACCCGGGATGAAACTGCCGGGTATTGTCACTAATATTACGAATTTTGGTGCTTTTGTAGACATAGGTGTGCATCAGGATGGTCTGGTACATACCAGTCAGATGTCTGATAAATTTGTTCCGAATCCAAACGATCTGGTTAAGGTGCATCAGAAAGTTGAGGTTACGGTTGTTGAAGTGGATGTGGAACGGAAAAGGATTTCCTTGTCGATGAAGAAGGAACATACGGGTAAGGCAGAGAAATCTAAACCGGAGAAACATCAGCACAAACCGAAATTTAAACCGAAACCGAGTGCGGCTGGTGGCGCTAAGCCTGCGTTTAAGAAGCCGGAAGTTAAAAAGGAAAAGGCACTTCCGGAAGGTGATTTGCAAATGAAACTTGCTGCGCTGAAGGATAAGTTCAAATAATTTTAGAAAGGCCCGTAAGGGCTTTTTTTGTTGCAACGTATTTTATAGGAAACACAATACACTCTTCGGAGACTCCCGCTTCTGCGCACCGCTTCTGCGCACCGCTTCTGCGCACCGCTTCTGCGCACCGCTGCGCGCTTGCTCCGAAGCTCGATGTCTCCTGAGTAGTATTGTGTTTCTCTGGGTGCTTAATCCGTATCGTGCCTAGATTACGGATAAATTCCTGCAGTTCTTGCAGATGTGAAAAAAATAGCTTTATCTTTGCTCCAGTTCCTTGTTCGACTTTTTTTAATTATAGGAATCATGACTGAACGTTTCTACATATCGCCCCTTTCGCACGCTGCCTGATCCAGGCGGACGTTATTACATTTTGCTTATTGTATAAAATGGAATGCTTTCTGGTTTCAAGCCGGACTGATCTGCGTCTGCCGAAATTTTTAAGATCTGGCCTGTGCTGATTTTATAAGGGTATATCCTCTTTCTGAGGACGAATTGAGTCAATCAACACAATTATAATTTTTTGAGTAACAGTCCGATGGACAATAATGAATTGTTGTTTGATGTTTTGCAGTACAAATTGAAATCTGCAAGACGAAAGAAACGACTACAAAAAAAGGATTTCGATAAACAGCTTATCCGGATGATGAGGCATAAGGATCAACTCTTGGTACAAAGACGAGATCTGCCTATGATTCCTCTTGAAAAACCCTATCAGCGGGGCTGGAAGCGTTGTTTCGTGCTGCGGGAAGATGTAGCAAGGTCTTCTTCCTCTGCTTTTTATGAAGGGCTTTTAGCTAAGATCAATACGGTGCAGTATAGCCCGGAAAAATCTTTTAAAGTAAAGAAGAAGAGAAAGGGTAAAAAAGTCAGGGTAGAAAAAAAACAATTCCTGATGGACTTTTCCGAATGGTACTGGAATGATGCCCGTCTAAAGCTTACGGAGGTGGAGAGGGCACATTTTCATTTGTATGAAGTGAGCAGAGAAAATGGAAAAGAGACGTTTTTCCGGTATAGGTTTAATGAGCCCTGGAAGTACAGACTGCAGGTTAGACCGCATTTGATCACAGAAGTAAAGATGGTGGATGAGGTATTGGAGCAGGAAATTAAATTTCTGAATAACCATATTGAAAAACATCATTTGTATCCCAGGATTTCGAAACTTACTGGTGGCGCGTATCAATACTGGAAATGGACTGGCGAGGATAAAGCTTGTTATCTGGAAGCTGAAAAAGAAGCATTGCTCCAAATAAAGGAGGCAATGGAATTTAAGAAAGAAGAACAATTTTAAACGCAATGAGCATTTTAAAAACAAAAGAATTAAGTAAAATAGGCTATACAAACGATAAAGCAAGGAGTCTGGCGATCAATATGATCAGCAGATATTTTAAGCATCATAGTAAGAGCCAGATTATAGAGCTTTTAACGGCTATTTTAAACCAGCCGGAGAATTATATGGCTGAGGAAGCGACGGAGAAATTAGCGGCAACATTTATGGATGAAGTAAAGGTCTGTGATTTTCAAACACATGGGCTTTTACAGGAAAAGGGGCTGTTAAAGGTTTATGGAGCTAAGGGGATTGATGAAAGTACAAAAAGGCAGATGGAGTTGGTGATGTCTTTGCCGGTAGTGTTGCAGGGGGCATTAATGCCTGATGCGCATACCGGGTATGGATTACCGATCGGTGGAGTAGTGGCTGCGGAAAATGCCGTCATCCCTTATGCGGTTGGTGTGGATATTGGGTGTCGCATGGCTTTGTCTGTTATAGATGAAAGTGATAGTTTTTTTAAAAGATATAGTCATCATATGAAGGTCGCGCTGAAGCAGTGGACGCACTTTGGGATGGAGGGCGGCCTGGAAGTCCCGGCTGAACATGAAGTTCTGGATAGTGCATTATTTCAGGAAACAGAACTTCTGAGGAAGCTGCAGGGCAAAGCTTATCGTCAGCTGGGTACTTCAGGAGGCGGAAATCATTTCGTTGAATTTGGAGAAATAGAATTGTACGAGGGGAATTCTCTGGGGCTTCCGGCCAAAAAGTATATGGCTCTGCTCTCTCATTCAGGCAGCAGAGGGCTTGGGGCAAACCTGGCGGAATATTATACCCGGATAGCGATGAACACCTGCAAATTACCAAGAGAAGCTGCCCGTTTGGCCTGGCTGGACTTAAATACGCAGGCTGGACAAGAGTATTGGTTGAGTATGAACCTTGCGGGAGATTATGCGAAGGCCTGTCACGATGTGATCCATGCCAGTTTACTGAAATCCCTGGGTTTGCAGACCTTGGCTAAGGTGGAAAACCACCATAATTTTGCCTGGAAGGAACAAATAGAGGATGGCAGGGAAGTGATTGTACACCGAAAAGGTGCTACCCCGGCGCATAAGGGTGAGTTGGGTATTATTCCTGGAAGTATGACTACGGCCGCCTATCTGGTGAAAGGTAAGGGTGTTGGGAATTCATTGAATTCTGTAGCACATGGAGCGGGAAGAGCTATGAGCCGTAAAAAGGCAAAGGACAGCTCTACGGCATCCGATTTGAAGAAGGTTTTAAGCCGTGCCGGTGTGACCTTGATAGGCGGGAGCGTAGAGGAAAATCCTAAAGCCTATAAGGATATAGAGCTGGTGATGGCCGCGCAGAAAGATCTGGTGGATATAGAAGGGCGTTTTATGCCCAGGATGGTCAGAATGAACAAGGATTAATAAGAGCCCCTCGTCTATTGAGGGGCTTTTTCCTGATACTGCCTGGCGGCACGTTCAAGCCTGTTTTTTATCGTGTTGGCCAGATTTCTTGGAGATAGTACTTTCATAAAATGGCCAAAACCAAGTATTTCGCGTTCCAGTTCAAAATTGAGTATCACGTCTATTCTGATGGTGATGCCTTCGTCATCTTCTTTTAAGACTTGCTGACTTGGGTGAATAGGTTTTGTTAAGATATAAGGAGCATGATATTTCTCGATTCTTAAAACAACCTTTTGGGCCCTGTCACGTTCAGATTTGGTTACGCCTATCAAGTCCTCAAAATACCGGTCGAAGTCTATGCCCTTGTATTCAACAAATGTTTCCTTGGTGAGTTCCTGAAACTCCAGGATCCGGTCTAAAGCCAGGTTCAGCAGGGTTGTTCCCTTTTTGGGTTTAACGATCAGAAACCACCTGTTTCTGTATTCTTTTAACAAGTACGGAAAGTAAATGCCGGATTGGGATTTTTGGGCTTTAAAGGATTTGTATTCGATCAAAAGCGGGGTCTTATGGAGAATTGCCTGATAGAGCGGGTTGATATAATGTATACCTTTAAGTTGTGTGTTGCTCTCAAACTGTATACAATTCCGGCTTTGGTGTGTGGACTTATACAGGTTGTTTTCCAGTTTGGCAATCATATCGCTCATCTCGTCGAAATAACTGAAGCCGTTGAACTGTTTAAGAATGCCGACAATTTCCTTCATTTTGTCGATGTCATTGTTATTGATCGGTGCTTTGGTGATGCTGTAGGAGGAATCGCTGTAGGCATAATATTTTCTGTCGTTGACGATGATGGGGGCATTGTAGCCTAGTTTATCGCTTCGCATCAGCTGGATATCTGCCTGTATGGTGCGCTTGCTTACGCCAGAGGTAATGCCTTCGTATTCATAGAGGGTGACAGCCACTTTTTCGATGATATCTTCAAGGGTCCATTTCCGGCGCCTGTTTTGTAAACATTCGTCGATCGTTTTGTACCGGATCAGTGCTAATTTGTTAATTGACATCTCAAAAATCTTTTTATAAAAGTATAAAAACAAAATTGCTGCGCAATAGATCTGCGTATTTAAAGTTTTTATGAAGATTATAAGCTTATGTTTTAAATTTATTGAATTGATATATAGTGTTTTGCGATTTTTTTTATAGTTGGCCCTTCACTGCGCAATTCCCCTGCGTTGACCTGCCCGCATCTTTGTCATGTCAACAATAAGACAGGTTCTTTGAAGAAAAGCAGTACTGAAAGGTACGATAAAGATATTCCCGAAAGGGGATGGCGATTAGAAAGGATAAACATCCACAGTTGAGGGTTTCGGTATGGCCCCATAGTATTGAGCTGTTCGGCAGCAATATTCTGATGTTTAATAATGGAGATCGTCTTCGTTGTGTGTCGCGGGTTCGAATCCCGCTCCCGGTGATACGGGATAGATCAGGGGGTAGATCAACAACACCATATGCAGGTTCGAATCCTGCTTCCAGAAATGGAATAGCAAAATGGTAATGCACCGGATTTAAGTTCCGTTAAAAGAAGGGAAACTTTTCAAATTCCCATTGCCAGAAGTACTGCAAAAGGCATTCAGCTTTTCACCGGATTCCGGTGGCGGGCAAATCCGGATTCTGCTTTGAAAGTGTAGGAAAGGAAATGATGCAGATACACGATTGTTAGATACGAAAAAGAGCTGGCGCTCTCTACGCTCTCCTGAGCTCTTTTAGTATTTATGAAGGGTATTGAATTTGTTTTCAACAGGATACTTCCGCAGAAACCGGATGAATGTCTTTTAATGTACTGATTTAAGAGATAAACCAACAAAAAATAAAAGATATGAAAAGAATACATGTAAATACCAACTCTGCGGGCTTGGTTTATAAAAACGGAGAATTAAAAAGAACATTGACTGCAGGCAATTACTGGCTTTGGTTTGGGGAGAAGATGGAGGTCTATGATATGTCTAAAACTTTCATTGCTTCAGTTGAATTGGATGTATTGCTGTTGAATGAAGATTTTAGAAGGCTGGTTGATGTGATAGAAGTGAAAGACAATGAACTGATTTTGGTCTATCAGAACGGTAATTTTAAGCAGGTACTGGTTGCCGGGAAGTATGCTTTCTGGAAGGGACTGAACAATTATTCTTTTGTACGGGCAGATCTGTCAGATGATGAATCCACCGCGCTGATTGATAGAAATACATTGGGTAAGTCGCAGTTATCGGTGCATACAAGGTCATTTACCGTCGAAACTTACGAGAAAGGTCTGATGATGAAAGATGGGAAGATGGAGAGGGTGCTGGAGCCAGGAACTTATACCTGGTGGAAAAACAGTACCCTGATCCAGGTTCTGAAAACGGATATGCGTCAGTTGAATATGGAGATCATTGGCCAGGAAATCCTGACGAAGGATAAAGCGCAGTTGAGGATCAATTTTACGGTTCAGTATAAAGTAACAGATGTGAAAAAAGCTTTGCTGGAAAATAAGGATTTTGATAAACAATTGTATGTGTTGATCCAGCTTGCTTTAAGGGCATTTGTTGGAAGAATGACTTTTGATGAATTGATGGAGCATAAAGAAAAGATCTCTGAACAGGTGCTGGCAGATTCTTCTTCAAAAGCTGAGGGATTGGGTGTTGAATTGTTGAATTGCGGAGTGAAGGACATTGTGTTGCCGGGAGATGTGAAAGAGATTATGAACCAGGTGCTGATTGCGGAAAAAAGAGCACAGGCCAACCTGATCACCAGGAGGGAAGAAACGGCTTCTGCGAGGAGTTTATTGAACACGGCTAAATTGATGGAGGATAACGCGATGCTGTATAAATTGAAAGAAATGGAATATGTAGAGAAAATCGCAGAGAAGATCAATACCATCAGTTTATCCGGAAGCGGGCAGATTGTAGATCAGTTGAAACAAATTTTTGTAAAATCGTAAAGCGTAAATATGAAAGCGACGATATTAAATAAGCTGGCGTTAATAGAAACGGAGCACGACATAAAAATCCTTTTTTCCTGTGAGTCGGGAAGCCGGGGCTGGCAGTTTCCTTCTCCTGATAGTGATTTTGATGTAAGGTTTATTTATATAAGGTCGGTAAATTATTACCTCTCCATATCAGATCGGACAGATCATCTGGGCTTTCCAATAAATGAGGAGCTGGATATTTATGGATGGGATTTAAGGAAGGTGCTTCAGTTGACCAGAAAGTCAAATACCACACCTTTTGAGTGGCTGCAGTCACCAATTGTTTACAGAGAGCGGGATGATTTTAAAGAAAGTCTCTGGGCACTGTCTCAGGATTTTTTTAACAGGAAGACCAATGCCCATCATTATTTAGGAATTGCATGGGGAGCACTGGAAAGCATGTTGGGGGGTGATGAAATCAGTATAAAAAAACTGTTTTATGTTTTGCGCTCCTTACTTTCTGCGAAATGGTGCCTGGATAAAGGAGAAATTGCGCCAATGACTATAGATGCGCTGATGACTTTGCTCCCGCTTCCGCTTCAAATAGCCGTTAAGGATTTGATCCAATTTAAGGCTACAGCAGCAGAGGGTACGAAAGTTAAGATAGAAGGTGTGTTAAGGGCTTATATAGAAGAAGAATTCAGCAGGTGCAGCACAGCGGCAAATCGTTTGGAAAAAAAACAGTTTGATGCCACTTTGTTGGATGAGTTCTTTATCAAAATGATAAATGAGTATGACAATTAAAGAAATAAAAGAGAAAGGATTGCTACTTTTTGAATGCGTTAGTGGGAGCAGGGCTTATGGTTTGGAAACACCAGGTTCAGATACAGATCTGAAAGGCGTTTATTATTTGCCGAGATCTGAGTTTTATGGCTTGAACTACATAGCTCAGGTCAGCAATAAGAGCAATGACGAGGTTTACTACGAACTGGGCAGATATATTGAATTGCTTTCAAAATGCAATCCGAATATACTGGAAATGCTGTCTTCGCCTGAAGATTGTGTGCGCTATAAGCATCCGTTAATGGAAAAGTTGAATCCGGGTATGGTGCTTTCGAAAGTATGCAGGGACACTTTTGCCGGTTATGCCATTACGCAGGTGCGTAAGGCAAAGGGCCTGAAAAAGAAAATTGTAAATCCGATGCCTGAAAAGAGGGCTTCTGTGCTGGATTTTTGTTTTGTGATAGAGAACGGCCTTTCTGTAAGGTTGGAAGATTGGCTGAAAGAAAAAGACTATGTGCAAGAACGTTGTGGTTTAGTGAATATACCTCATTTCAGAGGGTTGTATGCGCTCTTTTATGATCAGGAGGATGAATTTCATTATAGCGGAGTGGTCAATAGTGACCGATCCAATGATGTTTCTCTTTCTTCTGTGCCCAAAGGACAAAGAATAGCCGGGTATCTTTCCTTCAATGTGGACAGCTACTCCATCTATTGTAAAGAGTACCTGGAGTACTGGGATTGGGTAGAAAACAGAAATGAAGACCGGTATATAGTGACATTGGAGCATGGGAAAGACTATGATGCGAAAAACATGATGCATACTATACGTTTGCTGGAGGTTGCAGAGGAGTTGTTAAGAACCGGTGCTTTAAAAGTGAGGCGAGGGAACAGAACAGAATTGCTGGCCATCAGATCCGGCGCTTTTGAATATGAGGAATTGCTAACAAGGGCTGAGGAACTGGTAGAGAAAGTAGGAAAGGCTTATGCTATAAGTACACTGCCAGATGGGGTGGATAAGGTAGCATTAGAAAATGTTCTTGTAGAGATGAGAACTGAATTGTATAAATTATGAAAAGAAAAATAAAT
>Ga0163161_10004005_pt1 | contig 10310 bp, 8 predicted proteins | sample S45metaG_FD_129847 | JGI IMG/M metagenome (GOLD analysis project Ga0163161, IMG submission 129847) | Switchgrass rhizosphere microbial communities from Kellogg Biological Station, Michigan, USA - S4-5 metaG | ecosystem: Host-associated > Plants > Roots > Rhizosphere > Soil | place: USA: Michigan... | reverse complement strand
CTGCCGCCTCCGATCGGTCACCCACAGGTGGCAAGCACACACACGCAGCCAATCCGGCCAATTGTCGAACACCCCAGTAGGGCCGAGCGCGCGGGAACGAACCCGCCGCCAGCCCAGGAAGCCTTGCCATGAACTCGTCCGTCTCTGCTCTGCCGCTGTCCACCTTGAGCCCTGCCAATGAAGCGCTGACTTTGCGTCTGCCCAGCTCATTGCAACTCAAACAGCAATTGCCCCTCAGCAACACCCTGACCCGGCAAGTTGCCGCTCACCGCGACGCGGTCCGTGCGATCCTCAACGGTGAAGACTCCCGTTTGCTGGTGATTGTCGGCCCTTGCTCGATTCATGACCCACAGTCCGCCCTCGAATACGCTACCAACCTGGCCCGACTCGCCACTGATGTCCGCGATGAAATGCTGCTGGTGATGCGCGCCTACATCGAAAAGCCGCGCACCACTGTCGGCTGGAAAGGCCTGGCCTACGACCCGCATCTGGATGGCAGCGATGACATGGCTGGTGGCTTGACGCTGTCGCGCGAACTGATGCGCGAAATGCTCCGCCTCGGCTTGCCGATTGCCACCGAACTGCTGCAACCCATGGCCGCCGGTTACTTTGATGACCTGTTGAGCTGGGTGGCGATCGGTGCCCGCACCACCGAATCGCAGATCCACCGGGAAATGGCCAGCGGCCTCGGCATGCCGGTCGGTTTCAAGAACGGCACCGATGGCGGCGTGGCCGTTGCCAGCGACGCCATGCGCTCGGCCGCCCATCCGCATCGGTATTTCGGCGTCGATAGCCAGGGACATCCTGCGATCATCCAGACCCCAGGCAATCCCGACACACACCTGGTGTTGCGCGGCGGACACCGTGGACCGAACTACGACCGCGACAGCGTTGCCCAGGTGCATCGCGATTTGTCCCGACTCAATATCCCGGCGCGAATCATGGTCGACTGCAGCCACGCCAACAGCGGAAAAGACCCGGCGCGACAACCTGCAGTGTTCAACGACGTGCTTGAACAACGCCTGCAAGGCAACCGTTCGCTGATCGGCATGATGATCGAGAGCCATTTGTTCGAAGGCTGCCAGCCCTTGAGTCCATCCCTGCGCTACGGCGTCTCGGTCACCGATGGCTGTCTTGGCTGGACCGGGACAGAGCAGTTGTTACGCCAGGCTGCCGACCGGCTTCGGGTGCAGCGCGAGCATCAATAAAAAAACCTGACGCAATTTCTGTAGCAGCTGGCGAAGCCTGCTGCTACGGATTGCTCTATGGCTTGAACAGGACATCACTGACAGGTAAAGCCGTTTCCTGAGTAGGCCATCGCAAGAAAACGCGCGGTTACAGATCAAAAGATGTCGAAACATTCCGAACAGGACCTCAAGCACATTCGAAATTTCCTACGTTTTCTATACCTTTTTCAGCAGCTTACAGCGGACTCCTCATACACCGCCGAAGCGCTGGTGTGCTTTAGAGTGAGCCCATCTGCACACCTCTGAACGACCGCGAAAAAGGAATGAACATGCTACGGAATGCAACCACCCAGCACCCTATCCTGCTGATCCACGGCCTTTTTGGCTTCGATCGCATCGGCACCACCGAATTCTTCCATAACGTCAAGCAGTCCCTGCGAAGTGCGGGGGCCAGGGTGTTCATCCCGCACCTGTCAGCTACCCATAGCAACGAAGCACGTGGCGACCAACTGCTGGCACAGATCGACCGAGTGCTGCAAGGAACCGGCGCCAACAAGGTCAACCTGATCGGCCACAGCCAGGGGGCATTGGCAGCGCGTTATGCAGCGGCACTGGCCCCCCGTGCCATTGCGTCGGTGACCTCCGTCAGCGGCCCGAACCACGGCTCGGAACTGGCCGACTTCCTGCGCAAGGCACTGACGCCGGGCCGACTTCCGGAACATGTCGCCGACACGATTGCAACGCTGTTCGCCGATTTTGTGTCATTGCTCAGCGGCAACGTCCACCTGCCGCAGAACGCTGTCGCCGCACTCAATGCGCTGACCACCGAAGGCGTGGGGGCTTTCAACGACAAGTACCCTCAAGGGTTGCCCAAGACCTGGGGTGGCAAGGGGCGCGAACTGGTTAACGGCGTGCGTTATTACTCCTGGAGCGGCACGTTACAGGGAACCCTTCTCGACGAAGGGCACTATGCGCTCGACCCGCTATATGGATTCCTTCGCGCTTTTTCCCATTACTTCACCACCGAAGCAGAGCAAAATGACGGCATGGTCGGCCGCTACAGCTCACATTTGGGCAAAGTCATCCGCTCCGACTATCCGCTGGATCATCTGAGCAGCCTTGGCCATTCAGATGGCCATAGCCGCAAAACCATCGATCCCGCTGCGCTGTATGTGCAGCACGCCGAGCGCCTGAGAATCGCCGGCCTATAATCTGTCCGGAACTTTGACGAGAAATAGGCCACTGAATCCGGTAGGCTCCGCACTTTACTGAATATTGAAAGGAGTATTTCCCATGGCTAAAGCCACTGCCCGTCACATCCTGGTTGCCTCGGAAGCCAAGTGCAACGAACTGAAAGCCCAGATCGAAGGCGGCGCTGATTTCGGCGAAGTCGCCAAAGCCAACTCCACATGCCCGTCCAGCCGTCAAGGCGGTGACCTGGGTTCGTTCGGTCCTGGCCAGATGGTCAAGGAATTCGACGCCGTGGTGTTCAGCGCTCCAATCAACACCGTACAAGGCCCGGTGAAAACCCAGTTCGGTTATCACTTGCTGGAAGTGACCAGTCGTCAGGACTGATTGATCCGCCAGGCTTTACGCATAACGGCCCGCCTTTTGGTGGGCCGTTGTGTTTCAGATACGTTTTTAGGCTGGCGAGGGACGCGCCGCTAGCGTACAAATTGTGGTTTTCGATCCTCCGGCTCTAAGGCTGACAATGCGACTGGCTTTCCCCACTTTGTTGTTTACTGCCGTGGCGCTGCTATTAGGCGCCGCCGGTGTAAATGCTGCACCGCAACATGCGTTGACCGTATATGGCGAACCCGCGAAGTATCCTGCAGGTTTCAGTCATTTTGCCTACACCAACCCGCAAGCTCCAAAGGGCGGCACGATGCGTCGCTCGGCGGTCGAAATAGGTCATTTCGACCATATGCTGCCGTACATCGACAAGGGCATTGGCGTCACTCAAATCGACGGCTTGCTCTACTCACCGCTGGCCCAGCGCTCGCTGGATGAGCCCTACACCGTGTATGGCCTCGTCGCACAACAGATGGAGCGCCCGGACGACGGTCTGTTCCTGCGTTTCTATCTCAACCCCAAGGCACGTTTTGCCGACGGCAAACCGATCACGGCCGAAGACGTGCGCTACTCCTTCAACCTGTTGATGACCCAAGGCAGCCTGCGCTATCGCACCCAATTCGCTGACGTCAAAGGCGTGGAAGTTGAATCGCCTCTGACCGTCCGGTTCGATTTCAAAAGCAACGAAAACCGCACCCTGCCCCTCGACATCGCGACGCTGCCGGTGTTTCCCGAGCATTGGTGGAAGACCCGCGACTTCGCCGGCGGCGGCGGGTACGAGGCACCGCTGGGCAGTGGCCCCTATAAAGTGGGCAAAGTCGACTCCGGTCGCAGCATCACGTTCGAGCGCGACGCCAATTGGTGGGGCAAGGATTTACCCGTCAGTCGCGGCCTCTACAACTTCGATCGCTTCAGCATCGAGTACTTCGGTGACACCGACGTCGCGCGCCAAGTGCTGCGGGGCGGGGCCTATGACTACAACCGCGAATTTTCCGCCACCGGCTATTCCATCGGCTATGACAGCCCGGCCCTGAGCGACGGTCGCCTGCAGAAGGCTCACCTGGCAACAGACGCGCCGCAGACGGCGCAGGGGTTTGTCTTCAATCTGCAGAACCCGATTTTCCAGGATCGCCGGGTGCGTCAGGCCCTGGCCATGCTTTGGGATTTCGAGTGGAGTAACCGGCAGATGATGCGCGACATGTACATCCGCCAGCAGAGTTACTTTTCGAACACTGACCTGGCTGCGCGGCAACTGCCCGATGCGGCGGAGCTGGCCATTCTTGAACCGCTGCGCGGGCAGATACCCGATGAGGTGTTCACCCAGGTCTTCGAAGCACCGAAAACCGATGGCAGCGGTGTGATTCGCGACAAGCAGTTGCAAGCGCTGGAGTTGCTTGAACAGGCCGGCTGGAAACCCGATGGCGATCAACTGGTCAACGCCGATGGCGAGCCGCTGAGCTTTACCTTCCTGGTCAGCCAGAACGGCATGGACCGCTTGCTGCTGCCTTACAAACGCACCCTGAAACAGATCGGCATTGACCTGAACATCCGTCGAATCGATTCGTCGCAGTACGTGAATCGCCTGATGAGCCGCGATTACGACATGATCGTCACCGGCTACCCGGTCACCACCTCACCCGGGGGTGAACTGTTCAATTACTTCGGCTCGATCTCGGCCAACGACCCCGGCGCCAATAACTACATGGTGCTGAAGAACCCGGCGGTCGACACCCTGATCACCGGTCTGGTCCACGCCACCACCCAGCCCGAGATGCTGCGTTACGCCCATGCGCTCGACCGGGTGCTGCAATGGAACTACTACTGGATTCCCAACTATTACCCGCCGGGCACATCGACCGTCTGGTGGAACCGGTTCGGCCGCCCCAACGAGCAGGCCAGCAATGACGAGGCCATCGAGAGTTGGTGGGAAATAAGCACCACGCCGCTGACCAACCAGCAAATGACCGCTGAGCAAATCAGCCGTGGCAAACCCGGAGGGCCGCACTGATGTGGGCTTACATACTGCGGCGTTTGCTGCTGATCATCCCGACACTGGTGATCATCCTGTTAGTCAACTTCGTCATCGTCCAGGCGGCACCGGGCGGTCCGGTGGAACAGGCTATCGCGCACCTGCAAGGCATCGGCGGCGCGGCGGTCGGTGGCGGGGCCGGCGAAACCATGCACGGCACCTCGCGCGCCAGCCGTGGCCTCGACCCCCAGCTGATCAAGGACATTGAAAAACAATACGGTTTCGACAAACCCGCCCATGAACGTCTGTGGCTGATGCTCACCAGTTACGCCCGGCTCGACTTCGGCAAGAGCTTCTTCCGTGGTGCCACGGTCACCGACCTGATTCTGGAAAAAATGCCGGTGACCATTTCCCTCGGGCTTTGGGCCACGTTGATCACCTATCTGGTGTCGATCCCCCTGGGTATCCGCAAGGCCGTGAAACACGGCAGCCATTTCGACATTTGGAGCAGCACCGCGATCATCATCGGCTACGCCATGCCGGCGTTCCTGTTCGCCATGTTCCTGATCGTGGTGTTCGCCGGCGGCACCTCATTGAACTGGTTCCCGGTGCGCGGACTGGTCTCGGACGACTTCGAGTCGCTGTCGACCGTGGGCAAAGTCGCCGACTACTTCTGGCACCTGGTGCTGCCGGTGACGTCGCTGGTGATCGGCGGTTTCGCCACCCTGACCATCCTCACCAAAAACTCGTTCCTCAACGAAATTACCCGCCAATACGTCATCACTGCACGCGCCAAAGGCATGAGCGAACGCCGGGTGCTGTACGGGCACGTCTTCCGCAATGCGATGTTGCTGGTGGTGTCGGGCATTCCGCAGGCGTTCATCAGCGTGTTTTTCGCCGGCTCCTTGCTGATCGAAGTGATTTTCTCCCTCGATGGCCTGGGCCGCATGAGTTATGAAGCCGCCGTCTCGCGCGACTATCCGGTGGTGTTTGGCTCGCTGTTCATCTTCACGCTGTTTGGCCTGCTGATAAAACTGGTCGGCGACCTCTGCTACACCCTGGTCGACCCACGTATCGACTTCGCCGCGAGGAATGCCTGATGTTCAAGCTCTCGCCCTTGGGCCGTCGTCGTTTTGAACGATTCAAGAAAAACCGCCGGGGTTGGTGGTCGCTGTGGTTGTTCATTGGTCTGTTTGTGCTGACCTTGGGCGGCGAGTTGATCGCCAACGACAAGCCGCTGGTGGTCAGCTATCAGGGGCAATGGTATTTCCCGGTGTTCAAACGCCACACCGAGCAGGCGTTTGGCGGGCAACTGCCGTTCCAGGCGGATTACCGCAGCGACTATGTGCAAAAGCTGATTAAAAAGGACGGCGGCTGGATGCTGTTCCCGCCGATCCCGTTCAGTGACGACACGCCCAACTATGACCTCAACAAACCCGCGCCGAGCCCGCCCACGAATGTGAACTGGCTGGGCACCGACGATCAGTCTCGGGATGTCTTGGCCCGGGTGATTTTTGGCGCGCGCGTGTCGATCCTGTTTGCGTTGATGCTGACCTTTGTCAGTGCCCTGATCGGCATTGCCGCTGGCGCCCTTCAAGGCTATTACGGCGGTTGGGTCGACTTGATCGGCCAGCGCTTGCTGGAAGTCTGGTCCGGGCTGCCGGTGTTGTACCTGCTGATCATTCTCTCGGGATTCGTCGAACCAAACTTCTGGTGGTTGCTGGGGATGATGGCGCTGTTTACCTGGCTGGCGCTGGTCGACGTGGTGCGCGCCGAATTCCTGCGCGGGCGCAACCTGGAATACGTCAAGGCCGCCCGGGCGCTGGGCCTGACGGATCGCAAGGTGATCGTGCGACACATTCTGCCCAACGCGATGAACGCGACCCTGAGTTACCTGCCGTTCATTCTCACCGGGGCGATTACCACCCTGACGGCGCTGGACTTCCTCGGTTTCGGCATGCCCGCCGGCAGCGCCTCCCTCGGCGAACTGATCGGTCAGGGCAAGCAGAACCTGCAAGCGCCGTGGCTGGGACTGACGGCTTTTTTCACCCTGGCACTGATTCTTTCTTTACTGGTGTTTATCGGCGAGGCATTACGTGATGCTTTCGATCCGAGATCCTGACGCGGACTGTTGATATGAGTACCCCCCTGATCGAAATCCGTGACCTCAGCGTCGCCTTCAATGGCGAAACCGTGGTGCGCAACCTGTGCCTGGACATCCGCCCCGGTGAATGCCTGGCGCTGGTTGGCGAGTCGGGGTCCGGTAAATCGGTGACCGCGCATTCGATCCTGCAACTGCTGCCCGAAACCGGCACAGAATCCAGCGGCAGCATCCGCTATCGCGGCAAGGAACTGCTTGGCGCCCCGGCCAACGTGCTGCGCGAATTGCGAGGCAACCGGATCGCGATGATTTTTCAGGAGCCGATGACGTCGCTCAACCCCCTTCACAGCATCGAAAAGCAGATCGGCGAAACCTTGCTTCTGCACAAAGGCCTGACTGGAAAAGTGGCACAAGCGCGGATCCTTGAGTTGTTGCACCTTGTCGGCATTCAAAAGCCCAAGGAGCGGCTCAAGGCCTACCCCCATCAACTCTCGGGCGGCCAGCGTCAACGCGTGATGATCGCGATGGCCCTGGCCTGCGAACCGGAGTTGTTGATCGCCGATGAACCGACCACGGCGCTGGACGTGACGGTGCAACGCAAGATTCTGATCCTGCTCAAATCGCTGCAACAACGGCTCGGCATGTCGCTGCTGCTGATCAGCCATGACCTCAACCTGGTGCGCAGTATTGCCCAGCGTGTCTGTGTGATGAAAGGTGGGGAAATCGTCGAACAGGCCACTTGCGAAACGATTTTCACCGAGCCGAAGCATCCTTATAGCTGCGTACTGTTGAACGCCGAGCCAGAGGGCGAGGCCCTGCCCCGCGACGAGCGCGAGAATGTGCTGGAAGTGGACAATCTGCGCGTGCAATTCCCCCTCGGTGGCGGCTTGTTCCAGCGCAAGACTTACCTCACTGCAGTGGACGGCATCAGCCTCAACATCCAGCGTGGCAAGACCCTGGGCATCGTTGGCGAGTCCGGCTCGGGCAAGTCGACGCTCGGGCAGGCGATCCTGCGCTTGCTCGACTCCGAAGGCAGCATCCGCTTTCAAGGCGAAGCACTGGATGGCCTGACGCAAAAGCAGCTGCGGCCGTGGCGCAAGAAAATGCAGGTGGTATTCCAGGACCCTTATGGCAGCCTCAGCCCACGGATGTCAGTGGCGCAGATCATCAGCGAAGGCCTTGAGGTGCACAGCCAGTTGACCGATGAACAGTGCAAGGCCGAAGTGATTCGGGCGCTGGAAGAAGTCGGCCTGGACCCGCAAAGCCGTCATCGCTACCCGCACGAATTCTCCGGCGGCCAACGCCAGCGCATCGCCATCGCCCGGGCGCTGGTGCTGAAACCGGCGCTGATCCTGCTGGACGAGCCGACCTCGGCGCTGGACCGCACCGTGCAAAAACAAGTAGTCGCCCTGCTCCGCCAGCTTCAGGAAAAACACGGCCTGACGTATTTGTTCATCAGCCATGACCTGGCAGTAGTGCGCGCCCTGGCCCACGACATGATCGTGATCAAGGACGGTAAAGTGGTGGAAAGCGGCGCCAGCCATGATGTGTTTGATTCGCCACAGCATCCGTACACCAAAGAGCTGTTGGCGGCGGCGCATCCGCAGTAAACATTAGACCGCTTCGCCTCAATCGCGAGCAGGCCCACACAGTGGAATGCGTTCCAAATGTGGGAGCGAGCCTGCTCGCGAAGAGGCCCACACAGGCAATACACAATCAGGATCCAGCACATGAACACCACCGAAAGCCTCAAGGATTACCAGCGTGTCCGCCTGCTGGCGATCCGTTCGCTGTTCGAGATCATCGAGCAGTCCAGCGAAGGCACGGTGATTGTCGACCGCGATGCGAATATCGTGTGGATGAACGAGCGGTATGCCCGGCGCTTCGGTCTGGAGTCGGCAGAAGGCGCTATCGGCAAGTCCTGCGAAAGCGTGATCCCTGGCAGTCTTTTGCGTGAGGTAGTACGCACCGGGCGCCCGATTTTGCTGGACATGCAGGACACGTCGAAAGAGCCTCTGGTGGTCATGCGCCTGCCGATTCATGACGATGGGGGCGTGGTGATCGGCGCGATAGGTTTTGCACTGTTCGACGAATTGCGCAGCCTGTCACCGATGCTCAAGCGCTACATGAGCATGCAGGAAGAACTGGCGTCCACCCGCTCGCTGCTGCGGGCGCGGCAAACCAAGTACAACTTCGCCCATTTCATCGGCACCAGCGCGGCCAGCCTGGAGGTCAAACGGCGTGCCCGACGCAGTGCCAGCGCCGAGTCGCCTGTGCTGTTGCTCGGTGAAACCGGCACTGGCAAGGAACTGCTGGCCCAAGCGATTCATAGTGCTTCGCCACGTGCGCACAAAGCCTTCGTCAGCATCAACAGCGCGGCGATTCCTGAATCTTTACTGGAAGCGGAATTCTTTGGCACCGCCCCCGGCGCGTTTACCGGCGCCGACCGCAAGGGCCGCGCCGGTAAACTTCAGATCGCCCAGGGCGGCACATTGTTTCTCGATGAAATCGGCGACATGCCGCTGCCGCTGCAAAGCAAATTGCTACGGGTTTTGCAGGAAAAGGAATTCGAACCGGTCGGCTCCAACGAAGTGATTCAGAGTGATGTGCGGGTGATTGCCGCGACATCCACTGATCTTGAGGCCGCGATCAAACGGGGCGAGTTTCGCGCGGATTTGTATTACCGCCTCAACGTGCTGCCGATCCATGTACCACCCCTGCGTGATCGGCTCGACGATATCCCGGCCCTCAGCGAAGCGATCCTTGAGGAACTGCGCAGTCAGCATGAACTGAACCCCGAGGCGCTGGATTTGTTGGGCCGGCACGCCTGGCCGGGGAACATCCGTGAACTGCGTAACGTTCTGGAGCGGGCGGCGTTGCTCAGTGATGACCTGGTGCTGGATGCGGCGGAAATTCGTGCGGCGATTGGCACCCTCACACCGGTCGAGCGCACGACACCGCTGATGATTGAGCCGGTTGCGCACGAGACGTTTAGCCAAGCTCGGGAGCGGTTTGACCGGCAGTTGATTGAGTCTGCCCTCGCAAAATGCGGGGGCAAGGTGATTGAAGCGGCGGCGCGATTGGGGTTGGGGCGCTCGACTTTGTACAAGAAGATGGTGGCGTTGGGGATTGCAGAGTCTCAATAAAGAGACACGAATCTCCATTATTAGACAGACCATCGCGAGCAGGCTCGCTCCCACAGGTTTAGCGAATCAGCTGCAGGAATGCGGTCAACTGTAGGAACGGGCTTGCCCGCGAAGAGGCGCGAGCAGCCGGCAAAAGTCTCCAAACAGAGACAACCCTCTCAAAATCTCATCACGCTTCCTATATTTATCTTTATATTTCAATAAGTTAAGCGCCTGGCACGAATCTCGCTAAAGCCTCTCCTCACAAAAGACCTACCCTACAAAAATAACAATCCAGGAGACACACCATGAGTGTGATCATTGCCTTGGCAGCGCTCGCGCTGTTGATGCTGGCT
>Ga0163161_10004004_pt1 | contig 10313 bp, 12 predicted proteins | sample S45metaG_FD_129847 | JGI IMG/M metagenome (GOLD analysis project Ga0163161, IMG submission 129847) | Switchgrass rhizosphere microbial communities from Kellogg Biological Station, Michigan, USA - S4-5 metaG | ecosystem: Host-associated > Plants > Roots > Rhizosphere > Soil | place: USA... | reverse complement strand
TCAGGCTATCTCCGGAACCCTGTCCATTACCGTTGATGGCGTAGTCAAGACTGCTGCATCTCTGAACTTGTCGGCAGCGTCCAGCTTCTCTAACGCTGCGACTCTGATCGGCACTGCGCTTTCCTTGTCGCCAGCAACTTGCACATGGGATGCCACCGCCTCACGCTTCGTCATCACATCGAGCACGACTGGCGCAACGTCGACCATGACTCAGGCGACCGGCACCACTGCCGCCGCGCTCGGCTTGTCCGCTGGGATCTTGTCGCAAGGCGTAGCAATAGACACGCCTTCTGTGGCAATGGACCGTATCAAGGCCCAGGAGCAGAACTGGGCTACGTTCATGACCACGTTTGAGCCGATCCTTGCGGACAAAACTGCCTTTGCGGTCTGGACCAACTCGCAGAACAATCGCTATGCATATGTCGCATGGGATAGTGATGCCGGCTATGCGACCCCAAGCAATGCCGCAGTGTTCGGCACCATTGTCGACACCCTGAATTACGAAGGTGTCGTGGTCGTGTACAACACCGCCGCAATCGCTGCGTTCACTTGCGGCTATGCAGGCTCGATCGATTGGGCTGCTACGAATGGTCGGGCAACCGCCGCATTCAAATCGCAGACAGGCCTGGATACTTCGGTATCTACGCTTTCGCTGGCTACCGCAGTGCTATCAAACAACGCCAGCTACTACGGTCTGTACCAAGCTCCAGGCGCCGGCAACCTCTACAGCATCCTGTACGACGGCCGCATGAATGGCTCGAAATTTAAGTGGATCGATACGTATCTCAATCAGATCTACCTGAATGCTCAGCTCCAATTGGCGATCTTCGTAGGCTTGCAGCAAGTAAATGCCGCGCCTTACACGAGCCAGGGCGAGACGCTTATTCGAGCATGGTGCCAAGACCCGATCACTGAAGCCCTGAACAACGGCTCTATCCGTGTCGGCGTCCCATTGAGCGCGAGCCAAAAAGCGACCATTGCCACTCAGGCCGGACTAGATATTTCTGCAACTCTGGAAAACCAAGGTTTCTACCTGCAGATCCTGCCGGCAACCGCCCAAGTTCGTGCCGCTCGCCAATCCCCGCCAGTCAAACTGTTTTACATGGATGGCGGTTCAATTCAAAGCATCACCCTCGCCTCTATTGCCGTCCTGTAAGGAGCTTACGAAATGGCCGAACGTACAATCACCAGTGCCGACAGCACCTTCGTTATCAGCTCCGCGGACTTCGCGCTGGCTGCGACAATCCTTGAGGGCTACGCGGCTGATGCTGCGTTTGCCATGGATAACGCAGACACTGCCGAGACTTCGCTTGGCGTCGACGGCAAGCTTTCTGCTGGCTGGGTTCCTCGCAGCTATAATCAGACCATCACGTTGCAGCCGGACAGCCCTAGCCGTCCGGTCTTTGACCTGATCGTTGGCGCACAGGATGCTGCTCGCACCGTGTTCCGCCTGAATGGCGTGATCACTCTGCCTGGCAACCAGTACAGCCACAGCTTGACTCGTGGTGTGCTGAAGAACTACAGCGCAATGGCGAATGCTCAGCGGATCCTGCAGCCGGTCACATTTGTGATCGAGTGGGAAAAGGTCATGACCATTCCGCTCGGCTGATCCGAATAATCAAATAGACCAGGGGTATTTATGGCACGTCGTACAAAGACCGTCGTTATTGATGATCAAGATAGCCGGGATGCCGGAAAATCGTTCCTCATCACTGAGATGGATGCGGAGGGCGCTGAGTGGTGGGCCTTTCGTGTTCTCCAGGCTCTTTTGGGTAGCGAGGCAGAGATTGATTTCACCGCCCCGCTCTCACAGATGGCCCGTCAAGGTCTGGGGGCACTTGCAAAGCTTCCTCCTGACCAAGCCCGTCCGCTGCTGGACGAGATGATGAAGTGTGTTCGCGTTCAGCTTCCTAATGGGAAAGACTCTCGCGATCTGCTTCCTAGCGACATCGAAGAGATCGGCACGCGCGTAAAGCTTAGAGGTGCAATGCTGGAACTTCATACCGGTTTTTTCGCACTTGGCGCCGCGTCGATTGGGGCGTAAAAGCCCCTAGCAAGAATGCCGGGTTGTTGATCAGCTATACCAACAACCCCGGCATCATTGCCACTCTAATCTCCGCTAGATCCGCCACCCTCCACGAACTTCAGACTGTGTACGGGCCTCTAGATGCATACCGGATGCTAGAAGTCCATCTTATCGACCAGCACAACAGGGGCGTCATAAATGGCAACAGTGATTGACAGCCTCATTGTAAAGCTAGGGCTTGACTCCTCTGATTTCGAGGCCGGCGAAAAGAAGGTCGCAGCCGGCCTGGACGATACCCGAAAAAGCACAGAGCGAGTCGGGAAAGACATCGCCGCCAATGGCAAGAAGGCAGCTGAGTTCTTTGGCCAGCTGCAAAGCGCTGCGTTGAAGTTCTTTGCGGTCCTGACAATTGGCCGCGGTCTTTCTGACTTCACTCGTACCATCGTTGGTACTGGCGCACAGCTTGAGCGTATGTCTGGCAGGCTCGGCACTAGCGCGGACATCTTGTCTCGCTGGCAGGGGGCTGTAAGACAGTCAGGCGGGACAGGCGAAGGTCTTCTTGGGACGCTCCAAGGACTAAGCAACGAGATGACACAGATTGCCATTACTGGGCAATCATCGCTTATCCCTATGCTCGGGTTTCTCGGCGTTTCCCTGAAGGATAGCAACGGGAAAGCAAAATCTACCGTTGACCTTCTAAAAGACATTGGCGATGCGGCCAACATAAAGATCGCCAACAAGGCAAACAGGTTCAACATCCTTCAATCGATGGGTATCGATGAGGGGACCATTAATCTCCTGATGAAAGGCGGCGCTGAGCGTGACAGGTTATTAGCCTCTCAGAAGGGCTATTCAGACGCAGACGCCAAGGCTGCTCGCGAAGCCCAGGAAAAGTGGGAAGGTGTAAAGCTACAGATCGAGCGAACCAGCCAGGCGATCGTGATCAAGTTGTTGCCGCTTCTTGAGCGCATCAGCGCAAACATGCTGAAGTTTGCAGAAATTGCTGTGCCGGTATTTCTGCAAGTTGGTGATGCCTTTGGTGATCTGCATGACAAGACTGATGGGTGGTCTACAGCTCTTCTTGGGGCGTTGGCGACATTGAGGGTCATCGGCGGTGCCGGCATGCTCGGCAGCATCACAAAGCTCGGCGGGGCCCTCTCCTTGCTCGCAGTCGGCGGCGCTGGCTATGCTGGTGTGAAGGCTGGCGAGCAGATCAATGAAAAGCTGTCAGAGAATACTAAAGACAAAATCGGCGAATATATTGCTAGGACATTGGCATTTTTCGGCAACAAAGAGGCGGCCAATGCGGTTAGAAACAACAGCAACGGATATACCGACTTCGTTCCGGCCGCACATAGCCTTGGCCCTCTTGCTCCTAGGCCTCCATCAGCTACCGGCTCTACTTCATCTGGCGCTAGTCGCGCAGAGCGCAATAACAACCCAGGCAATCTCGAGTTCCGCGGGCAGCGTGGAGCCACTCCGGAGTCAGGGTCAGGTCGATTCGCTAAGTTTGAAAGCGCTGCAGAAGGCGTATCGGCTCTAGTAGGCCAGCTGCGTCGTTATGGCGCGCAAGGTCGAGACACCATCAACAAAATCATCACAAAGTACGCGCCAGCTAACGAGAACGACACTCAAGCATATGTAGCAGCGCTATCGAAACGCATGGGAGTAGGTGCTGATCAAGCATTGAACTTGAATGACACAGAAACTCTCTCTGGCTTGGTTAAGGGCATCAGCCGTCATGAGTCTGGTAGCGATTTCCTGAGCAATCAGGATGTTCTGTCAGGTATCAACATGGCAGGCGCTGGAGGTGGTAAGCAGACGGCTGGAGCAATCTCAATCGGCGAAGTTAAAGTGTACACTCAGGCGCAGGATGCAAACGGGATCGCTCGCGACATGCGCGGGGCTATCATCAGACAAGCTGATACAGGTATTCGATAATGGCTATTCCTGGCGTGCCAAGCCTGCTGCGAAATGCGCCTAAAGCGATTGGCATTACCCTGCTTGGTAATGCTGCATCAGCGCTGTGGAATTATCTGTTCCCAGGCCCGACGTGGGGCGTGTTTAATGTCGGGACATCGGATCCGGCTATCGTAGTGAGCAGCGTGGTGGAGCAGGACATTTCTGCAGAGTCGCGCGCATCGGATTTCATCATCCAGTCCGGCAGCTTCACGAATTACAACAAGGTCCAGACGCCAAACATAATCACCATCAGGATGACAAAGGATGGCAATGAATCGAGCCGTCAGGAATTCCTTCAGTGGCTGGATTTCAACATTGCAGCCACCAGTCTTTTCGATGTCCTCTCGCCAGAGTTCCGGTATCCGAATGTCACTCTGATCGGCTATCGCATGAGCCGCTCTGCACGATCCGGTGCAGCGATGATCGTGGCGGACTGCCTGTTCCAGCAGATCCGCGAGAAGCAGGTGCTATTCACCTCGTCTACGATCGCAGACCCTGGTAACCAGCCATCGTCGCCGACCGTTCGAGTTTATCCGGCGCCTCCTGATAAGCCGCTGGAAATCGGAGGGCCCATAACATGGCAATAACACTAGTGCCTCTGAAGGCGATTCCTTCGCAATCGGTAAACGTCCCCCTTGCTGGCCAGCCATGCGCCATTGAGCTGCGCCAGATCGGCGGGCGCCAATATCTCAGCCTTAGCCTAAACGGTACGGTCATCTGCCGTAACGTTCTGATGGTCAATCGATCGGCCATCGTCCGCGCCGCATACACTGGCTTCATTGGCGATCTTGCAGCAGTCGATACCACGCCGGCTGATGAGGCCCCTGAATACACTGGATGGGGAACGAGATGGGTTCTAGCTTTCAACGACGCAATCTGAGGTTTACGTTCCAGCTTGCTACCGGGACATTCATCAAGGAAGGCAGCCCCGACAATCTGGTGATTGATGGATTCCGGGCTCAAGTAGAAATCGACGCACCTGGCGGTTACGAGTTCGCAACTTGCAGAGTCCGCATCTTTGGACTTGAGCGCTTCGTGATGGAGCGCCTGACGGTGATCAACTACCAAAATCTGGATTACATGCGCAACAGCATCCAGATCGAAGCTACTGATGATGACGGCAAGTTTTCCTCTATTTTCCTTGGTGAAATCTACATTGCCCAGGCCGACTATTCCGGCGCTCCGGATGTTGGTTTTGTGATTGAGGCTCGGGCAGGCCTGATTGGTTCACTAGCGATCTCTCCATCTGCCTCATACCCCGGCCCGCAAAAAGTCAGCGCGATCATGGCGCGGCTTGCTGAAGAATTGCAGGTCAAGCTTGAGAATAATGGTGTTGAGTCAACGGTGACTGACATGTCGATGGTTGGTAGCCCGCTGCATAAGGTGCAGATCCTGGCAGAGACGGCTCGTATCCAGTATTGGTATCTGCCAGAAGAAGGGGTTCTAGCGATTGCTCCAAGAGGCACGGCAAGGACGAGCGAGCCAGTGCTATACGATTTCACAAACGGCATCGTCGGCTGGCCGTCCAAGGTCCATAACGGGATAATTTTCACCGCTCTGTTCAAGTCATCGGCATTCCATGGCTGCAAGATCATGATGGAGTCTGAAGTTTCGTCGTGTAATGGTGAGTGGTACATTATCAGCATGTCCCATCGCCTTGATTCAGAGACGCCTGGCGGTGCATGGTTCACTCATTTTGTAGCAACGCCGGAAGGCTCATTCCTTGGTGGTCAATAATGCCTGTTGATATCGGCCAATATTACGGACAGACAGAGCCTACGACCGGCAGCGGGGATTGGAACGCTCGCAGGTTTGAGATTCAGCAGCAGATCATGAATCTGAATACCAATATTCCAGTGAGGGTGCTTCGGGTTAATGGATCGGGCCTAAATCCAGTTGGCTTTGTTGACGTCGTGGTATTGGTCAGTCAAGTGACTGGCGATGACATGACTGTGGATAACCTTGAGATACCGAACGTTCCTTATATGCGTCTTCAGGGCGGCGCTAACGCTGTGATCATCGATCCAGAGGTTGGGGATATCGGCATTGGCAGCTTCTGCAGCAGAGACATCAGCGCCGTTAAAAACGTGCGCAAGGCCGCCCCTCCTGGCAGCCGCAGGGCTTACAACTTCAGCGACTGCATGTACACGGGTGGTTTCCTGAACGGAGCCCCGACCCAATACATTCAGTTCGTGGAGGGCGGGATTATCGTCCATAGCCCCGGCTCAGTTAAGGCGGAGGCGCCTTTAGTTCAGTTGTCGGCTAGCGATGTGCAGCTTGGTAATATTTCTGCCGCTCTGCATAAGCTGATCGATGACCGATTGATTGCTATCTACAATGGCCACACTCATGCATCAGGTGGCGCCGGAGTTCCGGTGGTTCCTTTAACCTTGGCGACCGTAGCCACAGCCATTACGCAGGCCAACTGATGTCGACTCTCTATCTCGACCCTGATTCGTGGGATCTGACGCTTGATGCAACTCGTAGCATCGCGCTAGCTGTTGCTCCATATGAGCGCGCTCAGTCAGTGGCCAATGCCTGCCGCCTGTGGCGCGGGGAAGCCCCGTATAACACCAATCGCGGGATCCCGTATGAGACGGAGGTTCTTGGCAAACAGCCGCCTCAGCGTGTTCTGGCTGGATGGTATGAAGGCGAGGCTGTAACTGTTCCCGGAGTCGCATCAGCAGTCGCGGTGTTACAATATGAAAATCGCGCTCTTACCGGGCAAATCCAATGCACGCTTGACGACGGAACCGTGATCAATGTCTAACGTACCAGCCCTTGTAATCACGCCTACCGGTGTCGTAACGCCTGATTCTGTAACCATTCGGAATGGCGTGCTGGCTGATGAGAACATTGCATTTGGCGGCGATCTCGACATTGTCACTCCGTCGACCCCGCAGGCATATCTGGCTGATCAGCTGACTGAAAACATCAGCGATGCAAACGCCGCGGTTACCTATTTCGTTTCGCAAGTCGACCCTGCTACTGCCGAAGGTCGCATGCAGGATGCCATCGCACGGATCTACTTCCTCGATCGCAATGGTGCGACCGCCAGTGTCGTGCAGGCCCTGTGCACTGGGCAGCCTGGCGCTACTCTTCCATCTGGATCTCTTGCGCAGGACGATAGTAATAACCTCTGGCAGTCGACCGGGGATGCTGTGTTCTCTGGTGGCGGCCTGGCTACCGTGCAGTTCGCTTGCTTGGTATTGGGACCGATCTCGCTTGGTATTGGAGAGCTGACCAAGATTGCACAAACCTCCCCCGGCTGGGATGCAATTACCAACCTCGGCGCGGCAACTGTTGGCAGCAATACTGAAAGTCGAGCAACCTTCGAGCGCCGCCGTCAGGAGAGTGTTGCTAAAGGTGCGCATGGTACTCCTGCTGCGATTCGTTCTGCCGTATGGGGTGTTGATGGCGTGCTTGACGTGTTTGCCTATGACAACTTCGGCAACACCGTATTGAACTATGGCGCCACGAGCTATCCGATTGCGCCTCATAGCATTTACGTTGCGGTGGTCGGAGGTGATGACGAAGAAGTGGCTAATGCCATCTGGAGCAAGAAGGATAACGGCTGTGATATGAACGGTAATACGACCGTTGTCGTCAGTGATACTGAGGGCTACAGCTACCCATATCCGGTCTACAACATCAAATTTGAGCGGCCTCCATCGCTGCCGATCAAGTTCGCAGTCCAGATCGCGAACAGCACATCGCTACCATCTGACATCATCGCCCAGACAAAAGCCAAGATCATCGCAACCTTTACCGGGGCTGATGGAGCACAGCGCGCACGCATCGGCGGCCAAATCTTTGCATCTAACTTCTATGCCGGCGTTGCATCGATCGGAAGTGCAGTTTCAATCATCCAAATCAAAATCGGCACGTCAACACCAACCTTGGATACCGTCAGCGTAGGCATCGATCAGACTCCGACCATACAAGCATCTGACATCTCGGTAACGCTGGTATGAAGCAATACGCAGCATCTCCGGTGATCCAGCAGCTGATCGCAGATCGCGATAGCTACTTCCCGAATACCTGGCAGGACCAGTTTTACGACATGGTCTGGAATGTCGACACGGCACAAGATTTCGGGTTGGACATTTGGGGTCGCATCGTCGTTATAGGCCGGAATATCGCAATCCCGGCAGTCGATTATTTCGGATTCACGACAGCGCCTACTCAGTCATGGTTCCCATTTGGCGATGAGAGCTTCTATTCTGGCCCTGTCGATTCGCTGACATTCAGGCTTGAGGATGATGCTTATCGCGTGCTTATCCTCGCCAAAGCACTTGCGAACATCACATCGACCGATAGCCGATCAATGAATAGAGTGCTTCAGCAGTTGTTCCCTGGTCGTGGCAGAGCATGGGTTAACGACCTGGGCAGCATGACCATGCGGTTCGTTTTCGAATTCGCTCTTGAGCCATGGGAGATGGCAGTCCTTACTAATGGTGGCGTGCTGCCTCGGCCTGCTGGCGTTGGTGCTACAATCGCGCAAATACCGGTAGATTCATTTGGATTCTTTGAGGCCGGTTCAGACTCTCAGCCTTTCAATGAAGGCACATTCATAAACAATGGAGCCGTAACCCATGTCGCTTAGCCCTCCAACTCAAATTACGGTCCCATTCGCTACTGGCGGCCTGAAGAATGCTATCCCGGCAGCAGCCAACCCGACAGACGGGCATGCTGGCTATGATGTTGGCTTCCCAGCCGTCAACATGACGCCGAAGACGGCCGGGGGCATCCCCCCGTTTGGCCAGGATTTCAACGGTATTTTCTTCGAGATTTCTACTGCGCTTCAGTATCTAGAAGCAGGCGGTAACTTCCCCTATAGCTCTGCATTTTCTACTGCCGTTGGTGGATATCCAAAGGGATGCGTGGTTTCAACATTGGCCCAAGATGGGCTGTGGATAAATCTAGTAGCAAACAACTCGACAAACCCGGACACCGGTGGCGCCGGATGGGCGAGAGTTGGTAGTGGCGGAGAGGTGGGCGCATCTAGAAATGTGCGCATGGTTATCGCTGCCGCCTCAGCATCGGCAGCCATGACCGCGGATGAGATAATTGTTAAAGCATCGCTCGGCGGTATAAATTACTGTATTCCATCTTTTAGCAAAACAATCAATTTGGCCACGACTGGTGCAGGGGGAATGGATACTGGTGCGGCTCCGGCAAGCGGGTATGTTGCAATTTATGCAATATATAACCCGTTAACCGGCGTGTCAGCGCTGCTTGGTTTTAACGCCACATCAGTGACAGCCACAGAGATATATAGCGGTGCAAACATGCCTGCTGGCTATACCGCATCGGCTCTTGTCAGCGTATGGCCGACAACTGCGGGAGGACTATTAGTCATCGGGGGGCAAAATGGGCGAAGGGTTTTGCGTGTTTCAACTCCCATTATTAGCACATCAACCCCGCAAGCAGCGTTTACAAGCGTGTCCATATCCGGAGCCGTACCAAGAAACGCTAAAAGCGCCAAGATAATAATGTCAACTATTAACACCGCCACTAACACTGTACAGACCATTGATTTAGCCTCAGATGCTAGCGGATCAGGACAGCAGTCCGCTACAGGGGGTATCGTTCTGGCAAATAATGGTGCGGCCAGTACGGCAGTATTAGATTTGATTACGTTGCAAACAATTTTCTATCGTTTCGCTAACGTTGGTGGCGGTACGCCAACATTCACAAGCGCCGTTACTGGATATGAGTTCTAATTATGTCTAATACAATCTATGTGCAATTCGAAGATGAGACGCAGACTAAAATTGTCACTATTTTTGGAAGCGCTCAAGATCCTGAATATTGGTCAAATCTTGGGGAAATTCAGGATGATGACCCAAGGTATCTTGCATATATTAATCCGCAGCCATCCACAGCTTTCTTGGCCGCTGCCGCTCGAGCCGAGAGGACATCCCTTTTGCGCGATGTCTGTGATGCTGGCGTCCTGATGATTCAGAGAGAGCTTCGGCTTACCAGCGATCCAGAGCGCATTACTTATCTAAATGGGAAATTGGTCGAAGTTGATGAATATGCCGTAGCGTTGCAGGCGATTCCTGATCAGCCCGGATTCCCCCAAACAATCGACTGGCCAACCGCCCCGACTCGGTGAGAGACTGATGAAAACCATCCAGACCAAAAAGTATGAAATCCAGATCAAACCAAAATCGGACGGCAAGCCTGCTGCTGTTGGTCGTGATGGCCCAATGGGGCATTCGACACCTGCTTCCGCTCCTGCCGGCGCTGGCCGATGATCTAGCTTGGTACATTGCCGATGTGCTTCGCGCGGTCGGCATGGCTGCAACTCTTGGATTAT
>Ga0163161_10004001_pt1 | contig 10316 bp, 7 predicted proteins | sample S45metaG_FD_129847 | JGI IMG/M metagenome (GOLD analysis project Ga0163161, IMG submission 129847) | Switchgrass rhizosphere microbial communities from Kellogg Biological Station, Michigan, USA - S4-5 metaG | ecosystem: Host-associated > Plants > Roots > Rhizosphere > Soil | place: USA: Michigan... | reverse complement strand
TGGTCAGTGCGCGGTCGCCCAGACGCCAATACAACAGGAAAAATCCCGCGCCCAACAGCGCCGACAGAATAAACGGCAGGCTGATATCCAGCTTGGCCACCATCGCGCCAAAAAACGGGCCCACGGCATAGCCGATATTGGTCAGGGTGTATTTGATGGAGAACACTTCGCTGCGCCCATCCTCGGGCAGCACGCTGGCGAAACCGGCCTTGATCGCAATATCGATGACCGCATAGGCCAGGTTGATCAGAATCAGGCAGCTATAGAACGCCCAGACAGTCTGCGCCAGGACCGTACCGATGAAACCCAGCACAAACACCAGGCTCAACCCGAGCAGCAAGCGGTAACTGTTGACGCGGTCGACGAGGAAACCGCCATAGACGCTGAGCAGCGAGCCCACAATCAGCGAACTGCCGATCACCAGGCCGACCTGGCTGATATCCAGGGCGAAATGGCCGGTGAGGTAAATCACCAGGTACGGAAACGTGATCGCCTTGGCCAGCGTCAGCAACAACGTGGCCGACAGCAGCAGGTTCACCGTGCGGGGATAGTTTCTAATTGCGGCAAGCATCCTGCTCTCTTTCCTTGAAGGTAACGCGACCATTGCGGTCGGCTACCTTAACCCAGGAAAGATGACGCGAGCAGGTGGTCCGGCAGGATTATTTCTTGACCGGCGTAATCTCAAGGATGGTGCCGTTGGTGGTCTTGAGCAGGACGTACTTGTCGCCTACACGTGCCCACTGGCTCTCCTCTTCGGGCTGCTTGAGGCCGCGTTTTTTCCAGTCTTTAACCGCCGATTCCTTGCGCATCAACATGTCCGGGGCGCGGTCGCCTTCTTTCAAGTCACGGGCGTTGATATTTGAAGGTTGCACGGTTTCCTGAGGGGTATCGCCGGCCTGCACCACGAAACTCGCAGTGGACAGGCTTGCGGCAACGAGAACACAGGCAAATAGGGATTTGGACTTCATGGGTGCTCCTTCAATTCAGGGGACGTACCCAGGTTCCGACCGCAGCGGCGCGAAATCATTCAGCCGCTCACCTTGCTCCAGCCCCCCCGCTTGAGTTGCCGTCATCAACGGCCCAGCCGGATCACTGGCCGGTCGGCACTTTTAACGTTGGACAAGTCATTGGAAATGGCCATTATCCGCTATGATTGCGACCTCACTTTCACAGATAAGGACATCCAATGTTCGGCAGCGTTTTCTGGGTCATTTTCATTGGCGTTCTCAGTGTGATCGCGCTCTACCTGATCAGCCTCTACAACACGCTGGTCAGTTTGCGAAATCGCTTCAAGAACGCGTTCAGCCAGATCGAGGTGCAACTCAAGCGACGCCATGACCTGATCCCCAACCTGGTGGAAACGGCCAAGGCTTACATGAGTCATGAGCGCGGCACACTGGTGGCTGTCACCGAAGCACGCAACGTGGCGGCAGCCTGCCTCAAACTCGCGGCGGCAGAACCGGGCAGTGCGCACTCCATCGCGCAACTGGGCAAGAATGAGAGTCGGCTCAACACGGCCGTGGATAACCTGAACGTTTCGCTTGAGGATTATCCGGACCTGTATGCATCAGAAACAATGATGCAACTGAGCGATGAAATGACCAATACCGAAAACCGCATTGCGTATGCCCGTCAGTTCTTCAACGATGCGGTGATGGAATACAACATTTTCCGCCAGAAATTTCCGACGATCCTCATGGCCCAGGCCGTGGGGCACGGCACGGACGCGACGTTGCTGGAGTTTGAAGACAGCAAACAGATTCAAACCGTCCCGACGGTATCCTTCACCTGATCAGTGCCACGGATGGCTGCATGAACTTTTTTGAACATCAGGACCGGGCTCGCAGAAATGCGATCTATCGCGTGTTACTGGTGACCGTGATTGTGCTCACCCCCGCTCTATTCGGGGTATTTTTATCAACCTGGTTTGATGAGATTCATTGGTACGAACCCTTGCTTATCTCTGCAGTGATACTGCCGTTCATTGCGGCAGGGTACTGGTTCCAGGGCCGCAAGCTGAAAAAGGGCGGCAGCGCAATTGCAGAAAGCTTCGGTGGCGTACTGATCAGTGCGGAGCCGGTGGCGCAAGACAATCGTTGGCTGCTTGATATCGTCGAGGAAATGGCCATTGCTTCAGGCAGCCATGTGCCCTTGGTTTACATGATGAATCAGGGATGCATCAACGCCCTTGCCGCCGGCCGCACCCCGAAAGACTCGGTCATCTGCGTGACCTTTGGCGCGACCGTCATGTTCAATCGTGAAGAAATGCAAGCAGTCGTTGCCCATTTGTTCAGCCAGATTCACAACAATGACATGCGCTCCGATGCACGTATGACGGGAGTCTATCTAGGCGTCGCCTGGTTTACCCTGCTGCTTCTACCTGTCGCCGCCAGTGGCGTGATCGGCGCATCGTTGTTCTTCCTGGCAGCCGGCTGGGCTTACCTCACCTATTTCGCGATGTCGCGCGTCAACCGCCAACGCAAGTTTCTGGCTGACGCCACAGCTGCGCAGTTCACACGTCACCCGCAAAGCGTTGCCAGCGCACTGATGAAAATAGGTGGACACCCACCTTCATCGTTTCTGACGTGCTGCCAGGAGACAGAGAACTTCCTGCCGATGTTTTTCGCGGCGCCCTTCCGCAAATTCTCACAGCGATCCATTTCTCCTCATCCCCCACTCGCGAAACGAATAGCGCGGCTCTATCCCGAGTGGGATGGCGAGTACCCGGATGTTCCTCCGCTGGAAACCCTGATGGGCGACGATGAACAGGCCCAGGAGAATCGTCGCCGTTGGGAAGTCCTTGGCGCCGTGGCCATCGCTGCCAGAGGGCTGAACAGCACGCAAGAAGAGCCGGCACAGCGTTATCAGACTCAAGCCACCCAGAGCATGATCCCCTATGAGGCCTGGTCGGTAGCGGGCGACCCTGCCGGCGCACAAGCCCTGATCTACAGCTTGCTGCTCTGCGTACAGCCGGCTCTGCGCGCGCGGCAACTTACGCTGCTGCAGGAAACCCTCGATCCACAAGTCGCCGACTTCCTGCCGGGGTTGGACGCACCTGTACGTGGGCTTGACCGCTATCTGCGCCTGTCGTTGTTGGACCTGTGCGTTCCGGCGCTCAAGCAATTGCCAGCCGACCAATACAAAGTGTTCACCAACACGGTGAGGAGCCTGGTTGCCGTCGATTCCCGCAGCCTTTTTGGGGGTTGGGCCTTGATCAACATACTCGATGCACAAGTGCTGCCCAAGCCCCCAATCAAACGTCGGTCCACACTGGAACAACAAGAGGACAACATAACGTTGCTGCTCGGCATACTTGCCCTCACAGGGCAAAGAAGCCAGGCACAGATTGAGCTGGCGTACTACCGCGCCTGCGATGTATTGCCCTTTTATACGGCGCCAATGAAGACACTGAAAGAAGGTGCAAGCCTGGATGCACTCGACAAACCGTTGAAAGGCCTGCAACAGCTTCAACCGGAAGATAAAGCGATCCTGATGGAAGCGGTCGCGGTCTGCATCGAAAACGACGGCCATATCACCCCCGAAGAAATCGAGTTGGCGCGCGCGATCGCGGCCATCCTCGATTGCCCGATGCCCGAAGGCCTGCAAACACCTCCGATCGCGGAGGACGAAGCGTCCCCATTGCCGGCATGAAATAATTCCTGTAATTTTTCATGAAATTATCTGACATATATTTCATGAGCCCTCAAGAAGAACTCGCCACCCTCGCCGCGTTGATCCACGACCTGCGCAAGCACAAGAAACTCACCCTCGCCCAACTCGCGCAGAAGATCGAGCGGTCGGTGGGTTTTCTGTCCCAGGTCGAGCGCGGCCTGTCGCGCCCAACCGTCGCCGACCTGACCGCCATCAGCCACGCCCTCGACGTCCCTACGACCTATTTCTACAGCCGGCCCAAACCCAGGGCGGTGGATTGGGTCACCCGCCCCAACGAGCGGCGCACGGTGTACTACGCCAATGGCATCACCGACATCCTGGTATCGCCGAGCATGAACGGCGCGTTCTCGATGCTCGACAGCCTGTTGGCACCCGGCGCCAACAGTGGTGAACAGACCATGAGCGACCGCGCCGAGCAGGCCGGTTTTGTGCTGGAGGGCGAGCTGACCCTGTGGGTTGAAGGTGAAGCCGATGCAGTCACCCTCGGCCCGGGCGACAGCTTCCATCTCGCCAGCTTCGCCCACTGCCGCTACGCCAACCTGACCGACCTGCCCGCCCGCGTGCTATGGGTTTACAACTAGGAGCTGCACCCGTGAAAAGCCCCTCTGCAACCTTGCTGGCCGAAGTTCGGACCTTCCGCCAGAACCACCCCGATGTGCGCTACGTCGACCTGATCGCCTTGGACATTGCGGGGCATTTCTACGGCAAGCGCTACCCGGTGGACATGCTCGAGAAAGTCGCCGCCGGCAGCCCCTTGAAGCTGCCGCAGAACGCCGTATTGCTGGGGGCCCAGGGCGGGTTGTTCAAGATTGGCGACTACTGCTTCAATGACGGCGACCCGGACGCCAATCGACGCCTGGTGCCGGGTACGCTGAAGCCGGTGAGCTGGGAGTCGCAGCCGCTGGGGCAGATGCTGATCACCTCCGACGGCACCGAAGCGCCGATCGAATTCGAACCCCGCGAAGTCCTGGCCAACGTGCTGGAACGCCTGCGCCTCAAAGGCATTCACCCGGTCGTGGCGTTTGAGCTGGAGTTCTACCTGTTCGACAAAAAGCTCGACAACGGCCTGCCGCAATTCCCCCGCGACCCGCTGAGCGACGATGCCGACGACCAGCCCACCCTGCATATCGACCGGCTGTCGCGCTTTGGCGAAGTGCTGGACGACATGGCGCAAACCGCCACGGCCCAGGGCATCGACATCACGGTGATCACCGCCGAAATCGGCCCGGGCCAGTTCGAAATCAATTTCGGCCATTGCGACGACGGCCTGCGCGCCGCCGACTGGGCTGCCCTGTTCTGCCGCAGCACGCGCGGCGTGGCGCTCAAGCACGGCTACCGCGCCAGCTTCATGGCCAAGCCTTACCTGCAGTTTCCCGGCAGCGGCATGCATGTGCACGTCAGCCTGTATGACGGTGCGGGCAACAACCTGCTGGCGGCGCACCAGCAGCAACCGCTGCGCCACGCCGTGGCCGGTTGCCTGGCGTTGCTGCCCCATTGCATGCCGATCTTCGCCCCCAACCACAACGCTTTGCGCCGCCTCGGCGGTACGGTCAACGCCGCCACCCGCGCCAGCTGGGGTTTCGAAGACCGGGATGCGTGCGTGCGCATCCCCGAGTCAGACCCGCGCAACCTGCGTATCGAGCATCGCCTGGCCAGCGCCGACGCCAATCCGTACCTGGTGTTGGCGGCGATCCTCGCCGGTTTGGAGCATGGCCTCGAAGCCAGGCAGGACCCTATCGCGCCACTGAATGAAGACCGCAGCAGCGGCACCGATTTCCCCGTGGAAATGCTCGACGCCGTGCGCGCCATGCAACATCAGCAGGTGGTGCGCGACAAGCTGGGCGCGGAGTTTGTCGATGTGTATTGCGAGAACAAGCGCCAGGATCACCTGGCGTTCCAGCAGGAGATTCATGCGCGGGAATATCGCTGGTTCCTTTAGCCAACGACGACGGGCGAAATACGAAAGGCCTGACACACATCAAGGAAAGGCTCTAGAACGGGCCTTTCAGGCGAAAAAATTGTCGAACAATCCTGGCCTTGGCCGTTGAGAGCGATTATCATCCGGCGCCTTCTCACTACCCGTCGGGTAGTTGTTTCAATGTGTCACCCGAGGCGCCCATGTACCGTTTTTCGTTTCACCGCCCGTTGATTGCCATCAGCCTGGGGCTGGTTTCCCATACCGTCTGCGCAGCCCTGCAACCTGTCGCCGAAGCGCCACTGGCCAGCGACACCCAATTGCACTGCCACTTCAATCGCGACGCCAGTACCGACTGCACCACCACCGAGCACTACACCATTCTCAAGCCCAGCGGGCGCGAAATGCTCTCGCGCATCGACTTCGATTATGCCGAAGACGACCGGTTTGAAGTCATCAGCGCGCAGACAATTCAGCCTGGCGGCAAGCCCGTCAGCCTGAGCGCCCAACACATCGACACCCGCACCGCCCCTGGCTCCGAACATGGGTTTACGCGGGATAAACAGACCTCCCTGGCCTTTCCAAACCTTCGCGTTGGCACACAGATCAGCTACACGGTACGTAAATATCAGCCTGCACAAGCGCTGATATCCCAGTTTCACTACAGCCTCATGTTCGATGCAGGCCCCATTCGCAGCGATCACTTCAAGGCGCGCTTTACTGCCGAAACGCCCATCCAGTGGCGCAGTGAATATTTCGAAGGATTTACCGTGACCCCGTCGGCCGACGGCAAGGCACTGGAGATCGTGCGCAAGGCCCCGGTTTACCGAAACTATATCAATGAGCCAGCCGACAGCGCGTACCGGCGTCAGGCGCATATCGAAGTGGGCAGCTCCCTGGACAGCCAGGCCTATTTCGGCGAATTGGCCCAACGCTACAAGCAGATACTCGATGCCGCCCTGCCCCCCGACAGCGCGGCGACCGTGGCCCGGGTTCGGGACCTTCCACCCGCCGAACGGGTAGCCGCCCTGATGCAGCACATCAACGATCACTATCGTTACCTGGACGATTGGCGTGCGACGGGGCGTGGCTATATACCGTTCGACCTCAAGGACATCGAGGCCCATGGGTATGGCGACTGCAAAGACCTGGCGGTCCTGCTCAGGGCCATGCTCAACGCCAGTGGCATCAAGGCCGAGACCGCGTGGGTCAGCCGTGGCTACAGGGTGAACGCCTTGTTGATTCCCGGCCCCAACGCCCCAAACCATGTGATCGTTCGCGCCGAAGTGAACGGTCAGGTGTGGTGGCTGGACCCCACCAACCCGGTCTTCGCCCCCGGCCAGGTCATGCCCGATATTCAGGACCGCTGGGCATTGGTCAACAACGCCCAGGGACAGGTACGTGAAGACCACATTCCCATGGAGCGTCCGGAAACCAGCCTGCGCATGGACAAACAGGTGCACTACGACAAACAAGGCCATGGCGCTACCCAGGCCACTATCACGTTCAGCCGCCTGCCGCTGATGCAACTGAGCGTCGCTGATCGCGAGCAGGGCACTACCGCTACCGATGAGGACATCTGCGCCAACTTCGGCAATGGCATCAGCGACTGCCGGATCACCCGTGAACCCACCGAGTTTGTGGTGCACGACGGCTACAGCGTCAGTGCACGGATGAACGATCAGCGCGCCCTGGAAAAGCTGGGCAATGATTACGTCTACACCGATCCGTCACTGCAAGATCGCTGGGAGAGTTACATCAATTACCGTCGTCAGGGACAACAGACCGACCTGTATCTGGGCAACCCTGAAACCTATGACTACACCTATACCCTGACAGGCGCCAAGATGGAAAAAGCCATCCCCGGCTGCGCAGTGCGCTCGCCCTGGTACGACCTGGACTTGGACGGGAAACTGGAGGATGGCACGCTGCGCTATCACTATCGCCTCAGCCAGAAAAAGCGCTGGTTGACCCATGATGAAGTGGCCAGTGATGCATTCGGCAAGATGATTGACGAGGCTCGGGCCTGTGCCGAGCAGGTGCATCAGGTGGTGAAGCTCTAAATTCCTGCCTGACACACCAGGGTTCAAATGTGGGAGGGGGCTTGCCCCCTCCCACATTTTAATCAGGTTCCTTCAGTTGAATTCGCCCAGCAACAAACCCTGCTCCCGCGCGCACAACTCCACCACATAATCCCACAACACCCGCAACCGCACCGACTTGTGCAACTCCCGCCGCGAGCTGATCCAATAACTGCGCTGGATGCTCTCCCCCGGCAACAACGGCACTAACTGCGCATCGCCCGCCGCCATGAAACAGGGCAATACCGCGATTCCCAGGCCGGATCGCGCGGCCTGGTGCTGGGCAATCACGCTGGTGCTGTGAAAGACCACCTTGGGACTGCGACAAAAGCTGCTGAGGAATTTCAGTTCCTGGCTGAACAGCAGATCGTCGACGTAATCGATCCACGCATGGGCCGCGAGGTCTTCGCGTTTTTCAATCGGCGGATGACGCTCAAGGTAAGTGCGGCTGGCATACAGCGCCAGGCGGTAATCGGTGAGTTTGCGGGTCACCAACTGATCGACGCTGGGGCGTTCCAGGTGAATGCTGATTTCCGCCTCGCGGTTGAGGATGCTGACAAAGCGCGGCACCGCGACCAGTTCCACTTCCAGGCCGGGATAACGTTCAAACAGCCCGCCCATGCGACCGGCGAGGAACATCACCCCCAGGCCCTCCGCCACCCCCAGGCGAATCTTGCCCAGGGGCGCCGCGCAATGGGTCAGTTCGTCTTCAGCCAGCAGCGCCAGGTTTTCCATGGCTTCGGCATGTTTGAGCAGGGCTTCGCCGGACGGCGTCAGCTCGTAACCCTGGGCGTGCTGCACGAACAGCGCCGTACCGAGGCTTTTTTCGATGGCCTCGATATGCCGCGCCACCGTGGCGTGCGTGGTCTTCAAACGTTGCGCGGCGGTGAGCAAGCGGCCGCTGCGCTGCAATTCGAGAAAAAACCGCAGGTCATTCCAGTCGAACATATCGCCTCCTTTGCGCACGCGTGGGCAGCGCTGTTTAAAAACGCACAGCAGCTGGGCAAAAACTAACATTTTTAAGACGAAAACTAACAACTAGGATGGAGCCAATAAGAAAAACAAGCGAGACCCCAGATGCCCACTGCAACTGCTGAATACGATTATGTGATCGTCGGTGCCGGCCCCGCCGGCTGCTTGCTGGCCAATCGTCTGTCCGCCAACCCGGCCCATCGCGTCCTGCTGCTGGAAGCGGGTGGTCGCGATAACTACGCCTGGATTCATATTCCGGTCGGCTACCTGTTCTGCATCGGCAACCCGCGCACCGACTGGTGCTTCAAGACCCAGGCCCAGGCCGGCCTGCAAGGTCGCGCCCTGAGCTACCCACGCGGCAAGGTACTGGGCGGTTGCTCGTCCATCAACGGCATGATCTATATGCGCGGCCAGGCCCGGGACTATGACGGCTGGGCGGCGCAAGGCAACCCGGGCTGGGCCTGGAATGACGTATTGCCGCTGTTCAAGCACAGCGAAAACCATTTCGCCGGCGATTCGCCATTCCACAGCGACGGCGGCGAATGGCGCGTCGAGCAGCAGCGCCTGCATTGGCCCATCCTCGATGCGTTTCGCGATGCAGCCGAGCAGAGCGGCATCGCCAACATCAGCGATTTCAATCAGGGCGATAACGAAGGTTGCGGTTATTTCCAGGTCAACCAGAAGGCCGGGGTGCGCTGGAACGCGGCCAAGGCGTTTCTCAAACCGGTCCGCCAACGGCCCAATCTGACGGTATTGACCGAGGTGGAGGTCGACCGCGTGGTGCTGGAAAACGGCCGCGCCTCCCAAGTGATCGGGCGCCGGCACGGCCAGCAACTGAGCTGGAAAGCCTGCAGGGAAATCGTGCTGTGCGCCGGTGCCGTGGGCTCGCCAGGCATCCTGCAACGCTCGGGTATCGGCCCGGCCCACGTGCTCAAACCGTTGGGCATCGACGTGGTGCATGAACTGCCGGGCGTGGGTGGCAACCTGCAGGACCACCTGCAACTGCGCCTGATCTACAAGCTGGAAAACGCGCGCACCCTGAACCAGATTGCCGGCACCGTATGGGGCAAGATGGGCATGGGCCTGCGCTACCTGTATGACCGCAGCGGGCCGCTGTCGATGGCGCCCAGCCAGCTTGGCGCGTTTGCCCGCTCCGGCCCGGAGCAGACCTCGGCCAACCTTCAATACCATGTGCAGCCGTTGTCCCTGGAGCGCTTTGGCGAACCGCTGCACGCGTTTCCGGCCTTTACCGCCTCGGTCTGCGACCTGCGCCCACACAGCCGCGGGCGCATCGATATCCGCTCGGCCAACCCGGCGGACGCACCGCTGATCCAGCCCAACTACCTCAGCCACCCCGAAGACCTGCGCGTGGCCGCCGACGCCATTCGCCTGACCCGGCGAATCGTGGCCGCGCCGGCCCTGAGCCGGTTCAAGCCGGTGGAATACCTGCCCGGTGACGCGCTGCAAACCGAAGAACAATTGCACGAAGCCGCGGCGCGCATCGGCACGACCATCTTCCATCCGGTGGGCACCTGCCGCATGGGCGATGACAAGGACGCCGTGGTCGACGCACAGCTGCGCGTGCATGGCGTGCCGGGCCTGCGCATCGCCGACGCCTCGATCATGCCGCGCATTACCTCGGGCAACACCTGCTCACCGACGCTGATGATCGCCGA
>Ga0163161_10003998_pt1 | contig 10319 bp, 10 predicted proteins | sample S45metaG_FD_129847 | JGI IMG/M metagenome (GOLD analysis project Ga0163161, IMG submission 129847) | Switchgrass rhizosphere microbial communities from Kellogg Biological Station, Michigan, USA - S4-5 metaG | ecosystem: Host-associated > Plants > Roots > Rhizosphere > Soil | place: USA... | reverse complement strand
AGCATTTTCATAACACATAACAGCTGATTTACCTAACCCTCTCATTGGCTTGCCATGACCAACGTGCACCATTGGACTTCCCCAATAAGCCGCAAAGAATTTTGCCTTGTTATCAATGTTCTTTTCCATTTACTTTATACTTTATGCCTTTCGGCTGCGTTAACTATTTATACTTTTCCGAGAGAACCACTTTAAAATCTTGGAACTAACCAAACCGTATTACTATGAGCACTATCCTAATCACCCCAATCGCTTTTTACGTACTCTCAGCTTCAGTATTAATCTTTGGCTTCCTTTCGGCAGAAAAGAATCCAGTTGATGATGATTTTTAGTCTAAATTTTAGCTCTCAAATAATTTCTTTGGTTTAAAAAAAGCTAGGGAGAACCACTTCCCTAGCCAAACCAACCTAAACCTGCTCATTGAGCTTTTGTCTTGCCAACCCTCTATGGAATCCCTGCGAGGATTGGACTTGCTTTGGTGCGGACTATTGGCACCCGAATAACCCTTACTCTAGTTAGGGGATCAATACATCGTTTCTAAATGTACTCGTCCAGTCCATGTGGAGCACCCGCTTTCGATGCTATGCGCTGGTCTGGTTACCACGCCGTGCCCCATGTGCCACTACTATATTAATTTCCCTATAGTAAACTTCATAGTGGCGATTGACTTGCCTTTGTTTCACTCATGTACCTTTATGGAGTAAATCCATCTGACCTACATAAAAACAGTTTCAATCTTAGTTTAAGCCTAACTTAGTACTGCACTTTGTACGTTTTGGAATCGCTAGTCATTCTACCCAAGGGCGTGATCGTAGGCCAAATTAACGAGCGGATAAGATACTAATCCACCATGCTAATAGCTGAAGTTGCATACACCTAAGGAATCGAACCTTACACACTCGGTTTTGGAGACCAAGTCGCCACCATTGGTACATGGGCGTACGTTTTGCTCGTCTTTCCGAGCCGTCCCGATTATTTACGCCACCCTTCTTCAGTATTGGTTACTGAGCGATAACCTCAGGGGCATTGGGCCGCGTCTACCTGACTACAAACGGCATCCCATAAAACAGGGGGATATATTTTAAATAAGTTTGTTAAAATAAGGTGGTGAAGCTTTCGAAAAAACCGTGGCGACCTCTCACAATCAACCACGGCTATCTAAATTAACGTCTCTCACCTAAAAATCCCCGCATTTGTTTCAGTGCGAGGCGTTTAGCAAGTATATTTCCGACTTGCTTAAACAAATATAATAAAAGTTCCACAGGTTCCACAATTTCGGAACTATTTATTTTTATTTTGTCTTAAATGACCCTAAATATTGATTTTTAGGTGTTGGATTTGGTGGGGAATTTTTGGATATTTATCCAAACGCCTCATATGAAATATAAAATCTCAAAAGATGTAATTCTGATTATTGCACTATCAATACTCTTCATCATTGATATACCTTTAATTTTTGGAATAGATCCGTTCAAAGATTATATGGCTTTTATGTCGACTGCAAGCACCATAGTAACAATGCTATTCGCATTTTTTATCTATGATAAATTTGATTCGAAAAAAGCTGCCTTCAATAAGGAGGTAGATGCAGTAGAAAACCTTACTCAGTCTTTAATCTGGATGCATTTAAAGTTTGTTAGATTAAATAGAAAAGATATTGTAAATAAACGTCCTGACGATGTTTCAATTTTGACAACTGCAGATTTTTATCTTAACTGGTACAATATAGATGATAAAAAGAAGTTTCATCATGACCTGCCAAATAGGGTATTATTCACCGATGGAGCGCTTAAAGAAATGGGTCGGGTTGCACAATTAGCCCAAAACCCTTGGATACCGCGCGATCTCTCAAATCTTCTGAAGCCGTTGATTATATTCTCAGAAATAAAGTTAGATTATTTCTCCAGTTCCGATGAGAATGTGATTGTTGTAAAAACTCAAGAAGAAAAAATACATATGCACACGAGCTTTTATAGAGTTTATTATGATGTAAGAAATGAAAGTCTTACTATTGAAAGCTTTGGTGATTATATCGACAAATGGGAAAAGGTGCTAACATACTTAGAAGAATACTATAAAAATAGATTTGGCGACTCTCCTAACTTCGATGGAGATTAATCACCCTCCTCAACTTTAGGCTTAGGCGCCAACGCCGCCCTTTTCGCCACCTCAGCTTCAATGGCTGCTATTTCATCTTCTATATTATCAACCAAACCAAGCTTTGTAACAGCTGTCCTAACACTCATTAGTCCACCACCAACTAAAGCGATGATGTTGTTGTATTCTTCAGTTTCATTGGATGGAAGATAAACCTGGAACTTAGGGGATATAACCAGACCTTTAGCAGAGGCAATACCGGTGTTTATTACACAACATGCAGCTTTGAGGAAATTATATCTGCGCTGCACTCCCATTCCCCAAGCGCCCGACTGTTTATTCATGGCTTTGAGTGTTGCAGGAAGGAAACGGATTTTAATGCCAATAATTGGAAGATTTGAACCAATGCCTTGCGCATCGAAAATGCTCATTTGCGGTGTGTTGGTGTCGTAATAGATACCCGCTAAAAGATTATCCCGCTCCATTTTTAAAGATTCAGGAGTACCAGCAGCTTCAAGCATTTTCAAATCACCATTCTCAGTAACTTCAAAGGTTTTACCTGTTTCCCCGCGCTTACCCATGCCAAGCAATCCTTTAGCTACTAATATTGGCGAACCAGTAGCAATGTTCTGGTCGGCATGGTCGCTATCCAATTGTTCTAAACGTTTTCTTTTCTGAATGATATCTTCATACTCTAAACGGTCTTGGGAATAATATACGAACGAAGCTTTGCCGTAAGACTGTTTAATGTTAGATAATTGCACCCAATCAGTAGCACCTTTTTGATAAGTAATGTAAGCACCTTCAATCCAGATATCAAGCATCTCAACATCCTTATCCTCCTCATCCTTGATTTTATACTCACGGGTTAATGCAATTGCATCGCCCATGTTATTCGTGATAAGGAATAAAGTATCGCCTGTTTCCTGAGATAAAAGCATCAGGCGCAAACGCTTTTTAAATGTTCCAAGCTTACCCCAATACGTTTCATCACAATCTTCAGTAAACCATACTTCTGCACAACGTTTGTAAGTACCCATTAACCGAATTACTGTTTTATCCAGGTATTCAGTTTTGTTTTGGTTTAGCGTATGCCTCACCATATCGTAAAGTGTTTGCTCTTGAGTGGTTTCCGGTAATGCATGGCACTCAACCGGAACACCTGCAGCCATCTGAGCAGCCCAATCAATAATGTTTTTCTCTATGGCTGTTGGAATGCGGGTGACTTCCTCAAAATCACTTCGCATAACTGGCTCACCTTTTTCATCAAGCACACCAGTATCCACTTTAATCTCACGCTTCTTCCTCTCGGTTGGGCTCATCACCTCATGGTCCTCCGGCTGAATTGATTTTATGTCTTCATCAGGCCTTGCTGCACGAATTTTCTCAATTAGCTTTTTTGGATCAGAAAGAAGGGATTGTAAAGTGGTTAATTCCATTAAACAAAAATACCCAACCGGTGATGGTTAGGTATTTGTTTAGGATTATTAAAGGATGTTGATATACTCATAATATTTTAGTTTTCTCCTTTACTTTATTCATTCTAAATGAGTTGTAACGAAAATCTCCAGGAACCGACCTTAGTTCAGTATAGTTTTCATTCGACCTCAAAAATATTGCTGAATAGTTCATTCCCCCATCCTCGCTTCTTAGATTAAAAGCAACGAGACGTTCAAAAGGATTTATAGTTAATGCTTGAATAATCCATGACTTCCTTCCTTCACGAACAATATCACCGGAGATATTCCAAAAATGCTCTTCACTTTCTTTATTGGAAAATTCTATGTTGACAAGCCAATCACCATGCAGTAGAAAATCAGAAGCAGTATTATCCATAATAGAGTATCTATTCTCTAATTCAGACAAAGAATTTTCTAAAGTTGAAATTCTTCTTTGTAAATCAATATTTTCTGTATTTAAGCTAATATTTTGAGTTTTAATCTCCTCTTCGGATTTAAAAATTTCTTTTAGTTGCTCGATGCTTTTAACTAACAAGTCCCTCTGCTCAATATATTTTTTAATTGGTATTGCTCCACTTTTAGAAGCTTCTAATATATCTGTTTCGTTTTTTGACTCAATTTTAGCATGAAAAAGCTTAATACTTGCTCTTACCCACGGAAAAATAAATGTATAAGAAAGAGCTATAATCAATGGATATAAAACCATATTTCCAATATCGTGATTTTTAAATATCATATCATTATAGGAAGTATAACCATCAGCCTTCAAATTCTCGAACTTATAAAACAATAAACCAATAGTTATCGGCCAATTGCAAAATAACCAGGAGATTATAAATGATGATATTAGGGGGTTTGACGACCTGTCCTTAAGTTCCTTAAAAAAGTCTTTTATTGTTTCCATGTGAGAGGGTTGAGATGTAAATCTAAAAAATTTTATATTATATTGGATGCTTCAAATTAGTAAACTCTCATGCAAACCAAACCAATACACTACCAAACACAATTAGATTCACTGCATAATACTCAGCATTATCTTCAAATGAAGGTGGATAGCTTAAGTAAAATTGTCAATGAAACCCGAATAGCGACAGGATTTTTTAGTGATGTCATTTCTCAGGATTTATATACTTTTAGTACAATAATTGTTATCGCTGGCTTGGTAAGTTGGGCGTTTGTTGCGGGAGTACTAGCATTACATAAAAAGACAGTAGAGAATAATGTCAAAAGAATCTATAATGACGAAATCGAATCGATAAATGCTAAATTAAATTCATATGATATAAGTGTAATTAGAACTAAAATTGACGTTCACAGGTCAATGTATTTTGCAAGTGTAAATATTGGAAATCATAATCACGCATTTAGCTGGGCGCTCAGGGTTGCAAATGGATGGGCAATGATATCAAAAAAAACTGGCCAGAATGAAAATCAATTTCAGGTAGAAACTTTTTTAGCTAATGCGGAGTTTTGTATAAAAAAATGTTCTTTGGGAGATTCATACTTAGAGGGTATTTCTCAACATGTTGATAAAAGGATTAGCACAATCAATGAAGTGTTTCCTGATAAATACTCAACTCAATTAGACCTCCTTCTAAAGATTTATCGACATAAAGCATTTACAATGATATAATATTTATATGAATACTACCCTACCTAATCCCATTCAACACACCAAGACTTGATTTTTTCTTAGCACAGAAAGCATTGTATTCTGCAGCAAAGTTATGAGTGATGATGTACCGCTTACAATCTGATGCGTGTCCAAACTCCTGGTATGGAACTTTTGTAACAGGATGGGGTTTTGTTTTCTTAAATATTGTCCCATCGCTGGCTTCCTGGGTATATTGGTAATCGTAAATTGATTTTTTACATACATCACTTATACGAATGGTAATTCCACCGGAGCCATCGCCACCTGAGTATATTTCGTTAATAAAGTTACCGGATTGAACAACGCTTGGATTAACTGACTGAATCTTAAGCACTGGTCGGTAATCCTTCAACTCCTTCATGATATCAGTAAAATAATTTTCTCCCTTTTCTTTTTTGGTATCTTCTTTTATTGAAGTTCTATCACCACCAACAAACAATCCTGCTACCTCACCCAAAGGATATCTTTTAGCAAATTCTAAACATGCATCTTTTACCCTGTTGCGTGGGTCTTCGAGAAATATCTCATCGATCTGCTGAGCATGTTTGCCTTTTAGCTGCCAAACTTGCCACGGAAGATATGGATTAACATTTTCATCACACGACAACCAAATTGGCAGCGATTTATCCCATTTCACCTGGTTCACATGCTCAGAGGCCTTAAACTTCTTCCAGAACTCACCACCAGTACGTAGCTTACCCCAATATCCAAGGCCATAGATTCGGTAATATTCGTAATCATTGATTTTATCCTTTTCAAAATCATCAATGGTATGTTGGTCGACGAAGCCACCAACCTGAACCAATTCACCCTTGTCGTTTACAGCCCAATCACCAACGATGTATTTATTGTCAAGATAATTGGTACGGAAAACAACGAGGTTGCCTTTTGCATTAACCTGCATTTGGGCGATATTACTAGGCACCTCAATCAATTCCTCAAGGTCTAATATTTTGGTTTTAATCCAATGCTCCTCTGATACAGGGTTGAAAATACCGATAATCTGTTGGCCTACTCTACCACGCAAACGCTTACGTATCTGCTTTAAATCGGTTTCATCAAACTGACTAATCTCCTCAAGAACAACCCGTTTAAAATTAGCCAAGCCTTTAATTTTTTCGCTATCATCTAAACCACGGAACCGGACATAGCTGCCTGTCAACTTGCATTGGATATAATTTTGTTGAATGATAAAATAATCAGTCAGTCCCCAACCTTTTATAATCCCGGTAAAATCTGAATAAATTGAATCCTTGATGTCAACAGCGTATTTTCTTAACACCATTGTATTTTCATCGCGGTTCTCCATCATACTGGTAACGATGAGCTGAACAGTGCTGTATGTTTTTGCCGCAGATGATCCACCAAAGCACCAGATAAATCTTATTAATGGATTATTGAATGCATCCTTAAGTAGCCAATAGATGTTGTTGAACATCTTTGGATTGAAATCAAATTTAAGCTCCTTGGTTGTTTTCTCCATATCCAATCTTCACCACGGTGTCTAGCTTTCCATTCAAATCAATCTCACTCTTTTCAACCAGCATTCCCTTGAATTTAGCTAACGTAGTCAGAGCAGCATCAGCCGCATAACTTTCGGCCTGTATGCCATCTTTAGTATGCTTTATTGATTTTATAACCCCTCTGTTTTTGTCATCAATCATTTTAACCAAATCAAGTTCGGCAATTTCCTGCATAACAGTTTCACCTTCAACAATTCGGTATGCATTTGGATTTTGTTCCAGTTCGATTTCCATACGGACAATTTGAGACCTCACCTCATTAAGTCCTTCCTGGAATTCATCAAATTGTTTTTCAGTAAATCCCATTCTTGAGCAAAACTCTTCCTCTCTTGCGATATAGGCTCTTCGTTCCGTAATAACATCAGCTAGGGAAGCTTTTATGTATGGAGTATACGGAACAACCTTCTTCACCATATAATCGCTCATATCGGTTTTAGCGATGTCAGAGATTCGCTTCTTTATCTCACCCTCCTGCATTTCTTGCGCTTCAAGCAACTCAGCGATACGATTTTTTATGTACGGTTTTGACAAGTTCTCGCTACCAATTTGTCTTGCAGATTTTTTAGAATACTTTGAGCGCTCAGCAGCTTTAGTTGCGTTAAAATCTTTAATAAACTCATGGCAAAAGTTTTCCTCCTTTGCTGTAAGTTTTATTGCTTCCTCACTCATCCCCTACGCAAACAATTTATGCTGACTATCATCAGCGTTAATAGAAAATGGCTTGAATGCCTCAACAATTTGCATTACTTTACGTTTGAAAGGACGTTCTACACCGTTTGCATAAGGAAGCATCCAAGATTCCAGATATGATTTTAAGCTGTTCACTGTTTCGGGATTATTAACACCTAAAAGCTTTTGAACTTCCTCTCTAACACCTATCGGTAACTTTCCGGAAGCTTTACCATCTTCTTTTCTTCTTAGGTAAGATAATGGTTGGAAAATTTGATATACAGCAGCTACGAATAAATCTCGTTTAGAACTATCGGACTCGTGAGCAAATAATTCCTGAGTTTTATTGAACACCCAAAGTACATGTTTCGGGTCTTTGTGCATACGTCTAAACTGAGAAACTATAACTCTAGCTTCTTCGGGATTCGTTTGAGCGAATACCCTGCCGACTAAAACGTCCTTGTGCATACCTGAATTGATTAATTAAACAAAGATAATAATTGTTCCGTAACTTCCGATATATCGGAACTAATAATTAAAAAAATAATTTATTTCATCCTGTTTAGGGATTTTATGGTACTTGGTAATTGAAGAATAATTGTTAATAAAGCCAATGCTGTGACCGTATAAATCGATGTAATCCATAGCACTCTGTTTGAATAACTCCGGGTCTTTAGCTTTATCCAATTGGACTGTTGCACCTGGTGTTAAGTTGTCGAAGTAAGATTTAATTTTTGAGTTCATGTGGACAAAATGTAGACTAACAATTTTTCAGCTCTGATGTGGTCGTTTTTTAAGTAGCCTAATGCCACATTACAGTTGACACAAAGCAATGACCTAACTATTTTTCTTTCGGTGCAAAAATCAATGTGAGTCGTTTTAGAATCTTTAAATTTTTCGCCACAACATCTACATTTTCCATTCTGCTCCTTTAGCAAGTCATCATACTGCTTTCCAGAAATCCCATACTTGGATTTTAATTTTTCGTTCCGTCTTTGAAGCTTATACTTTTCCGGATTATTTTCTCTGTATTTTTTCTTATAGTTTTTTCTAATTGATGTTTCCATGATAAATGTATTTTGACCTTAGAGTCTTTTCAGTTACCGTATATTATATATATACGGATAACCTAAAAAGACAAAAGACTATGTTTTTACATTTGTCTTTTTATATAAAAAGACTGTTTATTATTATTTAAACGCACTTTTTAGGAGTCTTTTTAGGTATTAAATATTAATGGTAAAAAGACTAATTTTTTGTTTTTCCAAAAACACCTAAAAAGACTGCTCATCAACTCCAATTGGACTTTATTATAATTAAATGACATTTAAAGGCCTGTTTTTTTAGTCTTTTTAAGTAAATAAAAAAAGAGGTAAAAAGACTGTTTAAACTATCTTTAAGGCACTTTTTATATTTTAGCCCGAACAATGAACGGATGATTAGTTTTTCGTTTTTTGTTCTTTTGCGCTAACTCTTTTATCCTCTCTTCCCTCATCATTTCCCTATAAAATTCCAACTTTTCACCGTCAGAATAGGGGGAAATGAAGCGCTTAAAACCATCCAAAGACTTACCTGCAATTACCCATTCCACGAAGTAAATTATCTGTTCAGAAGTTTTAAAAATATACGTTTTAAAACCTTGCTTATCGTGCTGCGCATGAACTACTTTCTGTGAAGTAGATACCTCTCCCCGTTCGGTTTTTACTTCAATCAGATAAAGATTTCCGCTCCAAATAAAATGAAGGTCCTGAATACCTCTGGTAAGTCCTTGTCCGGTCATTATGCTTGCGGTGAGAGAATCTCGGAAGCCACCGTTGGGAACATGGTAGAGACAACCATAAAGTTCGGGATGCGCATTCTTTAAATTCTCAATAGCTGTCTGCTGGATTTTACCCTCAGTCCAATTTGATTCATCTACCATAAAATTATCTCATTAAAAAATCTGCTATATCTAAACCATTATCCCGGTCATCATCAGTGGCTATCTTTTCGATATGGTTTGATATATTAAAGTCAAAATCATTTGCTTTCTCGGACCACAAATTAAAAGCACCCAAATCAGGGAACAATGTTACTGACCTATTTTTGAGGACAGCCAATTTTGACGGTCTCAGTTCGTTTTTTCCACCGCAAGCCAACCACAAATACTTATCTATAAATAAACTCGCGATTATAGCCGTTTTTTCGCTCTCAACTATTGCAATGGGTTTATTTACCTTATTGAGTAAGTGTTCCCCGAACAAGCACTGTTTTAGGTTGAAATCTTTCGGGATATGCCTTTTTTTATGGTACCAGGTGGATGAATGTTCTTTACTTCTCTTTCCATATGTACAATATTTAATCATCTTACCGGAACGGATGTTATTATCGATATCAAATTGCCAGAAGATAACCCAATCTTTCGTGAAGCTGCTCGTATCATCAATACCTATTCGGTATTGGTTTAATATTTTAAATACCTTATCCTCCCCAAACTTTTTAATTAAGAATTGAATTAATGGATTAAGATTATAGTCTTTAAATGTGGCAATAGCATTTTCCTTGGGAATGAAAGAAGCAGGTTTGTCTTCATAGATGGTTCTTGGAATAAAAACATATTCTTCAGCATCATCAGGCTTTGTGAAGTAACCGCACCTATCCTCCCTATCACATCTGCCAAACTTTTCCGGAGCGTAGTTTTTATCTATATCAATAAACTTTACGAATGTCTTTTTCAAGCAACCCGGACACATAAACTTTTTAGATGAACGGTCTAATGTATATTTAAAAGCTTTCATTGTTAAAATGGCGGGTCGTCGTTATCAGGCTTAGGAATTATCGGTTGATTGTTGTACAGATTCTCAATTTTTGGAGATTCAACCCATACCGGTTTCGGTACGTATTTTGGGTTTTTCTGCATTTGGCCCATACGCTGTT
>Ga0163161_10003997_pt1 | contig 10319 bp, 10 predicted proteins | sample S45metaG_FD_129847 | JGI IMG/M metagenome (GOLD analysis project Ga0163161, IMG submission 129847) | Switchgrass rhizosphere microbial communities from Kellogg Biological Station, Michigan, USA - S4-5 metaG | ecosystem: Host-associated > Plants > Roots > Rhizosphere > Soil | place: USA... | reverse complement strand
TGTTTGGAACCAAATGCAATTGAATTTTATTTAAAACACACTTGTTCATAAACAAAAACAATTGACTTTAAACAAAATCAATTGTTTCCTGTTAATATGAAATTCTATGAAAGTTATAATCCGATTCCGATTCCGAAAACCAGCGCTTTATCGTTTTGGAAGTAAGAGTCTTTAAAGAAATTGCTGAAATCTTTTTTAACGAAAAGACTGATATTATCATAAGAAACGGTAAACTGCGCACCATAAACAAAAGGATTTACTTTGTAATTTCCTCGGTCTCTGAAATCTTCACGATCACCACTTACAATATTGTTGGTAGACATTTTTACTCCACCGTACATGTTTGCAGCAACTCTGAAACCATCAGAATAAGGTCTGTACTGAATATCCATTCCTGCATTTTTTAGTTTAGAAAAATTATACTGTAATCCCAGAGGAACCATAATATAACCAGTTCTCAGTTTACTTTTATCCGTATTTCCCTGATAATTTCCTACATAAACATCTGCATTAGAATCTTTAGCAAAGAGCATATTGTTATCCAAACGTACGGTTCTCCAGGAAAATCCGATTCCTGAAATCAAACCCCACGGACTTGTTCTGTTAAACTGATAATTGAATTTTAGCCCAAATTCAAGATTATTGGCATAACCTAAGTTTTTATCTAAATCATTGTCGGCTTTATCATTCGTCAATGTCATAATTCCGTAAGTAAAATATCCGGAAAAATCTTTTGTTGCACGAAACTTCTTGAGCAACTTTGCTTTCAGTTCTTCATTTGAGGTCACATCAGAATTCAAAAGAGAATATTTTACCTGCTTCTGGATTACCGTATCAAGATCAAAACCTAAAGCCTCAATTCTCTGATCGATCTTTTCAGAATAACGGTTGGCAACTTCAGCTTTCTGCTTGTCGAATTCTGTTTTTTCTAAATTTTTTGACTGAAGAATCAAAAGCTCAGCTTCCATCAGCTTTTTCTCTTCCTGAATGATCGTATCAATTTTCTTTGCATATTCATCCACTTTTTCTTTTACGATCGGGCTTACTTCGGTGTCAGCTTTTGGCTGAAGGTTAAGTTTTAATCCTTTTTGTGCGCTCACAGAGGTTGCAACAAGGCACAACATTCCTGCGATGATAAATTTCTTAATCATAGTATTATTATTTTTTAGTTTAAATTGATTTTTATTTGGTATTCAGATCGATGGTTGCCACATTGCTTCCACCTTTGGTTTTTTCGATGACATCTTTATGTTCTACAGAGAAAAGTAAAGTAGAAGGATCAACATATCTTTTCTTTTTCACCTGAATTTTTGTTGAATCCGCTTTCGCTAAAATCTTCTCTGATTGAATCTGAGAAATCTGAGCCGCGATTTCCTTTGAATTTTCTTTAATGATTGGAAGTTCTTTTTTCTCTGCAATGATTTCCGAAGTTTCGGTTTCAGATTTTATTGAAGCTAAATTTTCTACTTTATCAAATTTTTCCTGATTTTGCTGAATAATTTCAGGAGAATTTACGACTTCTGCTTTTACAGGACTTTCCTTCAGAACTTCTGTCCTATTAGTTTCTGCAACCTGTAGACTTGGTTTAGAGTCCTGATCAAAAAACAGAACCGCTCCCAAACTTAAAGTCAAAACCAAACAAGCCGCAACCAAAAACCAATTGACTTTTTTTGTCTGAGAATTGTTGACTGTCTGAGTCTGAGTTTCAATTTCTGACCAAAGATCTCTTGAAGGAGCAATTTCTCTTTCATCGATCTGTTTTTTGATCTGATGTTCGATATTATTTTTAGATTTGTTCATTTTTCAGTTTCTTTTGTTGTTGAAAGTAGATCTTTCTCAGTTTTTCTTTTGCTCTGAAGAGTTGCGTTTTGCTTACTGCGGTAGAAATGTTCAAAGTATCTGCAATTTCCTGATGCGAATATTCTTCAATCACATACAGGTTGAAGACCATTCTGTAAGCATCCGGAAGCTGATCAAGAAGTTCCTGCGCATTAAAATCAAAAACGATCTGCTCATCATGAATTTCTTCGAGGACAGAAGCATGAACATCGTCGAGATAAAAAACCGTTTTATGGCTTTTAATAAAATTGAGGCATTCGTTGACTACAATTTTTCTCGCCCAACCTTCAAAATTTCCTTCTCCGCGAAAGCTTTCGATATGTTTAAAAATCTTACAGAATGCTTTGATCACACAATCTTCTGCCTGATAGATATCGCTGATGTAGCTTTTTGCCACACTCAGGAATTTCTTTACACTCTGATCATAAAAGATTTTCTGCGCAGCCGGATCCTGTTTTTTCAAACGGCTCAGCAAATCTTCTTTTTTATTATTAAACAAAAGCTTCATGGTTATTCTGTTTCTACTTTAAAGACAATGAAAAGTTGAAAAGGTTACAAAAAAAAATAATTTTTTAGAATTAAATTGATAACTAACTGAAAATGAATATGCTTTTTGGATAAAAAATAAAACCTAACAGGTTTTAAAAACCTGTTAGGTTTGAATTGATTGTTGCAAATTTAAAAATTACACGCTTACAACATTCACCTGATCGGCAAAGTATTGCTCCAGATCTCTCAATGTTTCAGGATTAGTCTGAATATCTTTTACCTGAAGACCTTTGTTGACCACAACAATTCGGTTGCAAACCTCGGTTGTATGTGCTAAATCATGACTTGAGATCAAAAACGTAACACCGCTTTGCTTTGATAATTCTTTAATTAAATTCTTTAGTTTGATCTGTGTAGAAGGATCAAGGTTTGCAAATGGTTCATCCAGAATTACGATTTCAGGATTTCCGATGATGGCACCTACAATTCCTACTTTTTTCTGATTTCCTTTGGAAAGATCTCTTACGTATTTTCCCGAATTGACGATTTCACCATTAAAAAGATCATGAAACTGCTTTAGAAATTCATCTACGGAAGCTTTATTCTGCCCTCTCAATTCACCGATGAAATAAAAGTATTCTTCGGGCGTTAAATATCCGATCAGAAAAGTATCGTCTACAAAAGCTGCCACTTTAGATTTCCATGCTTCAGATTCGTTGACTTTGATTCCGTCGATGCTTACAAAACCCGTCGTAGGCTGAATTAAATCAAGCATCAAACTGAAAAGTGTTGTTTTCCCTGCACCATTGTTTCCCACCAAACCGAACGTTTCACCTTTAGGAATTTCAAGATTTTCGATATTGAGAACGGTTGCGTTTCCGTATGTTTTAGATAAATTATTTATAGTAATCATTGTATTAATTTTTAGATTTAAATGCTTCTAATGTGCTGTATTTTTCGCTCCTGTACTGTTTTACAATTGTATCAAATATTTTTTCTCTGAATAAAAATCCTATCATCCCCAAAATAGCAATGCTGAAAACTGCCGCTGTCATCCCGAAGAAGTATTTAGTTATCCCAAAAACTACCATTGGTAAAATCATTTTAGGAATTAATAATAAGAGACTTTTCAGATTAAAACTGTTTTTCTGTCCCATTACTTTTTCTTTGGAATTAAGGTCGATCTGCGTTTTGTTGAACGCTCCGGACCATAAAGTGAACTGAGAATTAACCCCAATATTATACAAACCTGCCGCTAAAAAAGTAAAGTAAGTTTCCCAACTTATCAATGCGTAAAATAAAGCAACAACGATAGAAACAGCCGTCACAATATTCATCAGCCACCATTTTGCTTTCAGATATTCTTTGTACGGAACATTCAAAGTCATCATTAAAGGATAGTACGAACTGTCGAAAGATGGAACTCTCTGACCAAATAAAAACTGAAAACCGCCCGTCACAAACAATCCCATAAACATCATCATGTAAGGTGTTTTGTAAACATCTGAAGAAAACATCAGCAATCCGTAAAATATAAACATGAAACTTCCGATGATGATTCCTTTGGTAACTTTATTGCGGCGCATCATTTTGATATCGTTGTTGATAAAACTTCCGATGGCTCCGTATTTATTCAGGAAAGCAATATTTTCTGTTTTCCCGATTGTTTTTTTATCTTCCAATCCCTGATCAAGATAGAATTCTTTTTTTACATGGTTGAAACAGATCCACCATAATCCTGCAAATAATCCGATAGCAAGAACAGTGAAATAAGGCTGATCATAAAAAGCGTAAAAAAGTTTTTCTGAATAATCAAAAAGCGGAATAATGTTGTAATAAGTCAAACCACCAATGACCGCAAACAAAATTCCTACTGCTATGGCAATATTTTCTTTATTGTTGAAAAGAATATTGATGAAATTATTAAGATAAAACAGTGAAGAAAGCGCAATCAACCAGCTTAGACTTCCCAGAATCCCAAAACCGTTGAACATACAGATCAACGTAAATGTGATCAGGAAAAAAGAATTCATCCAGCTAAATGGCGAGATAAACGTTTTGATCAGCATATAATTGACCAAAGTTTTCTTAGGAATATTGAGCGTAAGAAACGGTTTGATATTCTGCGTAGACATCTGCTGCATGAGATATTTCAAAATCAAATCTGCAACCCACAAAATGATCATATATTTAGAAACGATTTTCATCGCATCTTCTTCCATCTCTTTGTTGACATAGAAAAAAGCCAGAAAAGCGGCTCCGATGCAATAGGCTATAAAAGAAAGAATCCCGATAAACCGGAAAATCTTCATTGCCAGATTGATTCCGACAGAAGTGCCACGAAAAAAACTCTTGATTTCTAACTTCAGGAACTGTACAAACATAGTTTACTTTTTTACATTAGTAAATATAATGTTGTTTTTGTTACAGGTTTATCCAGAAAGTGGGATTTTATTTGGAATTTTAAAGTAGATATCTTTTATCAAGTGAAGTTTGTCATTCCGTAGGAATCTCAATTACTTTATTTTATTACGTTTAGATTCCTCCGGAATGACAAAGTGTATGCTTCAGATTTACAATTTTAAAAGAATTATTAAAGAAGCTTTACCCAATCAATTCTCTCGCTTGCGCCAAAGCCGCCTCTGTAATTTTACTTCCGGAAAGCAACTGTGCAATCTCATTCAGCTTATCTTCTTCGTTCAAAGTAATAATTGTTGACTGCGTTTTACCGTTAATATCTTCTTTGACCACTTTATAATTATCATTTCCCTTTGCAGCAACCTGTGCTAAATGAGAAATAACGATCAACTGCATATCCTGAGACATTTCTCGCATCAGATTTCCGATTTCTTCAGCAACTTTTCCGGAAACTCCGGTGTCAATTTCATCTAAAATAAGGGTAGGAAGCATATCACTTTCGGCAATGATTTTCTTTACCGCCAACATAACACGCGATCTTTCACCACCGGAAATAGCAGTCTGAATCGGTTTTAAAGGAAAACCAGAATTTGCCTGAAACAAAAGCTGAATATTTTCTTTTCCGAATTGATTAAATTCCGGAACATCAGTTAATTCGATATCTACTTTTGCTTTTTCAAGACCTAATTTTTTTAATAAAAACAGGAACACTTTTTTTTCTGTTTTTTGAAAGTTTTTCGGCTAATGACTGAAGTGATTTTTCTTTTTTAGCAATATTGATTTCAATTTCAGCAATGTAGCCTTCAATTTCTGCCGTTCCTTTTTGTTCGCCAGATAATTGATCTCTGATTTCCTTTAATTCGTTAAGATCGGAAGCGTTATGCTTAAGGAAAAGAGCGTTGATTTTATTATTCAGTTCAGAAAGTACGGCTAAATTTTCAGGATTGATCTCGATTTTCTCTGCTTCATCTTCGAGCTCTGAAAGAATATCCTTCATTTCAACAAAAGCACCTTCCAGCCTTGCGTCTAATTCAGAAAAGGAATGAGAAACTTCTGCAATTTTCGACAATTTATTTTTTGCTTCATTAAAGAAAGAAAGAATTCCGATTTCTTCCTGATGAAATCTTGAAAGAATCTGAGCAATATTTTCAGAAATCATTCCGGCATTTTCCTGCACAGAAAGATGATTCTGAAGATCATCATAATCTACATCATCCAATTTTAAATCTTCCAGTTCATTCAAAAGAAACTGTTTGTAATCACTTTCTTTAGTGTTTTCTGATAGTTGTATCTGGAATTTTTTAAGCTGAGTTTTTAAACTTTGAAATTCTAAAAAATCCTGTTGATATTCTTCAATGATCTTTTTATTCTCAGAAAGTCCGTCGATGATTTTAAACTGATAATCTGCTGTAAAAAGATTAGATGTTTCAAACTGTGAATGAATGTCGATTAATTGTGAAGTCAGTTCTTTCAACACATCCAGAGTCACCGGAACATCATTGATAAACGCTCTGGATTTTCCGGAAGGCAGAATTTCTCTTCGTATAATCGTTTGATGTTCGTAGTCGAGATCGTTTTCAATAAAGAATTTTTTAAACTGATTATTCAGATCAAATTCTGTTTCGACGATACTTTTTTCTTCAGTTTTTGAGATCGATTTTAAATCTGCTCTTTCACCCAATATCAATCGAAGGGCGCCCAAAATAATAGATTTACCGGCTCCCGTTTCTCCGGTAATGACCTGTAAACCATTTTTTAAAGATACATCCAATGCATCAATAAGGGCAAAATTTTTAATGTATATTCTCGAAAGCATGATCAGTAGCAGATTACTTAATTACTGCAAATATAAAATTTTAGAATTCAGAATTCAAGAATAAAATGTCTTACTTCCACTTATTCCATTTGGTATCGGTAAACTTCGGCGCAAAAATAATCATCAGTTGTTTCAGATCATTCAGCACAATTCCTCCATTGTTTCCTGAATTGAAAATATTGAAAATCTCATCATTCTTCGTAGTGATAAATGTATTGAAAAAATAATTCTGCTGAAACGAGTTTTCATAAGTTTTCAACTGCATCAATGCATCAAAAATAATTTTCTTGGATTGAGTCTGGTCCTGATTAAACATTCCATCTAAACCTGCTCTGTGATAGGTATACATCGTCTGACGAAGCTGCGCCATATTTGGGTTTAGAATTTCACCGATCAGAATTGCACGGCTTCTCGGATCATTGATCTGTCCCCATCCTTCATACCCTCTGTTTTGAGAATTTTGGGCAATCTGCTGTGCTTTTGTAAACCACTGAGTTCCTCCCGAAGACTGAAAACTGTCTGCATCGTACCCTAAAATCAGATAGACGTAAAAACTGATGACATCAATCAGGTTTTTACCTGAAAACTGTCTTTCATTGAAAATTAAATTTTCGTTCTCCACATATTCAAAAGCAAATTTAGTGTCTTGCAGATTAATCAATGGAGACTCATAAGAGGAGCTGAAAACGGGACGAACCGCCTGAATAACGATGCTTCCTTTATATTTGTTCCCATCTCTTTCACTGAGAACGATTGCAAAATTTGATTTTATCTTTTCAAAATTCTGTAGTTTTTTGCCGGTCCAGCTTGTATTGTTGACAAAATCTCTTAGACTTTTTTCCAAAGCCTTAAAAGCCTGCTGGTTACTTCCCTGAATCTGCTGAGAATTTACCTGAACCGTAGACAAAAGTTCCTGAGAGAAACTAAGATTGAAAAACAGTAGTAAAACTAGAAGTGTTATATATTTTTTCATTGATCTATAAATGTTGAGAACGGAAATTTATAAAATTTATTTTAAAATCTGATCTTCAATACAATCGAGAATGTCTTTTGCAACATTTTCTTTTGATTTAAGATCAAATTCTAATTTTTCGGTTTTTGTGAAAATTTTTATTTTATTGGTGTCTTGTTTAAAACCTGCACCTTCGTCACGAAGCGAATTTAAAACAATCATATCCAGATTTTTCTTATCTAATTTTCCTTTTGCATTTTCTTCTTCATTTTGAGTTTCGAGCGCAAATCCTACTAAAAACTGATGCATTTTTTTCTCGCCCATTGTTTTCAGTATATCGGGATTTTTAATCAATTCAATAGTAAAAGTATCTTCATTTTTTTTAATTTTTTCTGAAGCGACAATTTTTGGAGCGTAATCTGCAACGGCTGCACTGGCAATCCCGATATCAATTCTGTCATAAAATTCGAATACTTTATCGAACATTTGTTTTGCAGAAGTCACACGATGTAGATGAATATTTTCATGCTCCGAATTCAGAGAGCTAGGTCCGGAAATCAGAATTACTTTTGCACCTCGTTTCGCAGCTTCTTCAGCCAAAGAAAAGCCCATTTTTCCTGAAGAATGATTTCCTATAAATCTCACAGGATCGATTGCTTCATAGGTTGGTCCCGCCGTAATTAAAACTGTTTTTCCTTGAAGTGATTTCCTTTCATTTAAATTAAAAAAATCTTCTACCGCTTTTGAAATGGTTTCGGGTTCGGCCATTCTTCCCTGTCCGACCAGTCCGCTTGCCAATTCTCCATTTTCGGCCGGAATTATAATATGACCGTAATCTTCTGCCAGTTCTAAATTCTGTCTTGTTGACGGATGTTGATACATATCCAAATCCATTGCAGGAGCGATGAAAACAGGACACTTTGCAGACATATAGGTTGCAATGATTAAATTATCACAAATCCCATGAACCATTTTGGCTAAAGTATTTGCTGTACACGGAGCCATAATAATTACATCTGCCCAAAGTGCTAATTCCACATGACTGTTCCACGTTCCGTTATCACCATAAAAATCTGTGTAAACCGGATTTTTAGATAAAGTAGAAAGACTCAGCTTTGTCACAAAATTTTCTGCGTCCTGAGACATAATTACCTGAACTTCTGCCCCTTTTTTTACAAAATCTCTGATAAGAAAGTGAATTTTATAGGCAGCAATTCCACCAGAAACGGCAATGAGAATTTTTTTCCCGCAAATATTCATGTAGATTATTTTTTAAAGTACTAAAATACTTCTTTTTTCTAAGAATGGAAACTTGTAGCAACAGCAAAGGTCATAAAGAAAATAATTTCTTTATGACCTTCATTTATAAAAAATCACCTGAGTGATTAGTTTCTCTCTTCAGTCTTTCTAAAGTACACTTCACCGTCTAGCCATTCCTGGATTGCGATAGAAGTTGGTTTTGGAAGTTTTTCGTAATGCTTAGAGATCTCAATTTGTTCTCTGTTTTCGAAAACTTCTTCTAATGTAGAATTGTGAACTGCAAACTCGTCTAATTTATTGTGTAATTCAGTACGGATTTCTGCATTGATCTGCTCAGCTCTTTTCCCCATGATAACAATAGCTTCATAGATTGACCCTACGTTTGCTTCAATCTTGTCTTTATCGTAAGTAATAGTATTTACTTCTGCTTTGGTATCTTTTACACTCATTTTCAGAAAATTATTTTATTTATAAGATGGCAAATTTACGAATTATCTTTGGATTCTGAAAGTCGCCGCAGGAGGAGGTGTCTGCAACGCTGCACTGTCCCTCTGAATCTGCATTGCTTTCTTCTCGTTGGCAACCTGATCTTTGATTTGCTGTTCAGTTTTTGATTGCTCAGCCATTTTATCAACTGCCTTTTTTTGCTTAGCAGTAAGAACTGCGATTCTTTCTTCCGTTTGTTTTTTTACAATAACGAAATCCTTTTTCTCCTTTTCAAGTTTTTGTCTCAGATCTAAAGCTGTTTTAGAATATTCTGTATTTGGAAGTTCTTTTTCGACCTGTTTTGTGAAAGACAATGCACTTTCGATACGCTCATCTTTTAGATCATATACAGAATTCTGTGCAAGTAAATAACGAGACTTCATCATATAATCATAGATTTTTGGACGAAGTTTTGTACTTGGAAAATCTTCTAAAACATTTTCAAAAGCTGCACTTGTAGATTTATAATCAGCCATTTTGAAATACTGTTTCGCATTTTCGTAGGCTTTGAATTCTAATTTATAAGACAACTCATCAATTAAAGTATTGATGTTTTTTGATCTTTCAGAATTTGGGTAGTTTGTTAAGAAATCCTGAAGCTCATTGATTGCCAACTCTGTACTCGTCTGATCTAAATTATAATCCATAGATCCGTTGTAATAACACAAAGCCGACATGTAAGAAGCTTCTTCTTTTCTGTTATCCTGAGGAAAACTTACCGCAAAGTTTTTGAATTGGTGACCTGCAAGTTTGTAGTTTTTATCGTAATAATTGGCATATGCAGAATTGAAAACGACATTAGGAGCATCATCTGTACCTGCAACAAGATTCGGAAGTCTGTCGTAAAGAGCCAAAGCATTTTTCCATTTCTTTTTAGCGAAATTTTCATTGGCAGCTTTCAGGATAAAAGTTTTATCCGCGCTTTTCATCGCTTTGTCTTGCTGACTTGTGCACGCCGAAATGACAGCTATGGCAAAAATACCTAAAATATATTTCTTCATATAAAATTCAACAGTTTTCGGTTTTACCGACCTATTAATTTGCAAAAATATAACTTTT
>Ga0163161_10003996_pt1 | contig 10323 bp, 8 predicted proteins | sample S45metaG_FD_129847 | JGI IMG/M metagenome (GOLD analysis project Ga0163161, IMG submission 129847) | Switchgrass rhizosphere microbial communities from Kellogg Biological Station, Michigan, USA - S4-5 metaG | ecosystem: Host-associated > Plants > Roots > Rhizosphere > Soil | place: USA: Michigan... | reverse complement strand
GTTGCGTTGGGACATTCCAGCAGAAAGCTGTCTGAACTTCATAATATAAGTTTTAAACAGATAACCAACTGGGTGCATCGTTTTGAGAATGAAGGCATAGAAGGACTAAAGGACAAGAAAGGAAGAGGACGACATAGCGCATTGTCGAATGAACAGCTCGAAACAATAAAAACAGTTGTCCTAAAACAGATCCCCTCAGACTATGGGCTTGAATCAAACAGGTGGACCGGACCAACCTTAGCAAAATGGATTAAACAGGAATACGGGTTAGCGTATCAGAAAGCACAAGTGTACAACTTGCTAGAAAAAGTTGGTGTAACCTTTAAAAAGAAGCAGGGGCTAACAAATAATGTGTAGTTTTTTAATATACTTTCACCAAAAGTGACGAAGAACCACTTTTAGCGGAACCCCAACATTAAATACAACGCAGATGAGCACGCATATTTATAAAAAGTGACTAAATACGGTACTGAATATGCAAAACAGTGGTAAATAACAAAATCCATAAATAAAATCGCTAATTAGTTAACAATTAGTGATTTAGTTGTCATAACTTATTATTATTATGCTCGAATTGTCCTATCTATTTACCGATGCAGAACTTCGTAAAAATATTCTCCAGTAAATCATCCGTTGTAACCGTGCCCGTAATCTCGCCAAGATAATGTAAGGCCTGTTTGATATCCATGGCCAAAAAGTCTGAAGTTACCGGATTATCTACATTAGCCAATACGCGTTGCAGTGCATGCTCGGTTTGTTTCAAAGCCTCCACATGGCGGATGTTGGTAACCAATGTTTCGCTGGTATTGATGTGGTGTAGGTTTACCTGCTCCAATAAAGTTGTTTTCAACTCATCTATACCCTGTTTTTCTTTAGCAGAGATAAATACTACATTTAAAGCTTCGAAAGCTTTCCGTTGAGCATTAGCCATCAGATCGCTTTTGTTCAGCAGGATTAAATATGGAATGGCCAACTGCTCTAAACCGCGGACCTGCTCTTCAATTTCCGAAATGCTTTGCGCCGCATCAGCCATATAAATAATCAGCTTGGCCTGCTTCATTTTCTCTAAAGTACGCTCTACGCCCAAAGCTTCAATAATATCGGCGGTATCTCGGATTCCTGCTGTATCAATAAAACGGAAAACGATGCCACCAATGGTTAGCTCATCCTCTATGGTGTCGCGGGTAGTTCCGGCAATATCCGAAACTATGGCACGTTCTTCATTCAACAGTGCATTCAATAAAGTAGATTTACCCACATTAGGTTTACCTGCAATTACAATCGGGACGCCATTTTTAATCACATTCCCCATTTCGAATGAAGAGATCAAACGTTGTAAAACGTAATTGATTTTATTCACCAGGTTTTTTAGCTGCTCGCGGTTAGCAAATTCTACATCTTCCTCAGCAAAATCGAGTTCGAGTTCAATCATCGAAGCAAAATGGATCAGCTGCTCACGTAGTCCCTTTAGTTCAGTAGCAAAACCGCCGCGCATCTGCTGCATCGCTACATCATGCGAAGCTTTCGAATTAGAAGCAATTAAATCGGCCACCGCTTCGGCCTGACTTAAATCGAAAGCACCATTTAAAAAAGCACGCAAAGTAAATTCGCCGGGTTTGGCGGCCCGTGCACCTTTGCTAACAAAAAGATTAATAATCTGTTGAATAATGTAATTAGAACCGTGACAAGAAATCTCCACCACATTTTCTTTGGTATATGATTTTGGCGCAACAAACAATCCCGCAACCACCTCATCAACAATATGATCACCATCTTTAACTAAACCAAAGTGTAAAGTATGTGAAGCCTGCTTTTCTAAATCTTTCCCTGAAAAAACCTCATTCGTCAATGAAATAGCTTCCGGACCAGATAAGCGGATTACGCCAATGGCACCAGAACCCGAAGGCGTAGATAAAGCAATAATGGTATCTTGATTGTACATGTGCTGTTTTAAAGCTGCAAAAATAAGCCTAATCTGTGGGTATATCGTGTATGGGAAGTAATTTTTTTAACTGCCGGGTAATCGATTAACTGTTTAAACGGGTTAATCGATGCCCAATGCCAAATTCTCAACTCCAGGCGTACCTGTTAACTGATGCTAAACGCCCATCGCCCCGCCCGAAAAGAACTTTTTAAAACATTTTCATTACAAATCTGTTAAACCTGAAATCAGAATAAGCTTTTTATGTTGAACAATTTACCCCTAACCGTTAAACGGTCTATAGAGTTATTGGGCCTTATGGCCATTGTAGCTGTTATGGTTATCGGCCGCGATATTATCATGCCGATGTTAATGGCTTTCTTTATTAGCATTATGCTCCTACCCGTTTATCGCTTTTTAAAACGTAAAAAAATTCCTGAATCGCTATCCATCATCATATCCATTTTATTGGTTGCACTCTTTGTAGCTCTCATTATCTGGTTCTTTTCCAATCAGATTGGCATTTTAGTTAAAGATTTTCCACAGATAAAAGCCAATGTTACACAGCATATCAATTCGTTAAGCGATTGGATCAGCCGCATTACACATTACGACGATAAACAACAAAAAGCTTTTATTCAAGGCAAAAGCGACGATTTGATGAACATGGGTACTTCGCTAGCCGGTGGTGCAGCAGTTACGTTAAGTGGTATTTTTGTATTTATCGGTCTGTTGCCCATCTATATTTATCTGATGCTCTTCTATAAAGACATTTTATTGCGTTTCATTTTTATGTGGTTTAAAACAGATGACCACCCAAAAGTGAAGGAGGCCATTTATGAAACCGAATCGATTATTAAAAGCTATTTGATAGGATTATTGATCCAAATTACATACATGACCATTTTACTGGGTGGGATATTGATGTTGATCGGTATTAAACATGCGCTGTTAATCGGGGTAATTTTCGCCATTTTAAACCTGATTCCTTATGTTGGGGCCTTAATCGGTAATGTAATCGGCGTATTGCTCACCCTTACCTCTTCACAAGAATTGTGGCCGGTGGTTACCGTTCTGGGCGTGATTGCCTTTGTTCAATTCTTAGACAATAATATCCTGATGCCCCGCATTGTAGGCTCTAAAGTAAAAATAAATGCATTGTTTGCCATACTCGGCGTATTTATAGGTGGCAGTATTGCTGGAGTCTCCGGGATGTTCCTGGCGCTGCCTATAGTAGCCGTATTAAAAATTGTTTTCGACCGTACAGAATCCTTTAAACAGTGGGGCGTATTATTGGGAGATGAGCGTCCGGCCAAAAGCCCTATGACCTTCCCTAATTTCAGAAAAAAGAAGCCCGTGGCAACTAAAACAGGAATTGAAAAGGGATAGTTTGAGTTTGGAGCTGGGAGTTTGGAGCTGGGAGTCCATAGTCCATAGTCCATAGTCCATAGTCCATAGTCCATAGTCCATAGTCCATAGTCCATAGAAAGGAAAGGGATTCAGAGTGAAGGTTTATCAGGAGTATTAATTATTTTGCTATCAGTTCACGGCCAATAGTCAGATAGCCAATTTAAGGTCGGCCATCTGCTTTACTAATGAACCAATGGCCAATGAATTATTGACCTAAAAACCATTTCACATCATCAGTTTTGTCTTCAAAATATCATAGGCAAACCTCAAAATGGTTCCAAATACAACGATCAGGAAGAATACCCTTACAAATTTATTCCCTTTAAGTAAAGCCAGTTTTGTTCCAAAGAAAGCCCCACTCAGGTTAAAAATAGCCATGGGTATCGCATATTGAAACAAGATATGCCCGGTAGAACTGAAATAGATAATAGCCGCCAAATTGGTCGCCATATTCACGATTTTTGCATGTGCACTGGCACCGATAAAATCGAAACCCAATACCGCAATAAAAACCAGAATGAGGAAAGAACCCGTTCCCGGTCCGATTAAGCCATCATAAAAACCGATCAATATGCCGAATAGGCCTGCCATTAAAACCTGCTTTTTTACAGAATGGTCTTTCTCCTGATGGATGCCAAACTGTTTATTAAAATAAGTATAAAGCGCAACCAAAATCAGCACCACCAGAATTACAGGTTTAATCACCGAATTATCGATCCTGCTCACCAAAAAGGCACCCAAAAGTGCAGCACAAAATGCAGTAAGTACACAGGCGGCAAGCACCTGATAATTAAACCGGACCTGTTTCGAGTATTTAAAAGCAGCAAGTGTAGTGCCTGCCAGGGATGGGATTTTGGTAGTCCCTAAAAGTGTAGCAACAGGATAATGGGGCAAAATAAGTAAAATGGCGGGAGTTTGTAGTAAACCGCCGCCACCTACAATAGCATCTATAAATCCGGCAGCAAAAGCAACCAGACAAAGTAAAATCAATTCGTACATCATGAGCCAGGATTTTTAGGATGGCAGGAATTAAAGATCAGATCTATCATTTACATTTTCCATCTCACTTCATCCATCTTACATCCGCTCTGGCGAAGTAATTCCTAAAATCAGCATTCCGGTTTGAATAATATCAGCAGTTTTCTTGCTCAGGTTCAAACGGAACTGCTTTGTTTCACCTTCTTCTGTTTTTACAATTGGCGGTACCTCATGATAAAACTTATTAAACAGTTTTGCCAGCTCGTATAAATAGTTGGCCAAACTTGCCGGACTATATGCTTTAGCTGCAATAGCAATCTCTTCAGGGTATTTAGCCAATTGCAGGATCATTTCCAATTCCACATCGCTAATCCCGCCAAACGCCAAACTCCCAACGCCAAACTTGTAATTCGTTTTGCTCAACAGCGATTTAATCCTTGCATGCGTATATTGAATAAATGGCCCCGTATTGCCCTGAAAATCGATACTCTCAGCAGGATTGAATAGTAAACGTTTCTTAGGCTCAACCTTTAAAAGGAAATACTTTAAAGCACCTAAACCGATATTTTTATAGAGTTCTTCTTTATCGGCCTCACTAAAATCGTTGGTTTTACCCAATTCTTCCGTTTTCTCGCGGGCGGTGGTTACCATGCTATCAATCAGTTCATCAGCATCAACAACGGTTCCCTCACGGCTTTTCATCTTACCATTGGGTAAATCAACCATGCCGTATGAAAGATGGTATAACCCTTTCGCCCATCTTTTGCCCAGTTTCTCTAAGATCAAAAACAACACTTTGAAATGGTAATCCTGCTCATTCCCCACCACGTAAATCGACTCATCCATATTGAAATCGTCGTATTTCATTTCGGCAGTACCCAAATCCTGTGTAATATAAACCGATGTTCCATCCGCACGTAAAACCAGTTTCTGGTCCAAACCATCAGCAGTTAAATCGATCCAAACAGAACCATCTTCTTTCTTAAAGAAAACGCCTTTCGCTAAACCTTCATCAACGGTGCCTTTTCCCAATAAATAAGTATTGCTTTCGTAATAGAATTTATCAAAATCTACCCCAAGGTTTTTATACGTGACATTAAAACCTGCATAAACCCATTCGTTCATGGTTTTCCAGAGCGAAACCACTTCTTCATCCCCTGCCTCCCATTGCTGAAGCATGGTTTGTGCAGCTTTAATCAATGGTGCGTTTTTCTTGGCTTCTTCTTCTGTTTGTCCTTCGGCTTTTAAAGCTTCAATCTCTTTTTTGTATTCTTTATCAAAAATCACATAGTATTTCCCAACCAGGTGATCGCCTTTTAAACCCGTGCTTTCGGGTGTTTCACCATTGCCCCACTTTTGCCAGGCCAGCATCGATTTACAGATGTGGATCCCACGGTCGTTAACCAGGTTTACCTTCACCACATCATAACCGTAAGCTTTAAGCAACTCCGAAACCGAATAACCCAATAAATTATTACGTACGTGCCCCAGGTGAAGCGGTTTATTGGTATTTGGCGAAGAATATTCTACCATTACCTTTTTACCGTTTGGCGCATAAACCCCAAAATCGGGTGCTAAAATTTCTTCGTTAAACTGTTTCAAGAAATAACTTTCGGCAATGCTTAAGTTTAAAAAACCCTTAACCACGTTAAATTTAGTTACATCGGTTACATTGGCAACCAAATATTCGCCAATTTCATTCGCGGTCTGCTCTGGCGATTTTTTCGAAATTTTGGTAATCGGAAAAACAACGATTGTTGCCTGTCCTTCAAATTCTTTACGTGTTTCCTGTATGTTGATTACACTTTCGGCTACTTCTTCCTGATAAAGTTCAAAAATGGCTTTCTGTGTTGCGGCAATAATAAAATTCATGCGCCAAAAATAGAGAAAAAAGTCCGAAGTCGGGAGACCGAAGTCCGAAGATTTTTTAGCCTAAATTTCAATTTTTACTGTTTTTGGAGGGTTTGGAAAGGTAAGGTAGTGCCGGTAGGTTCCGATAGCCCTTCTTTCCGCTATAGTCCCGGTTAAAGGAATCGGGAGCTGCCGCTATTAAGGTTTATTAAACTGGCTATGTGCAATAAATAAACTCTTCTAAATAACCGTCTATCTCAAATCTCTCCTCTCAATTCTCATATCTGAATTTTTCTAATAGATTTGCAATAACTAATTTATTTATGAGCGAACAGAACCCAAATTTTAAAGTGAGCGTTAACACCGAAATCGGCAGGTTGCGTAAATTATTAATACATAGTCCTGATAGTGGATTGGGCAAAGTAGTACCCTCTAAGGCGCAGGATTGGCTTTTCGAAGATATTGTACATTTAGATACCATCCGCAAAGGCGAATATGATTATTATATTAAATTGCTGATGTATTTCCTTGATCCCGAAAAGATTAAAGGAAAACTTGCCGATATAGATTCAGAAGCATCCGAGCGTAACTTTTTTAAACCCAACCACCCCGATTTTCACAATTCTAAATCTGTTATCGAGATCCAGAACCTGTTGAGCGAAATGTTGGAGAACGAGTCCATCCGTAAAAAACTGGTAGCGGCAGTTTGTGCCATCGAAGGTTGTACTTATAAAGTACAGCTGGAATTAACCAATACCGATCCGAAACAATTGGCAGAGATTTTTATCTCCGGAACATTGGCCAACGATACCATGATTTTTGCGCCGATCCCGAATTTAATTTTCACCAGGGATGTGGGTACAACGATTAACAATCATATTCTGTTAAACAAACCCGCAAAAAAAGCACGGGTGCGCGAAACGCTTTTAATGCGTTATATTTTCTTCAACCATCCGTTGTTTGAAGCATACCGGAACAACATTCTCGAAATTCCGGATGTTACGATGCACTTTTTGCGCCCTGGCGATGAACCTGCATTTAGTACCACTTTAGAAGGTGGCGATGTAATGATGGTGAGTCCAAACCACGTATTGATTGGCTGTAGCGAAAGAACATCAGAACATGGTGCAAACGAAGCGATTAAACTGCTGTTCGATCAGGATGTAGTAGAGAAAGTTACCGTGGTAAAAATACCAAGCAAACGCGATTATATGCATTTAGATACTGTTTTTACACAGGTTAAACGCAATACCTGGGTTATCCTGAATTCAATTGCGCATTCGCCGAAATACAACCCTTACGAGCCGATCAATTTTTTAAAAGAGCCCGAAAAACTGGAGGCAACCACAGCTATTCAGTTTACTAAAGCCAATCCACAAGAGCCTAAACACTTTGAACATGTAGAAGCTTTGTTGAATGATATCAGTCAGAACGATTTAAACAGCAGCGAACCAACCAAAATTATCTATAGCGGAAACAACCAATTCCCATACGATTCGCGTGAGCAATGGACAGATTCGTGTAACCTTCTGGCCATTAAGGAAGGTGTTGTTTTGGGTTACGACAGAAACGACAAAACCGTAGAAGCTTTTAAAGCTGCCGGTTTCGATGTAGTAGATGTAAAAGATTTAATCCAGGATTTAGAAAGTGGCAAAGTAAATGCCGAAACCATAACCGATACGCTGATTTTAATGCCTTCGGCAGAATTATCACGTGCCCGTGGCGGTTTCCATTGTATGAGTTTACCGATTTTAAGAGACAATATTTGAGGTTTAAGGCGTAAGGTATAGGGTTTAAGGTTAAATTTGCCTATAGTATAATTGCCTGATATTTAATGAATACTTTTTGGGGCAGTATGAACCTTAAACCTTACGCCTTTTACCTTTCACCATTATGCAGACTACCAACCATATCCTCATGATCCGCCCTGTTGATTTTAAATTCAATGCGCAAACCGCAGGGAATAACAAATTTCAGATGGCATCAACCGAAACCAATGTACAAAAAGAGGCCTTAAAAGAATTTGATGCCTTTGTTGATGTTTTGCGAAAAAACGGTGTTGATGTTACAGTAGCGGATGACACCTTACAGCCTGAAACACCCGATTCTATTTTCCCGAACAATTGGGTTTCCTTTCACGAAGACGGTTCCGTATATCTTTATCCGATGTTTTCAGAAAACCGCAGGTTAGAGCGGCGGAATGATATACTGGATAGCTTAAAAGAAAACTTTGAAGTAAACCACATCAGCGATTTGAGCTTTTACGAACACCAACACGCCTTTTTGGAAGGCACAGGAAGCATGGTATTAGATCGCATGAATAAAATTGCCTATGCCTGCCTGAGCGTGCGTACCGATGAAGAAGTGCTGAATAATTTCTGCCTGCTTACGGGCTATGAACTGGTGGCTTTCCAGGCAGTCGATGGATCAAACTTCCCGATTTACCATACCAACGTCATGATGTGCATCGGCGACCGTTTTGCGGTAATCTGTCTGGATTCGATTAAAGATCCTGAGGAGAAATTAAATGTAACCATCAGTTTAAAAGGCAGTGGAAAAGAAATCATTGAAATCAGCCTGGAACAGATGAACAAATTTGCAGGCAATATGTTACAGGTGACCAATTCAGAAGATGAAAGTTTATTGGTGATGTCGGAGCAGGCTTATTTGTCATTAAATACAGAACAGATTGCTGCGCTTGAGCAATTCAGCAGAATAATTTACACACCATTGTATACCATTGAAAAAAATGGTGGCGGCAGCGCCAGGTGCATGCTGGCAGAGATACATTTGCCAAGTAAATATTAGTATGCCGTCAGCAATGACGGCTTTTCTATTTAAACGCCGTGGTTCGTGTCTCCACGAACCATTTTACTTTGCCACGGAAACACAGAGCACACGGAAAATCTATTGCATAATTATACTCGCTACTAAACCGCAAATAGCAGCATCGTCCCAAATATGTAAACCTGATAGCAATGAAAAGCCCGCAAAGCCGATCCTTCATCGGCAGCGGACTTGTAATGAATAGCAGGGCTAACCCAAACCGATAAAAACAGGAACTTGCTTTCCAAATAATCAGCAAACATGCTCTCCTTCTCTAATGCCGTCGAAATGATAATTTATGTTTGCTTCTCCCCCTTTACAATCATCTATTCCGATTAGTTTTATTACTTTCGCCAAAAATCCAGTATCAAGATGTCTTTAGCACAAGAATTACAAGCCCGTTCGGGTAATAAATGCGAATTATGCACTTCCGAAGCCAATTTATCGGTATATGAAGTGCCGCCTACCAGTAATGCCAATAGCGATAACAGCATTTTAGTTTGTAAAACCTGCTTAAACCAGATTGAAAAAACAGAACAGCTAGAGCCCAACCATTAGAAAATATTAATAGAAACCATGTGGTCGGAATTTGCCCCGGTGCAAGTTGTGGCCTGGAGAATGTTGAGCAGGTTAAGAAATGAAGGCTGGGCGGCAGATAGTCTGGATATTTTATATCTTGAGGATGAAACTTTGGAATGGGCTAAAAAAACCGGCGACCACGAACAAGATGGAATGGTAGAATTTCATCAGGATAGTAACGGCACGCGTTTATTTGAAGGTGATACGGTGGTTTTGGTTAAAACACTGGATGTAAAAGGCAGTACCATAAGCGCAAAACTGGGTACGGTGGTTAAAAACATTAGATTGGTACACGACAACACCGAACAGATTGAAGGTAAAGTAGAAGGACAAACCATTGTAATTTTAACCAAATACCTCCGCAAAGGATAAAACTTTATTGATGATTTAAGCGGTTCAATAGGCCGCTCGCGATCAAAACCCCAAATCGCTACACTGACCTTGCCAGATAAACCTCCTATGAATAAAACCCTTTTTCAAGTGGCTTTGGAAGCTTTTTCTTTTTTATTGGCAAAAGAGATTCCCTGTCCTGAGATTTTGCGGCATCTGTTTAGTTAAATTAACGCCTCTCAGAAGCTTTTTTATAAAGGTATAAAACTTAGCTATATCCTCCTATTAGCGATCTTAAATTTCCCGCAAGTATTTATTAATAACTCAGGTTAAAAGATAGCCGCACACTGATTAAAGCAGGTTTACCCCCTGCATGGTTTAGAAAGCAGTCTATCATATCTTTACAGCTAGTTTTTGTTATTTATTTC
>Ga0163161_10003995_pt1 | contig 10331 bp, 10 predicted proteins | sample S45metaG_FD_129847 | JGI IMG/M metagenome (GOLD analysis project Ga0163161, IMG submission 129847) | Switchgrass rhizosphere microbial communities from Kellogg Biological Station, Michigan, USA - S4-5 metaG | ecosystem: Host-associated > Plants > Roots > Rhizosphere > Soil | place: USA... | reverse complement strand
CTTCGAGGTAGTCGCCCAGGTTGGCGGCGATGTCGCTGTTGTCTTCAATTACAAGAATTCGCACTGTGACCTCTGTTTCATGAGGGATTGGCCCGGACAGCGTCGCTGCGGCCGAAACCGCAGCGAGCCATTACCTTGCGCTGCCTGCTGAACGATACAGGCTTCATTGTTAACAGTAGACACCGGCCCGTGCCATGACAGCGTCAAATCACCTGCCGGGGTTGAGATTGTTGAACTGCTGGTGCTCATTGAGCAGAGACCGGCCGTTCTCTGTGGCCCGGCGCCGCTGCGCCACGGTGGTGCACACGCTCTGCGACATGTTGCTGCCGGTGGCACGCTCACGGCGACAGATCAGCCGGCTGTCCTCCTTGGCCTTGCTCATCACCGTGTTGACCAGTTCCTGGTCATTGAACACGGCCGTGCGGTCAACCGGACTCAGCTCGCTGGAGAGGGTGTGCCCCTCCATCTTCTGCTCGATCCTGCCCAGCGCCTGCTGGACCCGGCCCTTGTCTTCCGGGCTGATCTCGCTGTAGGACTCGCTGTTGAGCGCAGCCTTTACCCGATCCACCTGGGCCGATACCGGCTCGCCCTCGGTGATCTTGACCACCCCATCATCACGCTTGGCTTCGGCGGAGCCAACCACACACAGGGCAAGTAGAAAAACGGTATATCGACGCATCGCCAAAACTCCATCCTTCCATGAACGAAGCGCCACTGTACGAGCCCACCGAACGCCGGACAAGGGACTGATGGCAGGGGTCCAAAGGCGCGCCCGGTCGGCGCAGCCGGCCTGTAAAAAGGCCCAGACGGAAACCGCCTGGGCCTGAAGTGTGTTCCCGATTACCGATCCTGCTGAGGAGGGCAGAGCTGCGGTTCGTCGAAGCCTACGCCGGGGGCGATTAAAGCCTCGTTAAATCCGCCGAAGCTTTCCGTAAAACCCTCAAGGCTTTGAATTTGTTGGCTTTTTCATGCTGGCAACGTGGTCAATGATACGCCCGGCCAGATCGGTCTGGCAGATCGCTTCGATCCCCTCCAGGCCCGGCGTGGAGTTGACCTCCAGCACCAGCGGACCACGGCTGGAGCGGATCAGGTCCACGCCCGCCACGCCCAACCCCAACGCCTTGGCCGACCGCACCGCGACCTGCTGTTCGGCCCGGCTGGCCTTCGCCGCCCGGGCGCTGCCGCCGGCATGCAGGTTGGAGCGGAAGTCCCCGTCCGGGGCCTGGCGCTGCATCGCCCCCACCACCTGGTCGCCGACCACCAGGCAACGCAGGTCCGCGCCCTGCGCCTCGCCGATGAATTCCTGCATCAGGAAGTTGGCATACAGCCCGCGCAGCGCCTCCACGATGCCGCGCGAGGCGCTGGCCTTCTCGGTCAGGATCACCCCCCTGCCCTGGGTGCCTTCGTTGAGCTTCACCACGTGCGGCGGTGGGCCCAGCATGGACAGCAGGTCGACGGTGTCGTCGGGGTTGTCGCCGAACACGGTCACCGGCATGTCGATGCCCTTGGAGGCCAGGATCTGGTGCGCGCGCAGCTTGTCGCGGGCCCGCAGGATGGCATCGGACGGATTGGGCGTGCGCGCGCCCATCATCTCGAACTGGCGCAGCACGGCGGTGCCGTAACGGGTCACCGACGCGCCGATGCGCGGGATGACCGCATCCACGCCGGTGATCGGCCGCCCCTTGTAGTGCATGGTGAAACCGTCGGCGGCGATGCGCATGTAGCAGCGCAGCGGGTCGAGGATGCGCACGGTGTGGCCGCGCGCGCGCGCGGCTTCCACCAGCCGGCGCGTGGAGTACAGCTTGCTGTTGCGGGACAGGATGGCGAGTTTCATCGCGATGGGCGCACGGGGCCGGAAAACGCGAAGCATAGCCTGCGCGGGGTACGCTGCGATGAGGATCGGCGAGGCTCGGCGCCGCCAAGGTTTCATGGAAACGAAAGCGTGAGCGATCCCCCTTGAGGGGGCCCCTCATCGACCTGGGGACAAGACAGCCTCACTTTCCAACAGACGCCCGTGCGGTGCCTCGGCGGCTGCCCACGCTGTGTGGGCGTAACGGTGTTCCGCTGGCCCCCTCGAACCGATACCCTCGACGCCCGACCGGCGACCGCCGCAGACGCATGCCAATGAAACCCGCAACGCTCGCCCTAGTGGGCCTGTTGAGTGTTCTCCTGTCGGGCACGACCGGTGCCGGGCCGGTGCAGTTCACCGGCTACGACGATTTCTACCGATCGTTGGGTGGCAACCTGTTCCTGGGCCCGGGAACCGAACTGGGCATGCCCTGCACCGAATCGCCGCGGCACTGCCTGTGGGCCACCTCGACGATCCAGGCGATGCGTCGCCACGCAGACGCACAGTGGACCGTGCCAGGCAGTCTGGCACTGGAGCCCACGGACGGCCTACCCGACGTTGTTTTCGATGGCCAGACGATGTTTGTGGGTGCGCGGCGCTGGCCACTGCGCAGCGCCGTCGACCTCGCCCCGCCGGCATGGCGCACCGGTGCATCCATCCGCCCGGAGAACCTGGCGGACGTCACGGCGTGGCAGCACGGCACGTCGGTGTGCCTGAACATGCGCTACGTCAGCAGCGGCAAGGGCGATCGTTACACCAAGGTGCTGTTGCTGCATGGGCAGCGCCTATACATTCTGCCCCCGCTGTTTGGCACGTGTGCCGCCATTCGGACCGCACCGCACCACCGTTTCAGCTACCCGAGCAATACCTACCTGGGGTCCGGAATGGAAGACAGTCCGCGCGGCTTGCAGGTGGACTACATGCTGCCAGATGGCCGGACGCGCATTGCGCGCTATCTGCTGCGTTTTCCCGACCCGGACAATCCGTTTGCCTTCGAGGTCATTGGCGACTAGGGCGTGAGCAGCTCCAACGACCCGGTGCGTGCCAACGCTGCGGGGCGGTCAGAAGCCACACGCGCGACATCGGCCACGGCGAGCCGACCATCGACATGCGGTGTAGCCGATTGGTCGCCGTGATCAAGCCGCCTGGGGAGGTGTGCGCAGGCTTCGAACGCCAGGCAGGAGACATCCATGCGGGAGACCATCACCGCTGACGTTCAGCGCGAACAGGACAGCGCAGTGGCGATTGGGTCATCTCACAAAACGGCCTACGCCCTTATGGCGCCAACCCGGCCATTGAGGCAGCGGCTTGCCAGTTCAACCAGACACGCATCACCCCGGGTCAAACCAGCGTGCTCAGTGCGTGGCGGCTCCCAGCGCCAGTTGGGCGACATGCTGGCGTTGGATAAGGCCGTGGGCAGCACGCGCATCAACCGCTACGAACAGCAGCTCTTTCTTTACGACATAAAGAACGCCAAGGTTACGATAACCTCGATGTTCCAGTCTCGTTTATGTTCGACGATGACGATGCGAGGGCGGACAATTCCGGCGTTCGCGCAGTTGCCAGAGACGGAACACGTAAAATCGCAGAAGAATCGACCAGACGAGCTGCGGAGCGACACACAATGCGTTGAGGGATTACACACATCATGATCAGATTTGTTCGCCATACGCTCATGCTGCTGCATGCAGTCGCGCTCACCGCTTGCGCTGCCTCTCTTCACAATACCGTGGCGCAAGGGCGATCGCCGGGGGTATCGGCCACCCATTCCGAGGAACCACATGCCTCGACACCAGCAAGCCCAGCCGCCAATCACAACGCCGCCCCCCTGCCCGGAGCATCTCAGGAGAAGCCAGTGATGGCCATCGCGGGATCTGATGCCGCGCTCAATCCAGCACAAAGTGCGGAAGAGATTGGGCAGCGTTTTTTGAAGCTGCTTGGAGCCGTAAGCTCAAAGAGCGACATAACAGTTGAACACGTCCAGGAGGTCCTGGGGCTGACGCTTGACTCAGACCCCATCTATCCGTCTTACACTCAATCGTTAGGAGATGATTGGTTCTACAGCATTCGCTATGCGATTGAAATGCCGGGGCAAAGCCGGGGGGTTGAACTCGCCTTCGAGAACGAGACAGACCGATTCCCGCAGAGGCTCCCATTTTGCAACGTGAGTTATGACGACTACCACATCGCATTGACGCGAATGGGCTTTCGCTACAGGCGCGGCGGAGATGGGAAATTCCCTGGAATAAATGAATACGACAAGGATGACTTTTACGTTCAAATAGTCCCTGAAGTAAGGCAATCCACAGAGGGGAAAGCCCATCCTGCATGCGTTCGAAAAATTGGGCTGTTCGTTCCCAACGACGTACCCGGACACCCATGAGCGCGCATGAGATAGCGTCGTTAATCGAGCATAATGGAGCCTCTATATGGCAGCCGCGGCCTGATGCACAGCTTGAAGCTGTCCTTATCCAGTTCGGGCTACGATCCGACGTATCTCCCATCCAAGAAGCGCAGCTGCGCGCAGCCAGTACCTCGGATGCGAAAGCTCCTTGGGGCAATGGGCGGGGCGCGCTCAAAATCGCAATAGAAGAATGGCGGGCGGGGCTAAACTGGCAGTGACCCCTTTCGCGTGTGAGCAGACAATGGACAGTGTTTGTAATGGAGGCTGCATTCCCATCGCACTGATCGCCGGGACCCTGATGCTGGGGGCCGTGGCGTGTGCGCAGCCTTCGAAAGCCAACCAGGAAAAATCCATGCAGGATGCCATGGCCGCTGACATTCAGCGCGAACAGGACAATGCAGTGGCGATCGTAGATGCCGCCATTCCAGCAGAAACGGGGCCCGCAGTGAGCTGGGATGGGTATCCTCCCATGAAGCCCGGGGCGGAGCAGACCCCGCAGAGCCTGATTGAGCAGGTCCACAGGCTCGCAGCTTCCCTTCGCTCCCATGCCGACTCGGAGCCCCAACGGGTCGAAGAGATTCTGGGTACGGCTCTGCCGCCGGACAGCGAGGGACGCCGTCGAGGGGTAACGGGAAATGTCGGGGCCGGAACCTACGCGTGGGCGGTCTGGAAGTTCTCGCCAGATGGCGGTGGCCAAGCTATCGAGTTGACCGTCGCGCCCGCTGAAGTTTGTCTGGACTTCCAGCTACTCAAGTCACCCCTCGTGGATGATGGTTTTCGAATGCATGTCCCAGCGTTTGGCGACGATCAACGCATTACCTTCTATAAGAGTGTCAGTCCTTCGTTGACACTCTATGTGGCCATGAAAGTGGACGTGCGCCATGCTCCCACCTGTGCCTCGGTCGTGAATATGGAAATTGCGCAGAGCGAGACTTGATCCGCGGATGGAGGGCATCCCGGACGCAGACTGCGCGACGGCACTGAGGCATACGCGTTTCTTGCCCAGATCATGCGCAAGGCGATGGGCGACGCCCTCCTCCCACTGTCTTCAACACCCCCGCCGACATCGCCCCTCTCGATCCAATTCGTCCACTAGGCGAGCTTCCAAAAAGGAAGTCAAAGCCATCACCGTCGCAGGGGTCACTTCCCGAAGTGGACAAGTGGAGCACGACGCGCAAGGACGATCTCGAACAAATGTTTGCTTTGCCCACTTACGGCCAATGGACCACCGACCCGCTGCTTTGATGGGCACCTCTGCTCGCTCTCCACATGGGGGTTCGCGCCCCCGAGGTGGCCACGAGCATTTGATGATGCCGGGACGGAGACGTCAGAAGCCCCGTGCAGGGGACAAGCAGTGAGAGTCGAGCAATAGTGGACCGACGCCCATATGAAGCATGTAGAGTCACAACCTCTTGAAAGACCGACTAGATCGCAGCAGCGGGGATGCCGGCGTATACATCCGTATTGGCTGCCCGACCTCTAAGCCCGATTCCAAGTCACCTGCACCCCTGACACCTCAAAGGGCAGTCAGGGGCGCCACGGGAGGCTGCCCTCAGCTGATCTGCTGCGGCGGGCCCACGTCAACGATAGGCATCTTGCCGCCGCAACTTCCGTAACAACCGCCGCCGATCAGCACGCCACCGCCACCACCACCGCTGCCACCACTACCACCGCCACCGCCGTTCGAACCAACGGACTGGGCCGCCTTCTGCGCCATTTCTTCGGCCGAGCTATCGCAGGGCTTCTCGATGTAGATAAGGGCGGAGCCGGTCATCATCATCATCTTGAACGAATACGCGACGTGACCGTGGAAGGCGTTTGCCCGCCAGTTCGCCGCACCGACCAGCTTCTCGGCTGCGCCATCCAGCTTCTTCATGAACGCCGCATTGGCGGGATTGCTGTAATCGCTGGCCTTAGGCATATCAACCATGGTGACCTTCAGCGGCGCCATAGGCGGCATCGGAAGTACTTCACAGGCGAACGCCACCCCGACAACCGCACCGAGGCCGATGACGGAAAGCGAAATCTTTTTACTTTTTTTCATGAATCCATTCTCTTCTGTGTTGATCCATATGCTCTTCAAGAGTGACCTATCGGCCGCGGGACGAACTCCGCAGGTGCGCCGTATTTGTCAAAATAGAGCTTGTTCATTGTTTCATTCAACCGCAAGGCTTCTGCTTCCCCAAGCATGCGCTGCTCCGTCGTCAGCGGAGTGGTCATCATCACCTCTCGCCCTATAGCGGCACGCAAGTCCCCGCGCATTTCGCTGACTCGCGACACCGCGTAGGCAGCCACAGGATCACCGTTTCGGCTCCCCGCTTGATAGGACGCAAGCAACTGCAGCGCGAACAAGTTGCCATCTACGCCGGCTTCAACCAGCCGCTGTTGGACCTTGGGGTCCGTGCGCAAAAGCCTCCCATCGAGCATCACCCCAGCAACTGCATCGCCCGCAGCGGCCGCCTCTCGCAGCCTTTCATCGGGTGCCGCGGTGTATGTCTCCCACTGCCTGATGTTCGGATACCCGTGCAAGTCGAGCCACTCCTGCTCTGCCTTGCTCTCCGCGAAGCCCGGGTCATCCTCGAAATCCATGCCTGCGCGCGTAAGCGGCACTTCCGGGAATGGATGATGAGGAGCGGACAGGGTTTGGCGCTGGGATCCTGCGGCTGATTTTGAGTCGGCAGCTTGGGGCGTGGCATCAGCTTGTCCAGGCGCGGGACTTGAAGCGCTTGCTTCGCTTCGCTTGACGGGTCTCACGCTATCCCCCAGCTGCGTCCAACCCACAGCGGCCAAGCCAACCACGGCAACGGCAGCAATGCCGATGACTTTGAAATTCATGCAGTCCTTTACATCACACTAAAAATTCCTTGAGCAATGCTGATGCAGCCTCCGCAGCGTGTCAAGAAGAGCCCCAGCAAATTGAGATGCAACAGCCCTGCTCCCTGGCCGAAATTGGATGAGAAAGTTAGCCCCTTGTGCGGCGTGAAACGGTCCGATCACCCGACCAATCGAGGTGGCTAAGGCCGGGGTCGCACGCCCACCCGTCTTCGCGGTAGTTGAACTCGCCCAACAGCAGCACACGGCGCCCCCAAATCTCTTTAGATAGAGGCTTCCTACGAAGGCACGAAGGCTACCTCGTCTGGCCAGACGCGCGAACTTTTAGCGCAACAGCGCCAAGCGGTGAAGACCAAGGAAACGCTGCGCCGCGAAGAAGCCACGCGGCGCAAGCGAGTCGCAGAGCTAGTATTCCTCGCAGGCGCGGAATCGCTGGAGAATGCAGAGTTGGTGGGCGCGCTACTGGCGCACGTGGGAAATCGAAGCGACGCGGAAATCCGTAACCAAGCAAGCTCTCTCGGCGCCTTGCGGATGGCTATCACCAACGCTGAAGAGGACGGGAGGACATACTGAGCTTGGTCACCAACTGGTCCCAAGCTTGTATGCCACAAATTTTAAGAAGTCACAGGGTTGCGTTACAACATACGTATCAGCGTTGTCTCCCCCGGTATTTTGCCAGCATAGCCACTAGGCTCCGGGTGCCCGAGGTTCTCTTCTAGAGGCGCGGAAATCTTCTTTTGATTCCGGAGTCCTCTATCAGCAACAAGCGCCTCAAATCTCTTCGCATCAGTGCCTTTCAAGCCCAGTCCGGCCGCTGTTTCTATTGTGGCCCCTCAATGTGACTCGCCTCTCCGAATGAGCTGGGCTTACGTCCCCGCTACGCACGTCCCTACCGGTGCACGGCCGAACATCTGCGAGCAATACCACTCGTTTGAATGACTCGATGCAGCGGCGCGGGAACTTGGTCTGAGCTGCGCCATGTCAAACCGCTCTAGATCCAAGCAATGGAAGTTTCTGTAGAAGGTTCTTCAGTTCGATGGCATCCCAAGGCAGATGCTCTGCGATGCCCAAGCCCACGATGTCCACCGCGCCAGCGACATCCTGAATCAGCCGCAGGACCTGCGGCATGGTCATCTTTCCCTGGGGGATGCCGTCGAACTGGCCCGGGACCGCATCCGGGCGAGAGAAATACAGGGAGCGAAACGTGGTCGCATCAAGCACGTCAAGGTCAAAATGGATGGCGACGTGCTTCGCACCAATGTCTTTCAGCCAGCGCAGCACGGGTTCACTCGTTGCGGCCAGCGCGTCTGAGCCAGCGTTGCGCAGACCATGTTCTTTGATGAAGGCCGTCTCCATCTCGCTTGTTTCCCGCAGCCCGGCATACATGATGTTGCGCGGCTTGATGGGCTCCTTCACCTGAGCGGCCAACTCCGGATCACCCAGCCCCATCAGGTTGCGCAGCACCATCGCATGGGCGTTCTGGAACTCCGCCGGGGTCAACACGTCCGGATGGGCGTCAACCCACAACACAGCAAGCTCGCCGCCGTATCTTTCGTTGAGGTAGGAGAACGGCACGAGATCAACCGCGCAATCACCCCCAAGCACGACGATTCGGTCGGGGGAATGCTTTTCGATGAGGCGCCGGGCAGATGCCGCTTGGCCCAGGATCGCGGAGCGCCCCAGGATGCCATTTTGAAGCGGCTGTTCGTTGCCATCCGGTGCGACTACGTCCACCGTTTCTTCCGGACCCTCTGCTTTCGGGGCCAACCATGCAAGGAGCTGCGAGCCGAAATGGTAGGCGTCAAGGTTGCCACCCTGCCACTGGGGAAAGTTGAGGCGAAGGGTCGTGCTCGAGAACGTGGTCATCGTAATTCTCCTTAGCGGCTTGGGACTGGATCAAACAAAAAGCTATCTGCTCATGATTTGCGCGCCCGCCACAGAAGCGACGCGCTCAGCGCCACTGCGGCCGACGCCAGCCAGAACGTGGCGGCTAGTCCGCTGTGGTCGACAACGAAACCGCCGGCGCCCGAGCCCAGTGCAATGGCGGTCTGGCAGGTAAACGTGAATACCGCAGCAGTGGATTCACCATCAGCCTCGGAGGCGGCGCGGTTCCATGCGTTTAGGCAGACCGGTAGCGCCCCCCACGCCATGCCCCAGATCACCAGCAGCACCATCTCGGTTGGCGCTGACGAAACCATTAGTGGCATGCACAACAGCGGCACAAGCAGTAGCAACTTTGCAGAGAGCAGCGTCGCCTTCATCCTCTTGGCCACGAAATGGCTCGCCACGAAGTTCGACACGAATCCAGCAAGGCCATAAGCAAACAGCAGGAGCGTGATGTCGGCGGCACTGATACTCGCCTGCTGCAGCAGTGGCGCGACATAGGTATAGGCGCCAAAGTGTGCAGCAAACATCAGAGCGATCATCAACATGCTCAGCTTGGTTGCAGACGGACGTGCGGCATTTAGCAACGCGGCAAACTGGAAGCGTCCTTGCGCTGGAACCGAGGGCAGTGAGAACGCCTGTAGCAGCATCGCCAATGTTGCGATACCGCCGGCTGCAAGGAATGCGCCGCGCCATGAGTAATGGGCGGCAACCAGGTTGCCCAGCGGCACGCCCAAGATCATGGCAGCCGTGACCCCGGCGAATACCGCAGCCGACGCCTTCTGGCTTTTCGCGGCAGGGACCAAACGAACGGCAACCGCCAGAGCCATCGCCCAGAAGGCACCCAGACTCACCCCGACCAGCGCCCGCCCGATCAACAAGATGGTAAAGGATGTAGCAAATGCCGAGAGCAGGCACGACACCAGCAGAATCGCTGACAGCAGCAGCACGATCCTCTTGCGGTCACTGCGCCCGGCGACAAGCATGATGCCCGGTGCTGACAATGCCGCCAGCACGCCCGGCAGCGTCATCATCAGGCCACCACTTCCCGAAGAAATTCCGAAGCTTCGCGCAATCTCTGGCAATAGTCCTACAGGCAGGAACTCCGCTGTCACGGTGGCGAACGAGCCAATGGCGAGTGACACAACGGCAAGCCAAGCACGGAAGGTGTTCCGTGCTGTGTCTCCATCATGATCGTTGCGGGTGGTGGGAATGCTTTTCATGCGGTCTTTCCGTAGCTGATCGTTGATCTCAAGAAAGCTGCACGACAATCGACCTGATCGCTTCGCGCGATGTCGGTCGTGGGTAGCCATCTTCGAAATTCGCCAAGGGGTGGCAGCTGTCGATCACCGGCTTGAGCGG
>Ga0163161_10003994_pt1 | contig 10333 bp, 5 predicted proteins | sample S45metaG_FD_129847 | JGI IMG/M metagenome (GOLD analysis project Ga0163161, IMG submission 129847) | Switchgrass rhizosphere microbial communities from Kellogg Biological Station, Michigan, USA - S4-5 metaG | ecosystem: Host-associated > Plants > Roots > Rhizosphere > Soil | place: USA: Michigan... | reverse complement strand
TTTTTTCTATTTCTGAAATTCTATTTTGTGAGTATGTAGAATTTCCTGAATGATAAAAATATTTTGTTTTTAGCTCAGTTCCATCTTCTGCTGTAATAATTTGTTGGGAGACTTTTTTATTGAGTGCATTGTATTCAAAAGATTCATTCTTTTCTAAAACGCTTTGTACACCGTTCTTGTAAAAATAATTCTTAGTTTTCGCAGATATCAGTTTTGTCCAACCATAGGTTTCGAAAATAGGAACGGGAACAAAATTGGGCGTATTGATATCTAATGGCAGACCTCCCCAAAAACTTTTAGGACTCACATAATTACTGTTGCATTGCATACAGGTTCCGCTATTAGTAAGTGAACTTTGATAAATAGCAAAGCTCTGTGGATAGTTTTCACTGGTTCCGTTGTAGATGCCTACAGGTTTTATAAATCTGATTCCGGTATATTCTTCGTAGTTTACATAGTCATATACGTTTTCTGTTTCTGATAACTTTCTGAGACTGCTGTCATATACCGTCTGTTTGATCAGATTTCCTCTTTTGTAATCAAAATTTCTGGGCTGTACGAATGGCGGCCCGAGAGGATAATCCGGATTCGGGAAATCCAGAGGAGAGGTATATTCGTAAGCTATTTTTCCTTTTCCTGTACCCTCTTCTACCGTTACATATTTGTAACCTACGGCACTGCCTTGTGTTTTAAATAGCGGCATATTGTTTTCGGTCGTTACAACATCATAAGAATTTGAATATAAATTTCCTGATCCGTCGGAGCAGAAAGCAGGCCCTCCGTAAGGAACAAATATGAACTTGGCATTGAAGCTTTCTGTATATCTGAACAATGGCTTTTGATCTACCAAAGCACCACTGCTGAAAGTAGTATTATCAAAATTGTAATTGTATTTTTTTTCTTTTGAAGGAAAACCTAAACCAAAATGAATTGCTTTGTAATAATCTGCCGGAACTTCTTTATCAAAATAACCGATTCTTCTGATCCTGTTACCTCCTCCATAAAGAAAGTTATTGACCACAGGATCTTCTGTGAAATAATGGATTCCCAATACATCTGTACCATTGTAGTTAAGATCAAGATTGACCCATACGATACGGTAGATCTTATCTTTTTCCAGCATCACAGTGATACAGCAGTTAGGGTTTGATGCAGGACAAGACAGGTTGTTTATTGCAGACTCCCAGCCGTAGCCATTATTTACTTCCATGTAAAATTTCCTGGTATTTTCATGTGATAAAGTAATACTGGAATAAAAAGAAACTTTCCTGTTTAAAGATGAATACGGCAACAAAACGGTATTAGGCGTGTTTTGACTGAAGTATAAATTTTCAGGAGATAATGCAGTGTAGCTTTTACTTTCACTAAAATCGGTAACGGGGGTATTGCCAACATAAGAATATTGGTTAGGTTCAAAATCAAATACGATACTTCCGCCGGTAGGATACTCTATTTTCTGCAACAGATCTGTTGTCGAAAATACAGGAGATACTTTTCTTCTGTTATCAGGAGAATAAATGTTACATTGATCTAAGACATTAAAATATCCCCAGGCGTCCTTTCCGATTACTTTACCTGCCATATCATTGTTTTCGTAGGAAAACCGGTGATTTCCTACAATCTGATTTCCCCTGTCGATTTCTTCAATTTTATTCAGGAACATTCTTTTATCCATAACGGTTCTGTATTCCTGATAAAAATTGTATTTTTTAATAAAACCATTATTCCAGTTATATAAAGCTACAGATTTTAATGATGAAGCGGTTTCCGGAAGCATGAGATTAGAATCTTCTCTGTTTTGAAGATATTCAAATTTTACTCTTCCAATACCCGTAATATTAATGTTGGTAATTTTTTTTACTTTAATGGAAGTTGTAGATCTGTTAAAACTCTCTATAGGAGGAAAGTCGCCACAGTTATTATAATTCTGGTACAGATAAGATGGGCTTCCAAATGTACTATCAAATTCTGCAGACCGGTGGGTAACCTTCGTAAATCCCTCTTTTATTTCATTCTCATTATATTGATACTGAACTAAAGTAACATTGTTGGGGTCAATAACTTTAGATAATTGGAATGAGCTGTTAAATTCTTTATCCTCGTAAAGATTATCAATGGGTACACGAAGACCATTGCTGTCAAAATAATAATTTCTAACCCCTGCGGTATTACTAGAAACCTCAACGATATCAAACACATAGCGATACCCTTTATCATCAAAAATGACAAACCCTGTCGGCTTGAACGTGCTTGCATTATATTGATTGATTATTTTAACAGTATAGTGGTCCAGCGGAACAACCTCCAAAGCCCCCACATCATTTTTTTTAATATAGAATCTTCCTGTTTTTCCAAAAAAGTTAAACTGCCATAGATCCTGCTCGGTATCATATTTATTGGTACGGTTTGCAGTCCAGATAAATTCGTTTCCTATCTGTTGATCATTTGCAGATAAATTGGGTTTGTAGTATGTTTTATAGTCGTTTAAGACATTTTTAGAAAAGTAATAGTAATTATTAATATGATTTGATATACTGGTTTGATAGATCCCCACTTTCCCAGGGGTATCAGATCCTGCTAAAATCAGTTCTTCATCAGGATGCCCCTTAACGGTTCTCGATACTGTACCTCCGGCAAATAAATTCCAGCCCAGACCTACATCACTTGAAATTTCGTCTGCTGCAACACTGGATGTATGATATTTTAGACTGACGTTAATATAAATATCTTTTGAGTTTGTAGGAACACTGATAAGAGGAATTGAAATGTCTGGAACCCCTGTGTAATGGCTTACAGGCACTTCTTCAAACTTCATCAGTGATGATACGGTAGGAGAAGGCGGGATGATTTGTGGTAAATCTGTTGTAATGTTTTGCGTACTTAGAGTTTGTCCGTTCACATTTTCACAGGTTAAAAATACTGTGAATAAGTAAACTAATAGATGATTTTGTCTCATTGTGTTTTATTTCTTAATTATTTTAGCATTCGCAGTTTTATTATAATTCGTTTTCACCGTCACCAGATACGCCCCCTGAATCAGATTCTGCGTATTGATCTTAGTCACTTTGTTTTTTGTTTTCAGACTTTGAAGCTGTCTTCCGCCCATATCGTAAATCGTAATCTCCGCCTCAAACCCTCCGACTCTCCAACTCTCTGACTCTCCAACACCATCAAGACCAATCTCCACATAACAATACTCAGAAACAGGATTAGGATAGATTTTGATATCCTGCTTCTCAATCAGCTGATCCAATTGCTTATCGCCCAGTTTCACGATTTTCCAGTTCTCTTTTCCTAGCTCTTCTGCACTTGTTCCTGCCAGAATAATTGAGCCGTCACGATTCAGTCTGATATCTGAAAGTCTTTCCTCTCTTTGTCTGCTTTCTCCTTTCACATGCTTTCTCCACTGCTCATTGCCGTTTTGATCAAGATAAAGCATCCAGAAAGTCTCATCATCCGCTTCAATTCTTCCTTCTGCCTGAGTGTAACCTCCCAGCAAAATCCCTTTAGTCAAGTCTTTATTCTTTTCTCTTTCATCTTTCCTCTGAATCACATTCATCCCCATCAGAATGTCTCTGTTCTTGAAATTGTAGGATTTTTGCCAAAGTTCTTCACCCCGGTCATTTAAAGAGATCAGCCAAATATCAGTACCTTCTTCAATCCCCACTGTTTTATTTCCCGATCTTTCGGATCTCGATTCTCCGCCGACGATATATCCTGTCGAGGTCATCGCCAACGTTCTCAAATGATCATCGCCTTTCCCTCCGAAATTCTTCTCCCATTCTACTTTTCCTTCTTTAGATAATTTTACAATCCAAAAATCTCCTTCCCCGAAGTTCTCAGTTTGTTTAGAGGTGGCAGATATCTGGTTGGAGGTTGCAGATTTTTCATTATTCACTTTTAACTTTTCATTCAAAACCGCTCCACTTCTCGAATATATCCCTAACAATGCACCGCCATCCAAAGTCGGAATCATTTTTTCTACTTCATCAAGACCTTTTCCGCCCAAAATCAACTGTGAAAGTTCCTTTCCGTTTTTATCGATTTTTGAAACGATCACATCTTTAGAACCGAAACCTCCCGTACCCTGAGTCTGTCGAAGGGTCGCATTTCCCGCTACAAAAAATCCGAAATCTGTCGTCTGAATCACTGCTTTCGCTTCCTCATCCTGAGCAGTTCCCAAAGTTTTTTGCCACAGCTCGTCACCAAATTCGTTGATTCTGATCAGCCAGATATCGCTTCCGCCTTTGGAATCGTCTTTTTTATCTAAACCTTTCCCGGAAAACGTTGTCCCCGAAATCAAAAATCCACCTTCCTGTGTAGCTACCGTTGCTGAGAGAAAATCATGATTCTGTCCTGAGAAATATTTTTCCCATACTTCTTCGCCCTGCTGATTCAATTTAACCAGATGAAAATCGTAACCATTATTCTGTTTTGTTCCCTGAGATTGAGTCGCTCCTTGAGATTGATTCGCTCCCTGAAATTGAGTCGTTCCCTGAAATTGAGTCGCTCCTTGAGATTGATTCGCTCCTTGAAATTGAGTCATTCCCTGAGATTGATTCGCTCCCTGAAATTGAGTCGTTCCTTGAGATTGAGTCGCTCCTTGAGATTGAGTCGTTCTCTGAGATTGAGTCGCTCCCTGAAATTGAGTCGCTCCTTGAGATTGATTCGCTCCTTGAGATTGAGTCGCTCCCTTAAATTGAGTCGCTCCTTGAGATTGATTCGCTCCCTGAAATTGAGTCGTTCCCTGAGCGGAGCCGAAGGGAACTGCCCGAATCGAGCTCCCTGTAATCAAATACTGTTGATCAATTGTCGTGGTCACCTGCGAAAGAAAATCCTGAGTAGAAGATTTGATGTCTTTCTGCCAAAGGACTTCCTGAGCCGAAATGCTCATAACAGTGCATAGTAAAAATGCACTCATGTAGAGTTTTTTCATGATTTTGTTTTTAAATAGTATTAATTTTTTGCTAATATAAAATTATATTTCACTCCCACTATGAGGAAAACCTTAATTTTCACTGAATATTGACAATAATTTAATTTTGATTTTTTTCATCATAATATTTATTAGTTAGTTTTATGTACAATCTTTAATACAAATATCAATATCTAATGCGACAGATTGTGACGTATTTTTTTGATTGTAAATATTATTTTTATATTCTGGTTATGGAAAATAAGAAAGGCGCAGAGCAGTAGTCGATCTGTATTAGAGGTACTGCGAAGAACCCGACAACCAGAAAGACTACGCCCGCGCCAGTAGTTGACACAGGCGTAAGTCTATCAAAATTTGGTTGTCATAGAAGATTCGCAGTTTTCTAATACCAATTTGATAGCTTACGCTTTTATTATTTTTCGTTAAAATCTGTTGCGAAGATAAAAATATTTTTCAGATATTAAAATATATTGGTGAATTAAAATAACTTTTTAACCGCTCACTAGGTGACAGATAGGGTAGAAGTAAATATTTTAACGGTATTTGTACATATTAAAATATTTTTTACATTTGTCATTATTAATTAAATAAAACACAATGACAACAAAACAATCCAACAGGCTTACTATGGCCAAAATCCTTAAACAGTTTTTTTTCTGCAGAACAGGCAAAATATTCAGGTAATAATCCCCTAACCGCAAGAATTGCAGAACTGAATACCATTGTCGACAATCTTGATGCTTTAGCAGAAATTCAGACGACCGATACCTCAGCCAACACAGGGCTGAAAACTGATGCGAGAACATTGATGATCAGTCTTACGGTAGCGTATGCCAATGCAGCCGCAGATTATTTTGATGATAAAGACAGCCCGTTAGCCAAACAGTTGACCACCAGCAAGTCGAAGATTAAAAACATGACCGGGGTGGAAGCGAAAATTTACTGTCAAAAACTTTACATTATAGTCAATGAAAATACAAAAGATCTTGATCCCGACTACGTGACCGCCTCCGAAGCTCAGGAATGGTTGACCGCGATCGATAATTTTGATGCTAAAGCATATGACGCAGGAATAAACATCGATAAAACGCAAAATGCAACAAAAGATCTGGAAAATGAATTTAAAAAGCTCAGCGTCTGTCTGAGCAAGCTCGACAGACTGATGAAGAAATATGATATTCTTAACCAGTCATTCTACGGAAACTATAAGCTTTCCCGCAAGATCTCAGATCTGGGAACCCGTCATGATAATGAAACTCCGGAAAAACAATAAATTTATAAAATGCCTGATTTGATGATCAGGCATTTTCTCTTGTCCGGCATCTGTCAAAACCTTCAAGATAACTTTCCAAACCATACACATGTTTTTCTGAACCAAGCAGATAATTTTCCGGACCGGATAGATGACATTCCGGAGCAGACAGATGATTTTCCGGACTGGTAAGACGGCTTTACATGTCGGTAAGATGATTTTCCGGTTTATAAAGATGATTTTCATCTCAGGGAAACGGGTATTCCTTTTACACAGGAACGCATTCCGGGATGAGGAGATCGTTTTCTTGATAATATAGATGACATTCCTGACTCGTGAAATGTAATTACCGTCAACAAAGAAATATTCGGTGGTGAAAAAGATGTCATTAGAATAAAGTTAATTTCGTGATTTCCGGTACTTGCATTTTGTCCGAAAAAAAATAAAATCAGTAATTTTACAACGATATAATGAATTGCTGAATTACCGATAAATTTACAATCAGCAGCGATCACTGAGCTTTCGTATTTCTGATTCTCGATTTTTTAATAGAACTGATAAAGATTAGTCTGAAGGTTTTATCTATAATCAAAGAAAAATAAGTAAATTTGTGAGCATTAATAAAAAGATAAAAAATAAATTAAAACAACAATAAAATGTCAATTTTAGTAAACAAAGATTCTAAAGTAATTGTACAAGGTTTTACAGGTAACGAAGGTACTTTCCACGCAGGTCAGATGATCGAATACGGAACCAACGTAGTAGGTGGAGTTACTCCCGGAAAAGGAGGAAGCGAGCACTTAGGAAAGCCGGTATTTAATACTGTTGCTGACGCTGTTGCAAAAGCCGGAGCTAATGTAAGTATCATTTTTGTACCACCTGCATTTGCTGCAGACGCTATCATGGAAGCTGCTGAAGCGGGGATCAAGGTAATCGTTTGTATTACAGAAGGTATTCCTGTTGCAGATATGGTAAAAGTAAAATCTTATATCGCAGACAAAGAATGCAGATTGATCGGGCCAAACTGTCCGGGAATCATTACTTCTGACGAAGCTAAAATTGGTATTATGCCAGGTTTTGTTTTCAAAAAAGGAAAAGTAGGAATCGTTTCAAAATCTGGAACTCTTACTTACGAAGCTGCTGATCAGGTTGTAAAAGCTGGTTACGGTGTTTCTACAGCAATCGGAATCGGTGGTGACCCAATCATTGGAACTACAACGAGAGAAGCTTTAGAATTGTTCATCAACGACCCGGAAACTGAAGCGGTTGTAATGATCGGTGAAATCGGTGGTGGTCTTGAGGCTGAAGCTGCAAGATGGTACAAAGCAAGTGGTTCTACAAAACCGGTTGTAGGTTTCATCGCCGGACAAACTGCTCCTAAAGGTAGAACAATGGGTCACGCAGGTGCTATTGTTGGAGGTGACGAAGATACAGCTCAGGCTAAAATGGAGATCATGAGAGAAAACGGCATTAATGTAGTAGATTCCCCTGCTGATATTGGTGTTACTGTTGCTAAAGTTTTAGGATAATTAAACAACATAATCCTATGTAATCGCCTTTATTGATTTAGCAGTTTAAACGTTAATTAGTATAGGCGATTACATATAATCTTAAAAATACAATCTACATATGAAAAAAATTTTATTGGCATCGGCTTTAGCACTTTCTGCTTTATCTTTCGCACAGATCGATTTTGGTAGTACAAGATTTGGTGTTACAGCAGGTGGAAACTATTCGAGAGTAAAAAATGCACATAATCCTTCAGGAGCAAGATTTGCTTTTCAGGGTGGTGTATTGGCACTGATTCCGATGGGTGGAGCTGATCAGTTTTATCTTCAGCCGGAAATCACGTATTACGGAGCCGGAGAATCTGGAAAAGATAAAGATGCTAAAAATGCAGACGGTTACGATGCAATGTACGCTAATAATTATTTGAGTGTACCTATTTATTTCAAAGGATATTTTTCTGAAGCAGAATCAGAATTCTTTGGGATGATCGGTCCGAGATTCAATTTTTTATTGAGTCAGAATGTGAAGAACGTACCGTCAAGCAGGCCTTATTATGATCCGGATGTATCGGTACCAGACTATCCACAGATCAGCGGAAAAGCGAACAGCTTTAACTTCGCAGTAGGTGTAGGAGTAGGATACAGCTACAAAAGACAACTCGAATTAGCTTTAAAATATGACTTTGGAGTTTCAAACACTTATCCAAAGCTTGTTGAGGATTTTACTAAAGATCCGAATACAGGAAAAAAGAAATCTGAACAGGTTCTTAGTTTAAGTTTAAGTTATATTTTCGAATAAGAATTTTTCATTTAATACCAACAAAAAATCCCGGAATTTATTTCGGGATTTTTTATAATATTAAATTGAAAAAGGATTTTAACTTCTAATCCACTTCCAAAGTTCCTTCAAAGTCGCTTTATTTCCATACATTAAAATTCCAACTCTGTAAATCTTTCCAGCTAAGAAAATCATAAAGATAGTAGTAGCTAAAAGTAAAAAGATTGATAAAGCAATTTGCCAAGCCGGAACTCCGTACGGTATTCTCGCAATCATCGCAACAGGCGAAGTAAACGGAATAATTGACAACCAAAACCCCAAAGGTCCATCAGGATTATTCATCAGAGAAAAACTTCCGTACATTCCTAAAGTCAAAGGCAAAATAGCAAATAAAGTGAATTGCTGTGTTTCTGTTTCGTTATCAACAGCAGAACCGATTGCAGCATAAATCGAACTGTAAAAGATATAACCCAAAAGGAAAAATACGATAAATACAAAGATAATTAAAGGGAAATTAAGCTCCAATAAGCTATGGGAAATCTGTGTAAAGATCTGTAGAATATCCAATTTACTTAAAATATTTTGATCACCTCCCGGCATGTTTTTCTGCATAGAAGAAAATCCGGTATTCAAAACTAATGCACCAATTACAGACATCGTAATCCAGACGATAAATTGAGTCAAAGCAACCATCGTAACTCCGAGAATCTTTCCCATCATTAATTCAAAAGGCTTTACAGAAGAAATAATAATTTCAACCACACGGTTGTTCTTTTCTTCCAAAACACTTCGCATCACACGAACTCCGTAAATGATGATGAACATAAAAGTAACATACATTAAACCTAGACTTAAAGCCGTTTTTACCCCGAAAGCTAAATCAGAATCTTCTTTATTATCTTCCGAAACATTAATCGTTTTCAGTTCAAAATTTTTATCAAGATTATCAAGTTGTGATTCTGCGATACCCAGTTGCTTGATTTTTTCTTTCTTAATAACAGTGCTGATGTCAGAAATAATACGTTGTTTAGTATCAAGACCGATTTTTGTATTGACAACCAGTCTTGTATTTTTCTCTAAATCATCAAAATCCTGACTCGAAATCTGAGGTAAAATTAAAATTCCATCCAAAGATTCATTGCCTTTCAGATTTTTGACTTTTGATTTTTCATCCGCTACCGGAAAGAAAATATATTCAAGTTTATCATTAGATTTCAGCTGACCTTTAAAAAGTCCGCTATTATCTACAACCTCGATAACGTTGTGAGATTCATTGGCTTTGAACATCAATCCGATCACCGCCCCAAATACGATAATCATTAAGGGAGCCAGTAAAGTCAGTAGAATGAAAGATTTCTTCTTAACCTGCGTAAGAAATTCTCTTTTTGTAATTAAAATAATATTTTTCATAAAATTTAAGAATGATTACCAACGGCATTAATAAACACTTCATTCATACTGGGAATTTTTTCATCAAATGATCTTACTTTTCCGGCTTGTACCAAATCAAGTAAAATATCATTTTGATTTACTGTATTTTTAAGGTCAAACGAAATCAGATTGTTCTGTTCAGATAAATTGAAAATTTCATATTTATTTTGGAAATTCTGAAGTTGATCATGATTCACATCTGAAAGTGTAATTCCAAAAATATTCTTCTTGAATTTTTCTCTTACGTCAAAAACTCTTCCGTCAATAATTTTCTTAGAATTATCAATCAATGCAACATAATCACACATTTCTTCCACGCTTTCCATTCTGTGAGTAGAGAGAATGATGGTGGTTCCATTATTTTTAAGTTCAATAATTTGATCTTTAATCAAATTGGCATTCACGGGATCAAAACCTGAAAACGGCTC
>Ga0163161_10003991_pt1 | contig 10342 bp, 3 predicted proteins | sample S45metaG_FD_129847 | JGI IMG/M metagenome (GOLD analysis project Ga0163161, IMG submission 129847) | Switchgrass rhizosphere microbial communities from Kellogg Biological Station, Michigan, USA - S4-5 metaG | ecosystem: Host-associated > Plants > Roots > Rhizosphere > Soil | place: USA: Michigan... | reverse complement strand
TGATATTCTCTACACCAGCATTGATCATTAAATGATCTGAAAGCTGATATAAAAGCTTAAAATTGAGAGTAGTCCATGATGGGGAATAAGGCTTACCAGCTCCATCCACTGCATACATGTAAGTTTTCTCTAACTCTGTAGGAGCCATATTTTCAAAACTGACCTCGCCGCTGTAAAAGGCGTAAACATCTGCTTTGAGTTTATTCCTGGTATAAGTGAGATGAGTTGTACCAAACCAGGGAGCAGCATGCCTCAAAGGAGCCTTGGTACCATTATCAAGTTCTTCCTTTCCTTCCTGATAATTATAGCGTGAGGTTAGTCCGAATCCTTCAGGCAGCTTAATTTCAATGCCGGCCTGTATACCCCAAACGTGAGCATTCGCCGCATTTTGTATCGCTTGCACCTGACTGGCAACTCCGTCATAAATAATGGTATTGGAACCGTTCAGGGTAAAGTTTCTTCTCACCATGGCATTATCCAGATGTGTGTAAAAACCGGTAGCATCAATTTTCAGCACATCACTGAAGGTTTTCGCTATCCCTAAATCTGCGTTATAGGCATATTCTGCTTTGAGATCAGGATTAGGGATCACTACAGATCCCTGCGTAGATTCAAAGACCTTACCTATATCGTCTATGTTAGGGGCCCTAAAACCTGTCGATAAATTCGTACTGATTTTCCATGATGCAACCGGACTGTAGACCAGGCCGGCACTTCCAGTCACTGCGCCCTGATTTACTTTTGCACTGGTGAAGGGAAACGGATAAAAGGTATTGTTAAATTTAGCATTCAATATATAATGGTTGTACCTCACTCCTGCCTGTAAACTTATCTTTTCTGAAGCCTTGTAACGGTAAGTAATAAAAGCAGCATAAGAACCCCAGTTGGAATCATCAGGGTAACGTGCCGCGCCCTCTCTCACTGCACCAGTGTTTACATTCTGAACAGAGCCGGTAGAATTTACTTTATTGTAAATTGCCTCAGCTCCGTAATAGATAGATTGCTGGTCATCCAATGCCTTTTCAAAATCAAGGTTTGCCGACAATGCATTTACCTTCTCGGTGTTATTTGTCCGGTTGGCATTGCCAAAGTTCCTGTCATGCCTGCTTTCTTCAAAAAACTGGTGCGCAAGCCCTATTCTCATCGAATCATAGATTTGATGTTTCTGGTTATTGGTAATGCCCAGGTTATTCATCATCCAGCGCTGAGGCCCATAGTACCATTCTGAAGATCTTAAATTGCCGCTTCTGTATCTGAGAAGATTATCATATCTCGGGTTATCGGAACTGGTAGAATAGTGGAAACCATAGTTGAAATTCCAGTTTTCATTGGGTTTAAACAGGATCTTCTCCATCACATTGATCTGATCATAACCAGTAGGGACCTGTTTTTCCGGATCACTGTTGGTCACCCTTGTATCTACACCATTGATTACCTCCGCATACTCCGGCCTCAGATATTCGGCAGGGCCTTTAGAACCCATTTTCAGGTCATCAAAATCCGTATAGCTCACACTGGTTAAAAATGCCCATCTTTTGAGCCCTATATTAAAATCGATGTGGCCCGTTTTTTCCTGATTGGCGGATGACCAGCGTGTAAGCGCATTTCCTGTCACAAGGGTTTTATCTGTGGCCGACAGCTTTGGCGACAGCGTGGTAAAGTTCATTACTCCGGCGATTGCATCACTTCCATACATCACAGAGCCGGGGCCAAATAAGACCTCCACACCCTCTGTAGCCAATGGATCAAGTGAAATCACATTCTGAAGATTGCCACTTCTGAAAATTGCAGTATTCATTCTTACCCCGTCAACAGTAATCAGCACGCGGTTGGTAGCGAAACCCCTGATCATAGGGCTTCCGCCGCCCAACTGGCTTTTCTGGATAAAAACTTCTCCTGATTGCCCCAGCAGATCTGCCGCTGTCTGCGGATTCTGGAAGATCACATCCTTTTGCTGAATGGTTGTGATTTTATTGGGGATGTCTCTTTTTGACTGTTGCCATCTCGATGCAGAAATCACTACTGCATTCAATGAAATATCACTTTCCTGAAGGTAGATCAGGATATTGTTGCCGCTGGACGGCCCGTATTCCAGAAGCTGGCTGCCATATCCCGGGCCTGTAATGCTGAGTGTGCCCGCGGTTATTCCAGCAAGATCCACCTGTCCCTTTGAATTGGCCGTCAGCAGTCTTGCCGGCGCTGCGGTGCTTACTGTAGCAGTGCTGATAGGTTGTCTGGTTACTTTATCTTTAATGGTAATCGTCTGGGATTTCAGCGATAATACCACAAAAAGTAAGAGACACGTTATTAATAATTTGAGCATATAATGATTTTTACACGTGTTTAGCTATACTAGTTCCAATAGCATTGCGGGGGCAATACTTCGGTATTTCAACAATTGTAAAATCTATATTTCGGGAGGAGGGGTTGGTGGCACAGTAGTTCTGTCGAAGGGGATAAATACACCTGAAGGCCTTAATGCAGTTAAATAGCTAACAGGCAAATGAACTTCATGGGCATTTAGATCTAAAAACAATGAGTTCAAAAAAATACTGATGATCTCTTCTGTATGCTCATTGTAGGTATCATTACCGGTGGCTTTTCTTTCTGCGGTCTTCAGATGCTCTTCAAGGGCAGTTTCATCTTCGTCCCATACACACCAGTACCAGGTAACGCTGCCATGTTTTTCCGAACGTGTAACATCATACATCTTTCCCTGATACCTGAACTCATTTTCTTCGGTACGCTCAAAGTCCCCATGTTCTTCAACACCAAGAGGAATTTTTAGCACCACAAGCTGGTGCTCTTCCACACCATCATCCATTAATTTTTCAACCGTCTGATGAATGCCTGCCTGTCTGATCTTAAACGAAAAATAGACCGTAGTAACAGGCATAAAAAATACGATCAGGAAAACAACGGGCGTTATTTTCCTGATCATATGCAGCATAAAGTGTTTTCTTACCGGCATTAATGTTTTCCTGTGTGAAATAGGACGATTTTTTTAAAAAAAATGATAGAAAAGAGATAACTCAGCTATCTCTTTTCAGTATGCTTAAAATACATTTTTAAACTGATGGAGGGGCAAACTTTTGAAGCTGTTTGCTCTTCATCAGTTTATCCAGATCTTCGATCTGTTTGGTAATTTCTGCTTCAAGTTCTTTAAATACTTTGTAAGTATCATCAGTAGGTTTGGCTTCACCTCCTTCTACGATACGCTGCAGCGCAGCCATTTTATTATTGAGCCTGATCGGGAAATTCAGCGGGTCCTGGTTACTCTGGTTTTTCACCTGATAAAGGGTTTCCTCTATAGTGCTCAATTGCTGAAGTACCTTTTTATGCGCTGCTGTTTTACCTGCTGCTGCAATCTTCTCTTTTACAGCCCTGATCTGTATGACAGCTTCATTGGCTTTGGTGGTTTCTTCCCTGATCATCCTGGCCAGTTTAAACTGTTCCTGAATATCGGCCACGGTGATATTCTGCAAACGCGGGTCCAGCTTAATCTCAAAGCTCTGCGTCATCGTTTCTGCTCCTGACGTTACCCTTACCTGGTAGATTCCCGGAGGCGCCATTGGCCCGCTCTGAGGGCGTGCTGACCACATGACCAAACCCTTGAACACCGTGGAGCCAGGATAACGAAGATCCCAGTTGAAGATATTGAGGCCTTTGTTCATTCCTGGTGGTTTTGGTGCCGGAGGCCCATACTCTTCGTCGTCGTCACCGGCATCACCTGCCGCTTTCTCTTTTGGCTTCTCCCCTTTAAAGGTCTGTATCACCATACCGGCAGGGTCAAGAATCTCAATTTTAAGTGTATCTGTAGCTTTAGCCAGGTAATACTGGATTACAGCATTCTGAATTTTCCTTACCGCATAGTAAGGCTTAAACAGATGCAGTGGCTTTTTAGCTATTTCGCCTGCAAATTCCCGCACTGGTGCAATATCATCCAGGATATACATCGACCTTCCATGTGTTGCGATGGCAATATCTTTTTCCGTCACGGCGATATCTGACACCTGTGTATTTGGCAGGTTCAGCTGCAGTGAGCTCCAGTATTCACCATCGTCAAAAGATACCATCATGCCATGTTCAGTACCTGCATAAAGCAGCCCTGGTTTGGTGATATCTTCTCTGACGGCATGTACAAAACTCCCCGCCGGTATTCCGTTCACAATTTTCTTCCAGGTTTTACCATAGTCATCAGTTTTATAAATATACGGGGCCCTGTCCCCCATCTGGTATCGCTTGATCGCTACATAGGCAGTACCTGCTTTATGTCTTGAAGCATCAATGATACTTACCCTTGAATGTTTGGGCAGCCCCGGAGGAGTGATGTTATCCCATTTTTTTCCGTGGTCACGGGTGATGTGGATCAGTCCGTCATCAGAGCCCGCCCAGATGGTATTGACATCATGATACGATGGTGCCAGTGCATACACCGTACCATACAGCTCAGGTCCGCTCATATCATTTGTGATTACCCCACCACTTTCTCCCATACTTTCAGGATCAGCATAAGTAAGGTCAGGACTGATTCTTTCCCACGTTTGTCCTTCGTTATTGGTTACCCAAACATGCTGGGAAGTAACATACATCCTTTTGCTGTCTACCGGGGAGAAGACAATTGGAAATGTCCAGTGAAAACGTTCGGGCAGAGTTTTAGCCGCTTCTCCCATAAAATAACGGGGATAAGGCTCTACTTCACGCTTTTCACCGGTTTTCCTGTTGATCCTGGTGAGTGTATTAGAGTAGCTTCCGGCATAAAATATATCCGGATTTTTTGGGTCCTGAGTAATATATCCACTTTCTCCGCCACCTACGGAATAGGAATAAGGGATGCTTTTATTTGAATTGGTACGCGTAGCCATATGCGCCCAGTCTTCGCTTGGAACGGCAATGGTTGTATTGTCCTGCTGCGCACCTGCCACATGATACGGAAAATCATTGGTGGCAATGATGTGGTACAACTGCGCTGTAGGGAAATCTTCATCCGTCCAGGTTTGTCCACCATTTACTGAAATCGTTCCCCCGCCGTCATTGGCCTGTGCCAGTCTTGCAGGGTCAGTTGGATCTATCCAAAGATCGTGGTTATCGCCATGAGGTACTTTGATCGCTTTATCAAACTTCACACCACCATCTGTAGACTTAAAGAAGTTTACGTTTAACACATATACAGACTCCTTGTCTTTAGGATCAGCGTAGATACGGTTATAGTAGAATGAGCGCTGGATCAGCTTACGGTCTGCGTTAGTTTGTTTCCAGGTCATCCCTGCATCGTCAGAACGGAAAATACCACCATTATTGGCCTCAATAACAGCCCATACCCGCTTAGAATCCACGGGCGAAACAGTGACACCGATCTTGCCTACAGGTGCCTTCGGCATTCCAGGTTTAGCCGTCAGCTCCGTCCAGGTTGTTCCGCCGTCAGAAGATTTAAATATGCCACAGGCCCCGCCCCCGCCCCACATTTTCCAGGGCGTCCGGTATACCTGCCAGATGGTGGCATAAATGGTTTCAGGGTCATTAGGATCAATGATCAGGTCTTCTGCACCGGCCTTATCGCCTTTGTATAAGATCTTCTTCCAGCTTGTTCCGCCATCTGTGGTTTTGAAAACACCTCTTTCCTCATTCGGATCAAAAGGGTGGCCCAGTACCGATACGTAAACAATGTTGGGATTGGTGGGATGAATACGTACACGGGAAATGGTCTGAGAGTTTTTCAGCCCGATATTTTTCCAGGTCTTTCCGGCATCAGCCGATTTGTAGACCCCATCGCCCTGCATAATATTTCCGCGAAACTCAGACTCACCGGTTCCAATGTATACAATATCAGGATTAGAGGCTGATACGGCCACCGCCCCTACAGATGAACTGTTCAGTTGTCCGTCTGTAACAGGTTTCCAGGTTAATCCGCCATCCGTGGTTTTCCATAATCCACCGCCTACGGCACCAAAATAATATTCATTTTTTCTTGTAGCAGAACCTGCAATCCCCAATGAACGGCCGCCTCTTCCCGGGCCAACATTGCGGTATTTCATTCCCTTAAAAAAGCTTAGCGAAGTATCAGGCCCCGGTGTTTGCGCTATTGACGCATGACTATACAAGATAGCCCCAGCCAGACTGAATGTTGCAATAATGTTGTTTATCTTCATATTCAATATTTATAATCGTGAGGGTCCAGGCCAGCATTTACGATGGTGGTATGGAGCAGAATACATTCGAAAATAGCTGCACGATAAATGGTATTTATCAGTGCAGCTACGCTAACTAAATAATCGTTTTCGAGACGAACTTTTTAACCGTATCATCTTTGAGGAGCTCATTGAGGTCTGCCAGGTGTTGTTCAAGCTCTGCCGTAAGTTCTTTAGAAACTTTATAAGACCCATCAGTAGGTTTGGCATCACCAGTTTCCACACTGCGCCATAGAGCTGCCAGCCGGTTATTTAATTTTATCGGATAATTCAGCGGGTCCTGAGAACTTTGGTTTTTCACCTGGTACAGGTTTTCTTCCACTGCACTCAGCTGATCAAGAATCTTTTTGTCATTTACCCCTGCTTTTTTCATTTTGTCTTTGATATCCCTGATCTGGATCACGGCCTCATTGGCTTTTGACACCTTTTCTTTCAGTTCCAGTGCCAGTTTAAACTGCTCCTGTACATCAGACTGGCTCACCCCTTTCAGGCGCGGGTCAAGTTTAATTTCAAATGGCTGAATAAGTGTCTGACCTGCAACGGTCAACCTGATCTTATACATTCCCGGGGGAGCAAGCGGGCCTACAAGCGGCCTTGCGCCCCAGATGATCATTCCTTTGAAGGAAGTTGCCGGTGGATAGCGCATATCCCACTCAAACTCGTTGAGGCCGGCATCCATTGTTGGGGGCTGCTGGCCCCGACCCGCATAGCCTTCGTCATCACTGTCTCCTGCTTCTGCTTTAGGCTTGGCTTTAACCCCCATAAATGTCTGCACTTCCTTGCCGTCAGCATCCAGGATCTCAATAGTGAGATTAGCAGCTTCTTTACCAAGATAATATTGAAAAACACCATTCTGTACCCTTCTTACAGCGTAGTACGGTTTGAAAAGATAGGCTGCCGAAGTTGCAATTTCAGGTTTAAACTCCCTGATCGGCGCCACATCATCCAGCACATAGATGGAACGCCCGTGAGTACCAATGACGATATCCTTTTCAGTGACGATCAGATCTGCTACCTGCGTATCCGGAAGGTTCAGCTGCAGCGGCCCCCAGTTTTCTCCATCATCAAAGGAAACCCATACCCCATGCTCGGTTCCGGCATACAGCAAACCCGGGCGAACAATATCTTCACGGACGGTATGTACATAATCATCAGCACGGATGCCTTTGATTATTTTTTTCCAGGTTTTACCGTAATCATGCGTTTTCCAGATATATGGCGTCCTGTCATCCATCTGATAACGCTTTGCCGCAACATAAGCAGTGCCCGGTTTGTGCCTCGAAGCATCAATGATGCTGATCCGCGTATTTTTTGGCAGATCTGTTGGCGTGATATTCTGCCAGGTTTTCCCATTATCACGTGTGATGCTTAGCATCCCGTCATCAGATCCTGCCCAGATGGTGTTCACATCATGATAAGATGGAGCCAGTGCAAAAACAGTGGAGTAGATCTCCGGGCCGTTCATATCGCGGGTGATGACACCGCCGCTGGTACCCAGTGTTGCAGTATCGGCATAGGTCAGGTCCGGACTGATTTTATCCCAGCTCTGGCCTTCATTTTTCGTCATCCATACATGCTGCGAAGCGGTGTACAACCTGGTGGGGTCAATGGGTGAAAACACAATCGGATAAGTCCACTGCCAGCGTTCAGGTAAGGTCTTCGCTTCTTCTCCCGAGAAAAACCGCGGATACACCTGTACGTCCCTGCTCTGTCCGGTCACCCTGTTGATCCTTGTGAGCAGTGCTCCCTGGCTGCCTGCATAAAACACATCCGGGTTTTTGGGGTCCTGGGCAATATACCCGCTTTCCCCGCCGCCCACGGCGTAAGCATAGCCCATCCCCGGCTTTACGGAGTTGGTCCTTACGTTCATGTGCCCCCAGCCTTCACTCGGAACAGCAATTGTAGTATTGTCCTGCTGTGCCCCTGCTACATGATAAGGGAAATCACTGGTCACCATAATATGGTATAGCTGGGCTGTGGGATAATCTTCATCCGTCCATGCAAGCCCGCCATTGGTAGAAATGGTTCCACCGCCATCATTGGCCTGTGCCAGGCGCATAGGATCTGCAGGATCTATCCACAGATCGTGGTTATCTCCATGAGGTACCCTGATAGTTTTATCAAAGGTTACCCCTCCGTCAGAAGATTTGTAGAAACCAACATTCAAACCGTAGATTCCATTTCTGTCTTTTGGATCTGCCACCATGCGCGAATAGTAAAATGCACGCTGCCGTAATTTCCGTTCATTGTTCACCAGTTTCCAGTTCATACCTGCATCATCAGAACGGTACAGGCCACCATCGTTTGCCTCTATGATTGCCCATACTCGTTTTGAATCAGCTGGAGAAACTACTACCCCGATCTTGCCCACCGGTGCAGCAGGCATTCCCGGTTTGCTGGTTAATTCTGTCCAGCTGGCACCTCCGTTTGTAGATTTAAACAAACCTGACGCACCGCCTCCGCCCCACATTTTGTATGGCGTCCTGTACACCTGCCATATCGTGGCGTAAAGGGTTTCAGGATTATTTACATCAATCACCAGGTCTTCTGCACCTGCCGCATCACCTTTATATAAGATCTTTTTCCATGTTTTGCCTCCGTCAATGGTTTTGAAAACGCCACGTTCTTCATTGCGTCCGTATGCATGCCCGAGAGCGGATACATAAACGATATTCGGATTGGTAGGATGCACACGTACACGCGAAATCGACTGGGTATTTTTCAAACCAATGTTCTTCCAGGTTTTACCTGCATCAACAGATTTGTACACGCCGTCGCCCTGCATGATATTGCCCCTGAACTCTGTTTCGCCCGTTCCGAAATAGACCACATCAGGATTGGACTCGGAAACAGCGACAGCGCCTACCGATGAACTTTTTATCTGTCCGTCGGTGACAGGTTTCCAGCTCATTCCACCATCTACTGTTTTCCATAATCCGCCACCTACAGCGCCAAAATAATATTCAAGTTTTCGCTTTGAACTTCCAGCGATCCCCAGCGCACGTCCGCCCCTGTTGGGGCCAATGTTCCGCCAGGTCATTCCTTTGAACAAGTCTGTGCCAGCGGGAGTACTTTGCTGTGCATACAGATCATTTACCGGATGGCCAAGGACAATCCCTAGCAATCCGATCAATCTAATTATAACTCGCTTTTTCATCAATATTTGATTTTTATAGATTTTACATCACAATCATTAGCGATACGCTTCATTTTGCACAATACTTGAATTGGCATTGGTTTCAAAAAGAGGTATTGGAAAAATCACCCTGTTAATTGCAGTTAAGCTGATTGAAGTTGGCGAGTTCAGGCGCGGCATGTTCAGCAGCCTGGTTAAAGCCTGTCCTGTGCGTACCAGGTCAAACAGGCTATGGCCTTCGTAAGAAAATTCCAGTTGCTCCTCGTTCCAGATTGCCTGTAAAATGGCCTGCTGCCCTGCAGGTGCAAGTGCCGCCGCCCTGGAACGTGTCCTTACGATGTTCATGTCGCTGATTGCGCCAGTCAGATCCGTTCCGATCCTTGCTCTTGCTTCTGCACGGTTCAGATACATCTCGGCAATCCTGATCACAGGGATGTTATCTATGTTTCCTGCCGTTCTTCCAAATTTTGTGGGATAATATACATTGGCAGCGGCAAGCCCAAAGAGCGTACCCCTTACATCATTCGCATCGGCCTTTGCCCTTGTTACAAAAGCAGGGTGAGAGGCAATATCGCCACGTCCGCCGGCAGTAGTTGGATAGTACCAGTTCCTGATACCACTCTGATCAGCAGTGGAATAGCTAAGTTCAAAAACTGATTCCGAGGTCAGTTTGCTCAAAAAGATATCACTGTAGGAACTGAGTAAAGAATAACGGGTAGCATCGTTGATCACCAGAGTTGCATAACTGGCGGCTTCTGCATAGTTTCCGAGATATAAATTTAAACGAGACAATAGTGCCCTCGCTGCGCCTCTTGATGCCTGGGACCTGACCGTCGTTTCCGGAAGCAGGGCAAGGGCCTGCAGCAGGTCACTGTTCACCTGGGCATATGTAGCCTGAAGCGTGGCACGTGAAGGATACTCTATTGTTCCGGGAGTGGTTTTGGTAATCAGCGGGACACCTAATGTTCCAACGATGCCCGGCACCCCTCCAAATACCCTCGCAAGGTCAAAATAAGCC
>Ga0163161_10003990_pt1 | contig 10342 bp, 7 predicted proteins | sample S45metaG_FD_129847 | JGI IMG/M metagenome (GOLD analysis project Ga0163161, IMG submission 129847) | Switchgrass rhizosphere microbial communities from Kellogg Biological Station, Michigan, USA - S4-5 metaG | ecosystem: Host-associated > Plants > Roots > Rhizosphere > Soil | place: USA: Michigan... | reverse complement strand
GGTGGATTCTAGATCGAAGTGCGAAATCCTAGGATTTATAGGGGTTTGATCTCCTTTCTAGGAAGGTACATGATGAACGGCTATCAGCATCTGGATTTGGATGAGCGGCGACAGATTTATCAACTGGCTGCAACCGGGCGGTCCGTGCATGAGATAGCAGCGTCGCTGCAGCGACATCGTTCGACCATCTATCGTGAGCTCAACCGTAACCGGCATCTCGATGACGAGCCAATGTTTCGTGGCTATTTCCCGACCGTTGCACAAACGATGGCGGACAGACGTAGGGTACGTGGCGGCAAGATCTCCAGAAGGCCCGAGCTCGCTGCTTATATCGCTGACCGCTTGTCGGCAGCCTGGTCGCCGGAACAGATTGCGGGATATCTTCGACGCTATCGCGGTATTCGTGGAGCCGTCTGTCATGAGACCATCTACCAGTTCGTCTATGGTCCGGACGGACGAAGCCAGGGCCTGTGGCGCCTTCTGCCTGTTGGCCGTCGATCTCGACGGCGACGCTATGCTCGCAAGCCCCGTGGGCTGCATATCCCCTTGGCCAACACAATTGGCAAACGCCCTCCCGAAATCGGTAATCGTAGCAGCTTTGGTCATTGGGAAGGCGACCTTCTGATCTTCAGATCGGAATATGGCAAAGCCAACGTCACCCCCCTGGTCGAGCGCGTCAGCCGGTTTACTATCCTTGCCCGCAACCCCAGTCGGCATTCCGCCGGCGTCATGTCGGGAATCCAGCACCACTTGCATATCCTGCCCCCTTCCCTGCGTCAGAGCATCACCTTTGACCGGGGAACGGAATTTGCTGCCTTTGCGACACTCCAGAAGAAACTCGCGATGACGAGCTATTTCTGTCTGCCATCAGCACCCTGGCAAAAGGGCGGCGTGGAAAACAGCAACGGTCGCATACGGCGCTTCCTGCCGTCTGACACGGACCTGGCGTTGCTATCGGATAAGGAAATCCAGGCCGTTGCTGATCGCATTAACAATACACCTCGCAAGTGCCTGAATTATCGCACCCCGCAAGATGTTCTGGGAGAGCAAATCACCCTCCTCAAGGCCCGATAGATTTTTGCCATCCTGGGTGGGGCTCGCCCCACCCAGGATGAGATGCTACGCATCCCATGGATGTCGCGCTTCAAATCGAAACCGCCGTTAGGCTTTGGGCGCACCTAAGATGCCTCTGGTCTTGGTTTACGACGGCGGGAGGAAAACATAACTCCAACGGAAAATTCGATAATGTTCGTCCCAGCCTTGCGCTGTGGTTTCCGTTAGCCATATTGTGCAGTGCAGCATAAGAACGTTGCTCTGGACTTATATTCTACCGCGATTTCCGAGTTATCAGATGATTCCATCTGATTAGAAATCGCTCGGAGCACTGGCAAACCCGCCGGGGCAGCGTGGGAGATTTCGCGTGACCAAATTATCCGCCACTATCGCCAAACTCGCCGCGCTGCGGGGACCGCTGGCCGCACCTGCTGACAACGAGGGCCCCAGTCGGCTGCGTGACCTTGCGATGTTTGGGACCAATCCCGGCGCGCTCAAGGCCAGGATATATATACCTGCGCGCGTGGAGAAGAACCCGGCTCTGGTCGTGATACTGCATGGGTGCACCCAGACGGCAGACGGTTATGATCGCGGTTCGGGATGGTCGCAATTGGCCGACGAGCATGGCTTCATGCTGTTATTTCCCGAACAGCAGCGCGTGAACAATCCCAATCTCTGCTTCAACTGGTTTTCCCCGGCAGATAATGGGCGCGACCGCGGCGAAGCCTTGTCCATCCGCCAGATGATTGGCGCAATGGTGGAAACCCATGATGTCGATCCTTCCCGCATATTCGTGACCGGCCTTTCAGCGGGTGGTGCGATGACGTCCATTCTGCTTGCAAGCTATCCGGAAGTGTTCGCGGGCGGCGCGATCATCGCCGGACTGCCGCATGGATCGGCCTCCTCTGTCCCGCAGGCGCTTGAAGCCATGCGCGCGCCTGGAGCCTATAGCGCAAGCGACCTTGGCGACCGGGTGCGCCGCGCTTCCGATCATTCCGGCCCCTGGCCTAGCATTTCCATATGGCATGGCAGCAAGGATCCAACCGTCAACAGCGCGAATGCGGACGCGATCCTTGCCCAATGGCTGTCGGTCCACAATCTGGATGACGCGGCTGATGTGACCGAACAGATCGCCGGGCATCGGCGGCGCCTGTGGACGGACGCATCGGGACGCCCAGTGGTCGAAGATTACCGCATTACCGACATGGGCCATGGCACGCCGCTTGCCACCACGGGTGAAGATGCGTGCGGGATCGCCATGCCGCATATGCTGGAGGCGGGCATTTCATCGACCCGCAGGATCGCCATGTCGTGGGGCCTGACTGGCGAACGGCAAAATCGGGCGGCCACGCAACCAGCGCCCACCCCGCAACGGGACGCGCATAATCTGCCGACGGCGAAAATCAGTCGCCTGACGCCCCTTCCCTCTGGACGCGCCGATACGGGCCCGCAGGCCAAGGCGGGCGTGGAGAAGATTATCGAGGACGCGCTGCGCGCCGCCGGATTGATGCGTTAAGGGTCAATGCGCCGGGAGCGGGCGGCGCGACCGAGCGCGGCGAACATGACCTATTTGTAACGGAACATGCGCGGCGCTCGCCGCTTTCCCCAGCGTCTTGAGATGCGATTGGGGATATGTTGATGAGCACAGTGGCCGAAATTATCGTCGAAACATTGGCAGCGGCCGGCGCCAGCCGGTGCTATGGCGTGCCGGGCGACACGCTCAACCATATAACCGACGCGATCCGGCAGAGCGATATTCGCTGGATTCATGTGCGCCACGAGGAAGCGGGTGGTTTCGCAGCAGGCGCTGACGCGTTGTTGACCGGGGAACTGGCTTTGTGCGCAGGATCCTGCGGTCCGGGCAGTCTGCACTTCATCAACGGCCTGTTCGAATCCCACCGCAACCGCGCGCCCGTCGTGCTGATCGCCAGCCAGATCGTGCGGGACGAACTGGGCTTCGATTTCCCGCAGGAAGTGGATTTCAAGCCGATCTACCAGACATGCAGCGTCTTCTGCGAGGAAATCCGGACGCCAGAACAGGCCCGGCGCAAGACCGCGATGGCGGCGCAGGCGGCGCTGGCGAAAAAGGGCGTGGCCGTGCTGATCGTGCCCGCAGATGTGTCGAGCGCAAAGGCGCCCGACGAACCGGCCTTTGCGGTGCATGTCGCCCAACCGATGATACGTCCGGCCGATGCGGAACTCGACCGCATCGCCGCCCATTTGGGAGAGGGCAAAAAGATCGCCATCTATGGCGGATCGGGCTGCGAGAAGGCGCATGATCAGGTCGTCGCACTGGCCAATGCGCTGCAGGCGCCGATCGCGCATACATCGCGCGCCAAGGATTTTCTGGAGCATGACAATGTCTTCAATGTCGGCATGACCGGCATTTTCGGCGGCGAGGCTGGCTATCACGCGCTCATGACCTGCGACACATTGCTGTTGCTGGGCTGCGATTTTGCCTGGCGGCAATATTATCCGGAGAAGGCGACGATCATTCAGATCGATATCGACGGCACGCATCTGGGTCGTCGGCATCCGGTGGATATGGGTGTCGTGGGCGATGTCGCGGCGACGATCGACGCGCTGCTGCCAAGGATCGCCCCGCGCAGCGACCGCGATTTCCTGGATGAATGTTTGACCCATCGCGCCAAAACAGTGGAAGATCAGGGCAAACATGCGACCGTCGGCAAGGGCGGCGCCATTCATCCCCAATATCTGACGGACGTGATTTCGCGCCTCGCGCCTGCCAACGCCATCTACACCGCCGATGGCGGATCGCCGATGGTGTGGTGCCTGCGCCATGTCGCCGCCACCGGGCAGAACCGCACCGTCATCAGCCTGAGCCATGGCACCATGGCCAACGCCATGCCGCAGGCGCTGGGCGCGAAGGCGGCTTTCCCCGACCGGACGGTAATATCGTTGTCTGGCGATGGCGGCATCGCCATGCTGCTGGGCGACCTGCTGACGGCGGTGCAGGAAAATCTGCCGATCAAGGTGGCGGTATTCAAAAATGGCGCGCTCGACTTCGTGGAAATCGAACAAAAGGTCGAAGGGCTGCTGGAAGCCTATACCGAGCTGGTCAATCCCGACTTCGCCCGCGTGGCCGAGGCGATGGGCCTGTGGGGCCGCCGTGTCGAACAGGCCGAGAATCTGGAAAGCGCCGTGCGCGACTGGTTGGCGACACCCGGCCCCGCCCTGCTGGACGTGGTGACGGATCGATACGAACTGGTCATGCCGCCAAAGGTCGAGGCGGGCCAGGTCGCGGGCATGGCGCTCTATTCGGCGAAGGCCGTGCTGAACGGGCGCGGGCGCGATGTGGCGGGAATCATCCGGAACCTGCTGTCGTGACGGCGCAGTCGAGCCTGGTCGCGGCCCTCACCCGCGATCATCCCATTTCGCGCAACCTGCTGCTGCTGGCGGGGGTGATCGGCACGCTGGCCGCCCTTGTCATCGGGTGGCGGCATCCCCGCGCTTTATGGTGGCTGCTGCTGTTTGCGCCGTTGCTGGTCCTGTCGCTGGCGGACCTGCTCCAGCCCCACCATTCCCTACGCCGCAACTATCCGGCTTCCGCGCGATTCCGCTGGTTGTTCGAATGGCTGCGCCCGTTTCTGCGCGCCTATATCGTGGAAAGCGATCTGGACGGCCGCCCCTATAGCCATGACGAGCGCGCGCTGGTCTATGCCCGCGCCAAAGGCGAGGTGGATGCCCATCCGTTCGGCACCGAACTGGATGTCTATTCGGACGAATATGAATGGCTCGCCCATTCCATCGCCCCTTCGCGCGATGCGCCCAAGGAAACGCGGGTGCATGTCGGCACAGACCAGTGCAGCCGCCCCTATCAGGCCGCGCGGCTGAATATTTCGGCGATGAGCTTCGGCGCTCTGGGCGCCAATGCGATCGAGGCGCTGAATCTGGGCGCCAGGATGGGCAATTTCTATCACGACACCGGCGAAGGTGGGTTGTCGCCCTATCACCTCAAACATGGTGGCGACATTGTGTGGGAAATCGGGTCGGGCTATTTCGGTTGCCGGGACCGCCAAGGCCATTTCGATCCCCAGCATTTCGCTGATCGCGCCGCCCATGATGCGGTAAAAATGACCGAGATCAAGCTGAGCCAGGGCGCGAAGCCGGGTCATGGCGGCCTGCTCCCCGGCGCAAAGGTCACGGCGGAAATCGCCAGCACCCGCGATGTGCCGGTAGGTGAGGATTGCCTGTCGCCGCCTGGTCACAGCGCTTTTTCCACGCCGATCGAACTGGTCGAATTCGCCGCGAAAATGCGTGAGCTGTCCGGCGGCAAGCCGGTCGGCATCAAGCTGTGCGTGGGCTATCCCCATGAATTGTTCGCCGTGGTGAAGGCGATGGTCGAGACCGGCATCTTGATCGACTTCATCGTAATCGACGGGGCGGAAGGCGGCACGGGCGCGGCGCCGACCGAATTGTCGGACCGGGTTGGAATGCCGCTGCGCGAAGGATTGATGCTGGCTCGCAACGCGCTGGTAGGCACTAACCTAAAGGGCAAGGTTCGGCTGGTGGCGTCGGGCAAGGTCACGTCGGGCGCCGGGATCGCCATGAATGCGGCGCTGGGCGCGGACTGGTGCAACGCCGCCCGCGCCTTCATGTTCTCGCTGGGCTGCGTCCAATCAATGCGTTGTCACACTGATACCTGCCCTACAGGGGTCGCGACCCAGTCGCCAGCGCGTCAGCGAGGGTTGGTGATCGCGGACAAGGCCGAAAGAGTGGCCCGGTTCCAGCGGGCGACGCTGTCCGCGCTGCACGACATCGTCGTTGCCTGCGGCCTCAATTCGCCGGACGAGTTTACGCCTGATGGGCTGCGCCAGCGCATCAGCGCCGTGGAGATGCGATCGATGGACGAACTCTACCCGTTCGTGGAACCGGGTGAATTGCTGGATGTCGCGCGCGATGCCCGACTGGAACGCTGGTGGGCGCAGGCTGACCCGGCTTCGTTCAGGCGACGGTCGGTTGTCTAAGCGGGTGACGCCTGTCGCGCGTTCAGCCAGCGACGATAGCCGAACAGGGCAAGGACGATCATCGCCGCATAAAGGCCTGCGGTCAGCCACAGCGCCTTATAAACGAACATGCCGACATAGAGCGTATCCAGTGCAATCCAGAGCAGCCAGCTGGCCGCGTGCCGCCGCGCCGTCCAATATTGGGCGATCAGGCTGAAGCTGCTCAGCGCCGCATCCATCCAGGGCAGCACCGCGTCGGTATAGCGGCTGGTGATCCAGCCGATCGCGATCGCGCCCAGGGCGCCCGCCCCCAGCCCCGCCCCCGCCTGCAAAGATGACAAAGGCCTGACGATAATCTCGCCGACATCGGCCTTTCCCCTGATCCAGGCAAGCCAGCCATAGAGGATGGCGAGTCCGAACAGCGCCTGCAAAACCATGTCGGCGTACAGGCGGACGTCCAGGAAGAGTTTGAAATAGAGCGCGCACGCGAGGAGGTTGACGGGCCAGCACAGCAGCTTGCGCCGCGCGGTCAGCCATATGCCCAGGAAGCTGATGATGACGGCGATTATTTCCAGAACCGACATCAGGTGGATGCTCCATTTTCCATATGCCGTAAAAACGCCTGTCCGGGCGGGGCGAGAAACCAGTCGACATGGTCGATAAGATAGGTTTGCCATGCCATATGGGCTTGATCGGGGTCGCCCAGGATGCCTGCAAAATAGTCGACCTCCGACAGGGCGAACTCGATATGGACGAGGGGTAGGAGCCGGACGAGCGTTTCCACGTCGAACCGCGAAAGCGGGACGAGGCTATGATAGCCGGCAAGAAGCGCCAGCGCCGCCTGCGCATCGGGCAGGCTATTGCGCCCTTCCCCCAGGTCCAGCCAGGGAATGGCGGTCCGCTCGATCGCGGTGGCCAGATCGTGCAGCGCGCATGTCCGCGTCGACAGGCCGAAATCGAAAATGGTGGTGACACGGCCATCCGCCGACCAGAGCAGATTGGAGGGGTGCCAGTCATTATGCGTCCACAAGGGCGGCTGGCGTTCGAGACGTTTGGACAACCCATCGCCCAGCGACGTGAAGAGCCGGGCCAGTTCCGTCCGCCACGGCGTGTCGGTCAAGAATGTGGCGAGCGCGGGGCGTGCGGCCACATAGGCGTCGGCGGCCGCGATGGGATCGCGCGCGGGCAGGATGGTGAAAGTGGCGACGAGGGGATGGGGACCACGCGGGGCTGCGGTAAAGCCCCGCGCGGCGAGATGCAACCGCGCGAGCGCTACGCCGGCCTGATAGGCGTGATGGTGGGACAGGAAAGGCGTCCACGACAGGCGATCGCGATACAGATCAATCCCGATGCCCTTGCAATGGAGTTCGTAGCTCCATTGCCCCTGAGCGACGACGCTGGCGCCATCCGCCGCCGTCACGACCTCTGGCACGGCCAATCCCGCGGCGCGCAGATGCAGAATGAAGGCGTGCTCCTCCGCCAGCGCGGCGGGCGTGCGGACCCGATGGTGATGGCGTTTGAGCAGGAATAGCCCGGACGCGGTTTCCACCAGCGTAGCGGCGGAAAAGGGCCGCGGCGAATGCCAGTGCACGGCCACAAGACGTCCTGCGGCCGGGAAGCGCGCCAGGATCTGTCGGGCTTCGTCCGCCGTGATCGCGGGCCATGTCGGCGCTTCCAGGGCCATGCTCATGCCATGGACCAGATGCACATCGGAAGATGCCGGGCCCGTCATGTCAGAAGGCGCGAGAGAGCGTCGCCACGATCGCCCGCCCGCTGCCGATATAATAGGTCGGCGGCGCACCCGCGATGACCGCGCCGTTGCGGCCGATGCTATCGGTGGCATTGGCGCTGATCGCCTGCACGCCGGACAGCACATGCGGGTTGGTGACGTTTATGGCGTTGAGGCGCACATCCATAGTCTGCGCATCGATCAGGCCAACGAGATGCAAGCCGATCGACAGGTCCAGCGTGGCATAGCCGGGGATGCTTTCGTCATTCAGGAACGTCGCATATTGGCGACCGACATATTTGAGCGCGGTGCTGCCGAAAAGACGGCCGTCATCATAGGTGGTGCCGACCCCGAATTGGAAGGTGGGGCTGGATACGGCGCGCTTGCCCTTCGTCGGCAGATAGTCCCCGTTGACGGGAAGATCATCGTTCAGCCGCGTGTGCAGATATTCGCCCGAGACATAGATGCTGACGCCCTTGGCCGGGCGATAATCGATCTCTCCATCCAGGCCGTAAGATGTCTGGCTGCCGGCGTTGATCGTGGAATTGACCAGCGCGCCGCCGCTTTCGATCACCGTCGCGACCTGACGGTTGCGGAAATGATAGTGAAAGGCGGTCAGCGAGAAGGAAAGGCTGGGGCCGATATAGCGGTAACCCAGTTCCTGCGAGAGCGAATATTCATTCTTGATCGCGTTCGTCCCCTGGCTGACGATCGCACCGCCATAATAGCTGTTGTAAAGGGTAAATTCGTTGGGCGTGCGGAAGTTGGTCGTGATGTTGGCGAACAATTGTTGCCGGTCGTCCAGCTGATAATGCACCGCTGCGCGCGGCAGGGCGGCGAAGCTGTTCCGGCGCACGTCCGATTGCGGACCCGGCAGATAGTTGCGGCCCCGGCGCAGCAGGTTCACGCCCTTGAAACCGATGTCCACGCCCAGGCGCGGCGTGACTATGATGCTGTCGGCCAGGAAGAAGCCTTTGGTCACCGTGACGGTGCGCTGATTTTCATAGGCGAGCAATCGGCCATCGGCGGTGCGGATCGCCTTATCCTGATATCCCCATTTGTCGAAAGGACGCCCATCCGCGCCGATCGACGTGTAGGATTGGGTGACGCGATCGGTCCCGTAATCGAACCAAAGGCCGGCGGTGATGCGGTGGTCGCCCGCCTGGAGGGTCAGCTTGCCCACATCGCCCGCGCGAAACTGCTTGCCGGTATAGTTGCCGAGCACAGTCGCCACGCCATCCACGGCGCCGGGTAGCGCGAGGGGCTGGGCCAGTTCCTCGGTCCCCAGATAATTGCCGGTCGTGGCCAGTTGCGTGCCGTAGGGCGAGTTGCCGTGCCCGAACTGAAGATAGGCGCTGCTGTCGAAGGTCAGGCTGTCGCTGAGGTTGATATGCACCGGCGCGGCGAAATAGAGGCTGCGGAACGGGCCGCGATAGAGACGCCAATAATTGCTATTGCCGGGGGAATAGCGTTTGTCGAAGTTGAAGCCGCGACCTTCAGCCCGCCAGTCGCCGAGCGTGGGACTGGGATAGGTCGATGTGATGGCGTCGTTATAGGAAATCGCGATGCTGGCGCGGTTGCCCTGCCCCCATTCGCGCAGCAGCTTGGCATCGATATGCTGGCGCTTGTCATAACCCGCGCCGCGCCAATTGTCCGCGCGGTTGTTCGAATAGGAAATGAAGGCCCTCATCCCGCTCGCCCCGAGCGTGCCGGTGTCGATCCGCGCGAACAGGCGCCGTTCGGCATAGGAGCCGACCGAAAGGTTAACGAGCGCGGCCGGTTCGGCGCCGGGATCGTCCAGCTTCAGCGACAGCAGGCCGCCTGCAGCCGCCACCACCGGGGAATCGATATCGACCGACCCTTGGGCCAGGTCGATCTGCCGCACATTTTCGGCATCGGCGAACTGCGAAGGATAGGCGTAATAATAGCCTATGTCATTCTGCGGCGCGCCTTCCAGCAGGACGCCGATCTGGTCCTGCCCTAACCCGCGCAGCGTCAGGCTGGATGTCGCCGACAGGCCATAGGGGTCGGATGACGAGACATTGGCGCCGGGCAGCAGGTTGACCAGTTGGAAAGCATTGAGCGTCGGCGCTTGCTTTGTAATGAAATCGGCCGAAATGGCGCTGATAGACTTCGGCGCGGTCTGATCGGGCAATAGCCCTTCGGGATCGGGATGGCCGGTGACCTGGATGGTTGCACGATCACTGTCGTCCCGCTCGGCCGCCTCGACCCCCGGTGTGAGAAGCAACAGGGGGGCGGTGAGCGCCGCGCGCGCAATAGAGATAAAAACAGGCGTCATCGTTTCTCGTCCACTCCACATGGAGGGACAACGGACCGGCCGCCTTGCCCTCCCTACGCCGGTGTCAGCCGGATCAGGTTCAGCGGGTCGTGGTCTGCTGACCACCTCTCAGCCGCGCATCAGCGGCCCCCCGGGGATGAAGTGCCTCTAGGCGGTCAATCATGCGGTGGGAAGCGTTATTATCAGCGGGCGCGCGCGGTCGCGGTTCTGCCGAACGGCCTACAGCGCGTCCCGTGCACCATGCCTCGGATTTGGTCTCAGACCCTACGCCTGCTCCGACACATCGTCCGCGGC
>Ga0163161_10003986_pt1 | contig 10347 bp, 7 predicted proteins | sample S45metaG_FD_129847 | JGI IMG/M metagenome (GOLD analysis project Ga0163161, IMG submission 129847) | Switchgrass rhizosphere microbial communities from Kellogg Biological Station, Michigan, USA - S4-5 metaG | ecosystem: Host-associated > Plants > Roots > Rhizosphere > Soil | place: USA: Michigan... | reverse complement strand
TGTTTAAAAATTTTTAAATTCTGTTCATTACTCAATGTAATATTAACACTTTTTCAACAGACGTTTTCCACAACTGTTGATAATGTGGAAAACTCATCTTTTGTGGAAAAATAATTAACTTTTTAAGTAATCTTCATCGCTTACATTCATGTCATCCTGAATGAAAGTTCTCGTTTTTGCCAGTAATTTATCAAACAAACCTGGTCCGCGTTTCTCTTTTTCTTTGGCTGTTTTTGGTTTTTCTACAAAAACACCAGGTTGTTTCATTTCTTCAATTAACTCTTCTGCTTTCTGGATTCCTTTAATCAGCAAACCTACACTGGTTGCATACATCGGGCTTTTCAGATCATCGTAAATGGTTTTAGGCATATCTTCATATTTAGATAAATGCTCGTTCGGGTAACCAATACGACAATCTAAACCGGTTACATATTCAACTGCCTGAGATAGGTGTTTTAATAAAGCACCACCACCAGTGATTACGATACCACCGATCAGTTTTTTCTCATATCCGGAAGATTTGATCTCGTAATATACGTGCTCAATAATTTCTTCCATGCGCGCCTGAATGACGTAAGCCAGGTTTTTAACCGAAATTTCTTTTGGTTCGCGGCCACGTAAACCCGGAACACAAATAATTTCGTTTTCTTTATTCTCTTCTGCCAATGCAGAACCAAAACGTGTTTTTAATAACTCAGCCTGGTTACGCATTACAGAGCAACCTTCTCTGATATCTTCGGTAACACTATTACCACCAAAAGGAATAACTGCCGTGTGACGGATAATACCTTCGTGGAAAATGGCAATATCTGTAGTACCTCCACCAATATCAACCAATGCAATACCAGCTTCTTTTTCTTCCTCGCTCAACACCGATTCAGAAGAAGCCAATGGCTCAAGAATTAAATCCTGAGTTTGCAGACCTGCATTGTTTACACATTTGATGATATTTTTTACAGCTGTAACCTGACCAGAAATGATATGGAAGTTAGCTTCAAGGCGAACCCCTGCCATACCGATCGGATCTTTGATTCCCGGTTCGTTATCGATGGTAAATTCCTGTGGCAATACATGGATGATTTCCTCACCCGGCGGCATTACCAGTTTAAACATATCATCAATCAACTTATCGATATCCTTTTTGCCGATTTCGTTGTTTAATTCTCTTCTTGTTAAAATTCCCCTGTGCTGTAAGCTCTTAATGTGCTGACCTGCAATACCCACATTTACCACCTGTATCTCTACATTGGATTGTCCGCTTGCCACTTCAACTGCTTGAGCAATACCCTGCACGGTTTTTTGAATGTTAGAAACCACTCCACGTGTCACCCCCGCCGATTCTGCCTTGCCTATTCCTAAGATTTCTATCTTACCGTGTTGTGTTCTACGACCGACGATAACACAAATTTTTGTAGTACCGATATCCAATCCTACTACAATGGGCGACTGACTGGTAAATTTTGCCTTGTCCATATTCGTTAATTTTGCTGAGTTTTATACTGTTTTTCCAGGGCTCTGATTTCCTTCTCTCTTGCTTCTTTCTCTTTTTTCAGTTGCGCCTCAGATTTTGCCGGCCTTGGCTGTGCTGTTACCGTTTGCTTCGGTTTTTCTCTTTTATCCGCAGGCTTTGTTTCCTTTGGTTTGGTAGCCGTGGTAACCGCCGGCTTTTTTACTTCTGTTTTAATCGTTGCTGTTTTTTTTGGCTCAACCTTCTTAGGTTCTGCTTTCTTTGTTTCCACCTTTTTTGGTTCAGCTTTAGCCACAACCTTCTTAGGCTCTACTTTTTTAGGTTCAGCTTTTTTAACTTCTTCTTTTTTTGCTGCTTCTTTTTCTGGCTGATCGGCCTCAGGGCGATCGTCCATCGCTGAAACAATTGTACTATTGATCAATGAATCGGCAACACTTCGTTGTATCCTCAAACTATCAACGGCCGAAAATGTTTTTGCTTTTTTTCCTAAACCTGTCGAATCTCTTTTTTCGCAAACGATCTGGTTGGTATATTTAATATTTATCGTTTTATAGGTATCCCAACCGACCTGCGGCATTGCTTTTTTATAAAACAATAACAGGTTCTTCATTTTCTTTTCCAAAGAATCAGCATTACCCAAAATGATGCGCTGATTGCCCACCCTTGGAATCAATTCGATATCATTTTTCTGATCGACTACGATCTGTTCGATCTGAGCATCCCAAAGCGTATCTTTTTTGATATACTGTGCCGTTTTATATAAATCCTTTGCTAATTGCGTATGCAGGGTATCTACGCGGCTACCAAAAACTTCTGATATATGTCCCGTTGCTACCAGTACATTCGCAGTGAAGTTTGAAGATATCGGCATTTTTAAACCATCATTGTCGATATAAAAATCCTGACCGTTTTCGTTCAACAGGCGCAAAATCGGTTGCCGCTGTTTTACTTCGATATGCAGCACGCCATCCATATCCACATATACCTTTGCAAAGCCGATATATGGGTTGGACTGTAGTTTTTTCTCGATCTTGTGGATATTGATATTTTCGAGGTTTCGACCTAAAAGAATACCCTGGTCTTCCTTTAGAATGGCATCAATTTCTTCGCGTTCGATAAAATTATCAGCACCGGGGATCAGAATCTTGACATCGGTACATTTAACCGTCTGCTTTTTAACGTTAATAAAACTCAATAGCAACACCACCCCTGCAAGGCTGATGAGCCAGGCAAAGCCAGTAAAAATTGCGTTCCAGTTTATACGTTTAAGCATGGTTTAAAGTGTTTTTTAAAGGTTCGATAACCGTGTCGATATCGCCCGCTCCTACTGTTAAAATTAGTTCAGGTTTTGTATCCTTAACATACTGAACCACAAAATCTTTTCCACATATCTTTTTATTCCTTAGGGTAATTTTATCCAATAAAAACTGTGAATTAATCCCCTCAAGAGGCAATTCTCTTGCCGGATAAATCTCTAGCAACAACAGTTGATCAGCTGTGCTTAAAACTTTTGCAAATTCATCTGCAAAATCCCTTGTACGTGAATACAGGTGCGGCTGAAAAATTACCGTTAACTTTTTATCAGGATACAACTGCCTAACCGCATCAAAACAGGCCTTTAGCTCTTCCGGGTGGTGTGCATAATCATCGATGTAAATCTGGTTACCATTATTCACGATATACTCAAAACGCCGTTTAACTCCCTTAAAATTGGCAACGGCCTGTTTTACCTTTTCAGCATCAATGCCCAATTGCAAAGCGATGGCAATGGCAACAGTCGTATTTTCAACATTGTGCTTACCAGGGAGCATTAAACTGATATCTTTTATAGCCTGGCTACCGTCTCTATAATCAAAAACAAATTTCGATCCCTCCACCCTTAAATTCTCTGCTTTCGCCGTTGCGGTAGTACTTGCGGCATAACTGATGCTATTTTCCAGGGGTAATCCTTCGTGCGCGTACAAAGTACCTTCGGCTTTAAGCTGACCTGCAAATAGTCTAAATGACTCTTCGAGGTGACTTTTATCTCCATAGATGTCCAAATGATCGGCATCCATTGAAGTAACCACCGCTACGTCCGGATGCAGCGTAAGGAAAGAACGATCATATTCATCGGCCTCTACCACCACAACATTGTTATCCCCAAAAAGTACGTTGCTGTTATAATTACTGGTTATACCACCCAAAAAAGCCGTGCAATCGTAACCTGTATCTTTTAAGATATGTGCTACAATAGAAGAAGTTGTCGTTTTGCCATGCGTACCTGCAACAGCAATACAAAACATGCCTTTACTGATAATACCCAGCACTTCAGAACGCTTTTTAAGTGAAAACCCCTTATCGATAAAGTGGTTTAAAACCTTCGAATCTTTCGGGATCGCGGGGGTATAAACCACCAGTGTATCGTCATGATTATCCAGAAATGCACAAGGCAGCGCAGAAGATTCATCAAAGTATGTAATCAGAATACCTTCCTGCTCTAATGTTTCGGTCAATTTGGTCCTGGTTTTATCATAACCACAAACCACCTGTCCGCGTTTAGCAAAATACCGGGCAAGTGCACTCATGCCGATACCACCGATACCAACAAAGAAAACCCGATTTATTTTACTTAATTCCATTTTTCTTAGATTTGAGATGGGAGATATGAGACACCAGACAAACCGTCTAATCTCAAATCTTACATCTGGTTTTTCATATCTCTACTTAATCAATTTCAATACTTCTTTTGCAATAATTTCATCTGCCTCTGGCAATGCCATTTTGCCCAGGTTTTCTGAAAGCTTTTCGCTCTGTTCTTTATTGTTTAACAACGACAGTGCTTCTTTTACCAATGCATCTTCAGCAGAACGGTCGTTAATTAATATTGCTGCTCCGTTTTTTACCAGGGCCATTGCATTTTTAGTTTGATGGTCTTCTGCAACATTAGGCGATGGCACTAAAATCACCGGCTTTTTAATTAAACAAAGCTCAGCTATGGTTCCTGCTCCTGCCCTGCTGATAATGACATCCGCTGCGGCATAGGCCAGATCCATTTTATTTAGAAACTCCAGGATCCGGACATTGGGGTGATATGCGGTGCCCAATCTTTCAATAATCCCCTTATAGTAATATTTACCTGTTTGCCAAACCACCTGAACATCCTCTGCCAGAATATCTGGCAGATGTTTTTCAACTGCTTTGTTCAATGTACCCGCACCTAAACTTCCTCCGGTAACCATAATGGTTTTTTTCAAGGGATCGAGTTTTAACAGTTCGGCACCCTGATAGTGTTTTCCTTTAATATCGACTACTTCCTGGCGTACAGGATTTCCTGTCTTCAAAATTCTGTCTGCCGGGAAAAACTGGTCCATATCATCAAAAGCGACACAGATTTTCGAGGCCTTTTTCCCCAGCCACTTATTGGTTACCCCCGCATAGGAATTCTGTTCCTGGATGAGGTAAGGAATTCCTTTTAAAGAGGCGGCATACAATAGCGGACCTGAAGCATAGCCACCAACACCCACTACGACGTCGGGCCTAAAATCATTGATGATCTGTAAGGCCTTACGCACACTGCCGATAACCTTGAATGGAAGCGCCAGATTTTTAATGATCGAGCCGCGCTGCATCCCACTGATATTCAACCCTATAATCTTATATCCGGCCGCGGGAACTTTTTCCATTTCCATCCGGCCATTTGCACCCACAAACAAAATCTCACAGCCTGGCACCATGCGTTTTAGCGCATTGGCTATGGCTACGGCGGGAAAAATGTGCCCGCCGGTGCCACCACCTGATATGATAATTTTTGGGGAATTATTCATTTTTATATTTATTTATTTGTAACCGAAGGCACTGAGTTGTCTGGCTTTATAACAGCAAGGTTATGTTGACCACCAAGGCACGAATACACAAAGTATGATCATGCCCCGTTTAATTTTTCAACCTTCCAACATTTCAGCCTTCAACCTCATTAAGCTATCGCCGGAATCTCTCCAACAATTATTTTATTTTTCGTTTTTTCTTCTTTCGATGTCAGTTTTGCGTTTTCTTCTACATCACGGCTTACACTTAATATGATACCGAAAGCCACGCTGGTAAAGATCATTGATGTACCGCCCATACTCACCAACGGAAGCGGAACTCCGGTTACAGGCCCCAACCCTACTGCTACAGCCATGTTGGCAAAAGCCTGAATGGTTAAACTGAAACTCAGTCCGGCAGCCAACAGCGCACCAAAAGCCTTGGGCGCCCGGGTGACGATCTTGATACATCGGTATAAAAGCACCAGGTAAAGCACCATAATTACAATTCCTCCCAGTGTTCCCCATTCTTCAATAATAATGGCGAAAATAAAATCGGAATAGGGGTGTGGCAGGAAGTTGCGCTGCGTACTATTACCTGGTCCTTTACCAAAAACACCACCAGTAGCCAGGGCAATTTTTGCCTGATCTGCCTGATAAGTTTTATCTGAATGCTGCATCTCGGGATGCATGAACGTATTGATACGCGATATGTATGTTTTTCTCCTCGGCCCCAAAAAGAAAACAAACAGGAGCAGCACCAAACCGCCTGCACAAACAATCGCAATCTGTTTAATACTGATCCTACCGATAATCAACAGCAAAATACTTACACCAAACAACATTAAAGCTGTAGAAAGATTGGCCAGTGCGATCAAAACAAATACCACACAGACCGAACCCATAATCGGTATAAATGATTCTTTAACGTTTTTAATATTTTCTTGCTTTTTGGTCAGCATTCGGGCCAAAAATGTAATCAATGCTAATTTTGCTAAATCGGATGTCTGAAAAGTGAGTCCGATTACGGGTATTTTAACCCATCTGGAAGCATCGTTTAAATTCGTTCCGAATATTAGCGTATAAAATAGCAGGGGAATGGTCACAATCATGAGCACCTTCGAAATACCGGCATAATAGCGGTAGTCGAGCAGGTGGGCGATATAAATCATCCCAATACCCATCAGTACAAAAATCAAGTGTTTGGTGAGCAACAGTTTCTCTACGGTTTCTCCTTTTTTATATGCCAAAGTGCCTGTTGCACTGTACACCGCCATTACGGATATAAGCGAAAGCAGGATGATAATCAACCAGATCCATCTATCGCCTTTTGTTTTATTAAGTAGTGCTTGGAACATATATTAAGCCTCCTATTATAATTCTCTAACTGCCGCTTTAAATTGGTTACCTCGGTCTTCGTAATTTTTAAACAAATCGAAACTTGCACAGGCAGGCGACAATAATACCGCATCACCCCGTTTGGCCAAATGAAAAGCAATCTGTGCCGCTTCATCTGCCGAAAAAGTATTTACGATCACATCTACATCATCTTCAAAAGCATCGTGGATACGTTTGTTGTCCTTACCTAAACAAACGATAGCCTTGACCTTGCTTCTAACCAGATCTTTAAGCATATTGTAATCGTTTCCTTTGTCAACACCGCCCATAATCAGTACCACATCACTGGTCATGCTTTCCAGCGCATACCATGTCGAATTTACATTGGTGGCTTTACTGTCGTTAATGAAATCGATACCAGAAATTTTGGCCACATGCTCTAACCTGTGCTCAATATTTTTGAAATTGCCCATGCTTTCGCGGATGGTCTCATTTCTTAATTCTAAAACTTTCGACACGATGCCCGACGCCATAGAATTGTAAATGTTGTGCTTGCCCTGTAAGGCTAAATCTGAAATCGTCATGGTTAGCGGATTATTTGGTTCTGTAAGGATATGTATAGTAGTTTCTTCTAAATAAGCACCCGGTTCAACTTTTTTGACAATTGAAAAGGGAAAGGTTTTGGCTAAGGGCTTGGTAATTGCGATGGCCTTTAAGCTCTCTTCATCATCTGCACAGTAAATAAAGACATCTTCTGAAGTCTGATTCTGAACAATGCGCATTTTTGATGCGGCATAATTTTCCAGTTTATAATCGTAACGGTCTAAATGATCTGGCGTAATGTTTAATAAAACCGCGATATCGGCTTTAAACTCAAACATATCATCAAGCATGAAACTCGAAATTTCCAGTACATAGTAATCGTAATTTTCTGTTGCCACCTGCGCAGCAAAACTCTGTCCGATGTTGCCGGCCAAACCGACATTTAAACCTGCATTTTTTAGGATGTGGTAGGTTAATAAACTGGTGGTCGATTTACCGTTTGAACCCGTGATACAAATGGTTTTTGCACTAGTGTATCTTTTGGCAAATTCGATTTCAGAAATCACTGAAATTCCCTTTGCTGTAAGTTTTTTGATAATAGGTGCTGTTGAGGGAATACCCGGGCTTTTGATTACCTCGGTAGCATTCAGGATCAGTTCTTCCGTATGTTGTTCTGACTCGAAGGGAACAGACAGTTTTTCCAATGCAGCTTTATATTTATCGGTAATCACACCATAATCGGATACAAAGACATCGAAACCTTTTGCCTGCGCCAGTTTAGCAGCGCCAACCCCACTTTCGCCTGCACCAAGAATAACCACACGGCCATGCCCTGCCATTGCTGACTTAGTATTGCCTGATGTGTTATTATCGGTGTTCATTTTTTTCTATTTTTTAGTATCAAGTATTGGGTAGTAAGTACCAAGACAAGAGAACTATCATTTTTAACTTTTATTTTTTTTTGCCAAAAGGGCATTTATATTCTCTACTGTTCCGGCGTTTATACCATCTTGCTTTATTTTTCTTTTGAGGATGACCTTACCCTCTATGCTAAGCCTTCCACCTTAAAACTATCTCAATTTCAATGTTACAATGGTCATAATTGCCAGCATGATTCCGATGATCCAGAAACGCGTTACAATTTTTGCCTCGTGATATCCTTTTTTCTGGTAATGGTGATGTAATGGCGACATCAGGAAAATCCTCCGCCCTTCGCCAAACTTCTTTTTGGTATACTTGAAATAAGATACCTGCATAATTACCGACACCAGCTCCACCAGGAATACGCCACATAAAATCGGGATCAAAAGCTCTTTGCGGATCATCAGCGCAAATGAGGCGATGATCCCTCCGATGGCCAGACTTCCTGTATCGCCCATAAAAATCTGGGCCGGGTAAGAGTTGTACCAAAGGAAACCCACACAGGAACCAACAAACGCCCCTGCAAAAATCATTAGCTCTGCCGAGTTGGGGATATACATGATATTGAGGTAATCGGCCATGATGGTATTACCCGACACATAGGCCAAGATCCCAAGGGTAATCCCGATTACAGCTGAGGTACCTGTTGCCAAACCATCAATACCATCGGTAATATTTGCCCCGTTCGAAACTGCGGTAATGATGAATACTGTAATGATGAGGAAGATGATAAAAGCATATTTCTGATAATCCCCACCTAAAAACTTAAGCACTTTTGCATAATCGAACTCGTTGTTCTTATAAAAAGGCATATTGGTTTTGGTGGATTTTACATCCTGGGTATAATAAAAAGTCTCGCCTTTCTGCCGCAGCACCATCGGCACAGACGAAGTGTTTTTCACATCATCCTGCACCGTTTCCCTTACCACAATATTGGGATGAAAGTACATGGTACAACCCACGATTAAGCCTAACCCAACCTGACCTACCACTTTAAAACGACCAGCTAATCCCTCTTTATTCTTTTTAAATACCTTGATATAATCGTCCAAAAAACCGACAGCACCCATCCATATCGTAGTGATAATCATGAGGATGACATAGATGTTGGAAATATTGGCAAACAACAAAGTCGGGATTAGGATACCCAGCAAAATAATAATACCGCCCATGGTAGGGGTACCCTGTTTTTGCATCTGACCTTCTAAACCTAAATTCCTAACCGTTTCTCCAACCTGTTTTTTATGCAGATAGTCTATTAGCCTCCGACCGTATACGGTAGTAATTACCAATGATAAAATAATAGAGATAGAAGCACGGAAAGTGATGTACTGAAACAACCTCAACCCAGGTATATCGTAATGCTTATGCAGGTATTCGAATAATAAATATAACATTAGCTGATTGGTTTTAGTTGTTCAAGTAAAATTTCTTTATCATCAAAATGGTTCCTTACCCCATTTATTTCCTGGTATTTCTCGTGCCCTTTACCCGCAACCAGAATAATATCTCCAGGTTTTGCCAGGTGGCAGGCTGTTTTTATGGCTTCTCTTCTATCTAATATGGATAAGGTTTTACGCTTATTGGTAGGTGAAACACCTGCTTCCATTTCGTTGATAATCGTTTGGGCATCTTCAGTCCGTGGATTATCAGAGGTCAGGATCACCTTGTCACTCCAATCGCAGGCTACCTGAGCCATAACCGGGCGTTTCGTCTTATCCCTGTCTCCACCGCAACCAATTACGGTAATGACCTGTTCTGTTCCTTTGCGGATATTGGCTATGGTACTCAGCACATTCTGAACGGCATCAGGCGTATGGGCATAGTCTACAATGCCAATAATCTTATTGGCGGAGGTGATATAATCAAACCGGCCTTCCGCACCCGATAAGCGGCTTAACAGCGTCAATACTTTCAGTTTATCCTGTTCCAGCAAAATCGCAGTTCCATAAACTGCCAACAGGTTATAGGCGTTGAATGAACCTACAAGCTTAAAGTATACATCTTCATTATCGATATCCAAATGAAGCCCGCTGAACTGATTCTCGATAATTTTTGCTTTAAAATCAGCCAGTTGTTTCAGCGCATAGGTTTTTTTATACGCTTTTGTGTTCTGCAACATCACCACACCATTTTTATCATCGATATTGGTGAGTGCAAACGCCGATTTAGGCAAGCCATCAAAAAATGCTTTTTTGGCTTTTAAATAAGCATCAAAGGTTTTATGAAAATCTAAATGATCATGTGTTAAATTCGAAAATACCCCTCCAGCGAAAGTCAAGCCTTCAATCC
>Ga0163161_10003984_pt1 | contig 10348 bp, 8 predicted proteins | sample S45metaG_FD_129847 | JGI IMG/M metagenome (GOLD analysis project Ga0163161, IMG submission 129847) | Switchgrass rhizosphere microbial communities from Kellogg Biological Station, Michigan, USA - S4-5 metaG | ecosystem: Host-associated > Plants > Roots > Rhizosphere > Soil | place: USA: Michigan... | reverse complement strand
GCGCATTTTATCTGACATTACGAACGCCACGCTAGGAATGCTTTGTTCGTTGGTTCCCTTCAGTAACCCCTCTAGCGCAACAGTGATTGCTCTTCTGGGACCGCAGGCGTCCTCGCCTGCCACCGTTGCCCGTAACAAACTTGAGAGGACGAATGCAGGCGAGGACGCCTGCGGTCCCAGAAGAGCGATCGCTGTTGCACGAGAGGGGTTACTAAAGGGTAACGTGAGGTGAGGTACAATTCCAGAGTTCATAATCACGGGCAAAAGCGATAAGGAAGAATCCCATGATAGGCAAACTATTCTGAAAAACCTCAAATGACATCTGGAAATGATTACTCCTTCGCGCCAGCTCTCAACAACGTCGCTACCACTCGATCTTCGACCAGCTTCGCATTCGACACGCGATCATTCTCATGAATCTTTCGCGCCAACTTCAACGCCGTTTCGCCGGCTTGGTTCTTCAGATTAACCGCTGCACCTTTGCTTACCAGATATTCAACACCCGACATACCCCCAGCTTTCGCCGCAATCATTAGCGACGTGTTTCCCTGTGGATCCTGTTCGTCGATCTTCGCTCCGTGAGCCAATAACAATTCCATGACTTCGTCAGGAACAAAGCTGTCGTGATCCGCAGCAAGCATTAACGGTGTTCTCCCGCTATTGTCTCGACTGTTAACGTCCACGCCGACGACATCGACCCCGGCTGAGCTAGCCGTCACCGCTGGCTTGATTGCCAGTAGCGCTTCAACATCTCTCTTGTGCAGTTCGGCTGAGGCTATGTGAAGTGCGGTTCGCCCTTCCTTGTTTCGAAAATGAACCGCCGCCTTGTGCGCCAACAGCGCAACAACTGCCTCGTTGTTATTGCGAGCGGTCGCGATCATCAATGCCGTGTTGCCGTCAGAGTCAACGGCATTGAGATCCGCTCCGTTGTCCATCAGGAAGGTCGTGACATCCAGCCTGCCGTAGCTGTATTCGATTGCCAACATCAACGCAGTGTTCCCTGAACGCGAGCGAGTGTTGATGTCCGCTCCAGCAGCGAGTTGCGACTTGACGCTGTCAAGTTTATTGCGTTCGGCAGCCTCCAATAGTGCTGCGTTCGTAACAGAGCGCAACATTTCATCTTCGCTCTTGTAGTTGTTCTTAGATTTTGCTGATCGTTTGAAAAGAAACCTGGCCAGTTCGGTTTTACCATTCTCGACCGCGTAGTCCAGGGCAGTCGCCTCTTCAGCGTCCTTCAGATTTAGATCGGCTCCACTGGTTATCAGCAGTTCAAGGACGTCTTGCTTTCCTTTGCTTGCGACAATCATCAACGCTGTCGCCCCTTTCTTGTTCTGGGCGTTGACATTGATTCCCTTGTTTAAAAGATAGCGAACGATATCAATCGGGCCTTCGTAAACACCCGCCGTCAGGATCAATGCAGTGTCGCCGTTTTTGTCACTGACGTGCACATCGGAACCGCGGTCAAGAAGTAACTTCACGACTTCAGGATGGGAAATTACGCCACCCGCCTCCGACATGTACTGCACCACTGAATGCAACAGGGGTGTTCGACCACTTTTGTCCGCAGCATTTATGTCTGCCCCTTTCGTCAAGAGCAGTTCGATCATCGGGAGCCGTTGCTGTGGACTATAACGATGGTCGACTTTGACTGCTTTCATCAACGCAGTTTCACCCTTGTCGTTGGTTGCTTTCACATCTGCCCCGGCAGCGATAAGCATTGCTACAGTTTCGGCAGAGCCTCCGCTCGTCGCTTCCATCAGGACGGTGTCGTTGTCGTATTCCTTCAGTCTCGCATTCACCGGGGCGCCTTTGGCTAACAACAATCGCACGACTTCCGGATCAGCCTGCCTGGCAGCGCCGAAGATGGCCGCATCGGCGTGGGCGTGAACGTTCGCTCCGCGATCGATCAGGAGTTTTACGATCGCGGTGTATTCAGGCCCGTGTTCATCGGCAGCCTCGATTAACGCAGTGGTTCCGCCGTCGTCAGCAATATCGACGTTCGCGCCTTTTTCCAGGAGGAGTTTTACTAGATTGATGTCGGGCCAGTTGATCGCATACTGCAAAGCGAAGTAACCGTTGATACTACTTCGAGCGTTGACGTTTGCTCCCTTGCTGAGCAGCAAGTTGATCTTCGGCAAATCCTTCTTCTGTACTGCGTCAAGGAAATCCTCGTCGATTGATCGCTGTTGAGCGGAGGTTGTGCCAAAACAGATGAGGAGTGAAAGTGTGAACGTGACAACTCGGTTCATGAATGATTCACCTCGCCAATCTTCGCCGATGAATGTCTAAAACTTAACCACAAAGACTCGTTATTGGTCATTTTACATTTATCAGTTTCCTTATGCGTCGAAATTAGGACGCCTCAGTAAGTCGAACAAGCTGAGAAGGGGGCAGCGGAAATTTGGACGCCTCGCAAATGCGATCCCGAGCGTGCCCCAGATGAGTTGTACTTAAAGAACCCACCATTCAAAAGGGTATCTCCGGCGGGGGCACGCTCGGGGCTAAGTTTGTAACGCGTCCAATTTTCCGCTGCCCCCTTCCCAGCTTGTTCGACCCACTGAGGTGTTCCTGTCACCCCTTCCCAGCTTGTTCAACCGACGATGTCGTCCTAAATTCACCTAAAATGGAAAATGAGAAATGATAAATGGAAAATGACCAATAGATCTTTTATCTCTTCTGAAGCTGCTTGATCGCTGCCTTCAACGACCGCTTACTCTTCAACAAGTCTTTCCATAGATCACCAACCTCTGCGATCCGCTTTTCCATCATCCGCAACGTAAACGTTCTCGGTCCTACCGCTCCGCTTGAAACTTCATCCCATGTGCACGGTGCAGAGACTGGTGCGCCGGCCTTTGCGCGGACGGTGTAGGTTGCAGCGAACGTCGCGCTGTAACCATTGCGTCCAGTATCAACGAGAATCCGACCCGCTCGATCGACTTTACTGAACTCCTGCGTCAGGTTCTCAGGATCGCGCTCAACCAACACTCGTCCGACAACATGAGCGAACCTCGCAACCACACCAAAGTCGGACTTGCCGTCAAGCGGCACCGCGATGTGAAACCCTTTTGAGCCCGATGTCTTAACCCAACTGGTGAGACCGAGTTCATTAAGAAAGTCTCGCACCATCAAAGCGGCATTCCGCAAACGCTCCGGCTCATTTTCATTCGAGGGATCGAGATCAAAAACACAGATGTCTGGGTAATAGAGATTCGGCGCGCGCGAGGGCCAGACGTGAATCGTGATGCTGTTTTGATTTGCCAGCCACAAGAGCGAGCGCGCGTCATTGGCGATTGGATGATGAACGGTCCCGTCTTTCTTGGGCACCTCAACGCGTTCGAGCCATTCGGGAAAACCCTTGACCACATCCTTCTGAAAAAACCCGGGCGCAGTGATCCCACGGTGGTATCGCTCCATCGTGATCGGCCGTCCTCGCAAGTGTGGCAACATCACGGGCGCGATCATCTCGTAATACGAAGCAAGCTCGCCTTTAGTGATCCCATCTTCAGGAAAAAGAATTTTGTCCGGATGCGAGATCATGATCATTTGCACACTACGCAGAGCCGCAAACAAATCTGCTTTGTCGAGTCAGTACCACAGCGCGGTAGCGTGTGGCTCTCTGAATGTCGAGAATCGCTTTACCAGTCCAGAGCCACACGCTACCGCGCTGTGGTACTGACTTCATCGCCACTATGGCGTAATCTGCGGATGGTCCTTCACTCCCAGCAACCGCGGGTGGCGCAACTTCCCATGACCGGTCCATTCAATGAAACCTACCTGAACTACGATCTCAGGCTTAACCCAGTGAACACGTAAACGAGGTAGCCCAACAGCTTTGGTGAAAGGCGACTTTGGTGTTTCAAGTTCATCCAGTTTCGCCCGCAGTTCAAGCAACAACCTGGTGTCGAATCCGGTTCCAATCTTTCCGGCGAAACAAAACTCGCCGCCTTCGTAGTGACCAACTAATAACGCACCCAGACCAACACGTTTACCCTGCGGATCTGTGAAACCACCCACGACAAACTCGTGGCGCAGTTCGCATTTCATCTTCAGCCAACTTTTGGCGCGACGATGTTCGTAAACCGAATCACGCCGCTTTGCGATGACGCCTTCCCACCCTTCTTGTTGAGCGAGTTCCCATGGAGTTTCGTGGTCTAGAGCAGTGACACGTTCAACCGGAGACACCAGGGACAGCTCAGCCAGCACGCCGCGCCGTTCATCAAGAGGAACCGACATCAGACTGCGACCGTCGATCCACAACACATCAAACACGTGATAAGTAACTGAGCCCCGGCCCCAGGTAATTTCACCGTCAAGGATCAGTTGCCTATGCGGAAGCTTCGCGATTGATTGAGCTACTGAAGGAATATTCTGCTGGTGATGAGTACGCGAGAAGAGTTGGACGTCTTCACCATTCTTGAAGGCGAGCAATCTGATCCCATCAAACTTCCGCTCGAAGATCCAGTCGGCGCCGGTGAAGCGTTCCTGTGTCAACGTCGCCGCCATCGGCACAAACCATTCGGGAAATGGATTTGTTGTGACCATTCTTATTTGTTACAGGACGTCCTATGGAAGCGCAACTCTTTGGTGCGGTGCCTCGTCACCGCTTTGTTAAATGAGCTTCTCGAAATGGAAACGCTCTAACAAAGCAGTGACGAGGCACCGTACGCCAAAGAGACGCCATGGCCTTAGTCCAAAGATAACAAATAAACCCGCCCTTAAAACCGAAATCCTACGCTCGCCATGAACTGAAAGTTGTGAGTTGTTCTTGCCGGCGTGGTAAATGGCACCAGGACGTACGTGCTGGTTGTGGGATCGAAGCTAATGCCATTAGCCGTCCGACGCGTGAAATGAATAATGGTATCGCCAGCGTCAAAGCGAGTTACGATTCGGCGTGATGGATAAAACTCAACCACGCCACCTAAGTCCGCCGCAAAATTATCCAGGCCTTTGATTTCTGCTTGAAAAGGAAACGGTCCAGTCGTTCCCGTTTGAACGTATTGGAGTTGTCCAACGTTCACGATTCCTGGCCGGGCCTTCGCGAATATACCCCAACTCTTATAGCGCTTACCCACCTTTACACCCGCAAAAAGGTCGCCGGATCGACCAGGGTTGATGCAACCCGGACATTCGTTCAAAGAGATATGCATTGCACCTTCGACAGCAAAAGTCTTGTTGAAGTTAAAGGTAAAGCGCGCACCCACTCCCGGCTCAACTCTTACGCCGTCATATGCCTCGCGGTTGAGAGTCGTAAACTCGGCGGCCACTTCGTACCTTGGGGGATCCTGCGTTTGCGCCAACGCGCTCGACTGAATCAGCAAAAGACACAACAAACTCGCTAGCAGAAATATTCTGTTCATCAAACTCTCCTTCATCGGTTAACTGACGGACTGTCGCCTGAGCACACCTGTACCTGGTCTCAACAAGTGACGGTTGGTGAGAGTGCGACTTAGCTTTGCAACACGGAGCCAGGTCCGCGCTGATGTTTTAGATAGGGAGATCTATTCGGTTGTTAGGGACTCTTTGGTAAAAGGTTCTCCATTGAGTCGGCGCCACCGATCATGACACGCTGCGGAATGACAATCTGGTTCTTTTCCTTCTGAGGGTTTTTGATTTTGTAATCGGGCATGTCACCAAGTACGGAAGTCCGGTCGGTGTTACCCTTGAAGACTTGTTCGATCTTGTCCAGCACACCAGGCGGAGGCTTAGCGAATGGCTTTGTCGAGCTAAACAGAGGAGCGTAGTTGGGATCTGGCAAAACCCAAAGGTTCCACGTTCCACCATTCGGTAGGATTGGAAACGCCGAGAGCCATTCGTATCGTTCTCCATCAACTACAAACTCAATGCGGTTGCCATCAAGTACACCAATTTTTTGAAACGAATACCCGTCACGCGGTGCAAGAGAAAAGATAAAGCGGCCACGCCGGGGAACATATAACCAAAGCAATGAGCCTGTGCATCCGACAGTCGGCTTGCTCCGGCTGACAAGCGTTCCGTCTATCAGGAGTTGATAACTCTTCACCGACAACTCGACGGCATCCAGGGTGAAGTCTTTAGGCGCTGCTTCGAAGGAGTTCTCAAGCAGAATTGATCGATCGAAAGTTACGCGAACCAAATCAACTATCTTGACCCCGGATTCCTGATTGACCAGCAACTCCAGCGATACAGCGTCGCCATCATCGAGTGTTTGTTGAGTCGCGGATTTGGGAAAGGTTGCGAAGGTCTCGGTTGCCGGCTGTGCCGAATCTTTCAGAAACGTGCGCCGGAATGCTTCATCAGCGGGTAATACTCCGATCCTGAACTTCCTGGTCAAGGGATCCGAAACAACGGAGAGATCGTAACCAAAAATTACTCTCTGGTCCGCGTCAGTCAGCACGCGATGAATAATGTGGTTGTCAGTGCTCAGAGCCTGTGAATAGATCAAGGAAGCTAACGACTTGCTGTCCGTCGTGTTTTTATTATCCGCAGAGGTTTCACTCTTGAATGAGATAAAACCACCGTTGGAGACCTGGAGCACAACCTGCCGCTTTGCCGGATTCTGTGCGGCAGCCGCAAGTCCTAGACAGTGAATACAAAGTAGTAAGGCCCAGATTCTACTTCTCATCTGGAGACCCTCCTTTGATAACAGTCAGCTTCACCTCATCGAGTGGCTTAAACCCGATCAGAGTTGGTCGCACGTCGTGTTTTCGTGATGCGGCTAGCGCCGAATCAACGTCCGTAGAACTAGCCACTCTACTCGGCGCCTTCGAAACTGTTGCTCGCTTTCTCTCTCGATACACCACTTGCGTAACAATCTTCTCGCGTACCACAGGCACTTCTACAGGGACTTGCACGACGGAAGTTATTTGAACGGGGTCCCTGGCCCGTCGATACGCAAGTGTCGTTAGAACAAACGCCAGGGCAATGATGAGTAAGAGCGAAACTCCAACTGGAACCGGTATCCGCACTGAGGATCTAAAAAACAGATTCAACCAGGACATTTGGTTCGCAGGGCGAGCCGACTGGACTGGGATCATCTCCGCCTCAACTATTTTCTGTTTTAGACTCGCGCTGTAAGCAATCAAGTAACTTTCCGTTGGCGCAGCTCTCTCCATCGACCTTCGTGTGACTCGCAGAGTCTCCCTGACCGAGCCAAATTCCTCGAAGCACTCAGGACACGCGTTCAGTTCCATCACCAGGGATTTATCGAGATGATCGACTCCATCCAATAGAAGTTCAGTAAACAACTCTCTTGTTGCTTTGCAGTTGTGCATAAGTAACTCCTACTCAATACTCGGCGGCCAGGCGGACGACGCCATCGTCCGCTGCCTCATCCTTGCAGACCTTGAGTTTTGCGCGCAGTTTGCCCAGGGCTCGCCAGACAGACTTCTTTGCAGTTCCGGTTGAACAACTCATCGCAGTTGCTATTTCGTCATAAGACATACCTTCATAGTGACGAAGCAAAAAGATGAGTCGCTGTGGGGGAGTAAGTTCAGCCAGCGCACCCAGCACTGTTCCAAACAGCACCTTGTTGTAGATCGATTCTTCGGACGCGAGTGCAGATTCAAGTTCAGCACAGTCAGGCTCAACCGTAATGGACTGACCAGGTCGCGATGAGTTTGATCGTTGATGATTGAGAAATGTGTTGATGGTGATCCTGCGCAACCAGGTATAGAACGATGAGTCAAACCTGAATGTGCTCAATGCCTGGTACGCCTTGAGCCAGACTTCCTGAGAAAGGTCTTCAGCATCCTGGGCGTTGTGACAATAGTGAAACGCCAGGAGATAAATACGACGCAGGTGATTTTGGGCGAGCAAGCAAAACGCATCGGTGTCATGTGCTTGAGCGCGTCTGATCAGGTCAGTTTCGCTGTCGGTCACGCGTTACCTCGTGGAGCTTGTGCTCAAAGTCCAAACGACCGTTTAGAAGCGGATTCAATCACATAGACACCAATTGCGCCATTTGGTTGGCCGGGCGGAAGAATTATTGATGGTTTGTTGCCGTGCCACGTCCCGTGCGGAAAGCCTCGGGCTTGCCGTGCGACACGTAGAAAAGGGCTTCGCCTTGGGGCGGCTTAGCCGCCAAAAGAATAGCGGGCTTTACGAAAGCCAGAGGCTTTCCGCACAGAGTGCGGCAAAGCCGCATAACACTCAGAACACTGCTTGAGGTGCCAGGTCAACTGGCAATCGCTGTGAAATCCGAATACCCTTTACCCTCGTATATAGTGTTGGAGAAAACACCATGTCCAAAATGATCGCAATCTTTTTATTAACGGTGGTAACAACTATGTTCATTAACGCATGCACTTCGGCGAATGCTTCGGCAGTCGCCGTTCCAAATCCAAAACTTGACGCGCCGCTCGCCAAAACAAAAGGCGAGCAGACAGCGGTCTTTGCCGGTGGTTGTTTCTGGGGTGTTGAGGCGGTCTTTGATCACGTGAAGGGTGTTTCAAAAGCAGAGTCGGGTTACGCAGGTGGTTCGGCCGACACCGCTCAGTACTACACGGTGTCTTCAGGCGACACGGGTCACGCGGAATCTGTTCGTGTCACTTATGACCCTGCGCAAGTCACTTACGGACAGTTGTTGAAGGTGTTCTTTGCCGTGGCTCACGATCCGACTGAGTTGAATCGGCAGGGTCCCGATGTTGGCACGCAGTATCGTTCTGCCATCTTCTTCGCCAATGACGAACAGAAGAAGATTGCCGAGGCTTACATCAAGCAACTCGACGAAGCTAAAGTTTTCGAAGGCAAGATCGCGACGCAGGTCGCACCACTCGACAAATTCTATGAAGCCGAAGGGTACCATCAGAACTACCTGGTGAATCATCCAAACGAGCCATACATCGTCTACAACGACATGCCAAAGCTCGCGAACCTCAGGAAGGTCCTTCCGGAGTTGTGTAAGGAATAAACGAATTGATCTCGTGGTGATGAGGTCAGTACCGTAACGCGGTAGCGTCGGCTCAAGTTGATACTGGTCAATGAGTACGAGCCAACGCTACCGCGTTACGGTACTGACCTCATCACCACGAGACTCAACTCTACGCAGTCTTCTCTTCCTGCAAACCCAACTCTTTGATCGACTCCTCACGCATCAGATACTTCTGTATCTTCCCCGTCACAGTCATTGGAAAGCTTTTAACAAACTTGATGTGGCGCGGGATCTTGTAATGCGAGATCTGTCCCCGACAAAAGTCTCGAATCTCTTCAGCTGTTGAGTTAGCGCCTTCCCGCAGACGGATCCACGCACAAAGTTCTTCACCAAAGCGAGCGTCGGGTACTCCGATCACCTGAACATCCTGGATCTTTGGATGTCGATACAGGAACTCTTCAATCTCGCGTGGGTAGATGTTCTCGCCACCACGAATCACCATGTCTTTGAGCCGGCCGACGATGTTGCAATAGCCATCTTGATCAATTGTGGCAAGATCACCGGTGTGCATCCAACGTTCACTGTCGAGCGATTCCGCAGTGAGTTCAGGATCGCCCCAATAACCAATCATCACTGAATAACCGCGAGTCAGGAGTTCACCCGTCGTTCCCGTGGGAACAATGTCTCCATTATCGTCTACAAGTTTTACCTCAACATGTGGATGAATTCGCCCGACCGTCGAAACGCGTCGTTCTACCGGATCGTCCGTTCTGCTTTGAAAACTCACCGGACTCGTTTCGGTCATTCCATATGCAATCGTGATCTCTTCCATGTGCATATCACGGTTGACTCGCTTCATGATTTCAATCGGACAGGGAGAACCAGCCATTATCCCGGTCCGCAAACTAGTGAGATCGAACTGATCAAACTTCGGATGGTCGAGCTCAGCAATGAACATCGTTGGCACGCCATGCAACGCGGTACACGCTTCAGCTTCGATCGTCTCCAACACCGCCAACGGTTCAAATGCCTCGGACGGATAAACCATAGTTGCACCGTGAGTGATGCAGGCAAGATTTCCGAGCACCATCCCAAAGCAATGATAGAGCGGCACAGGAATACAGAGACGATCCGAGGACGTCAAACGCATAGTCTCACCGATAAAGAATCCGTTGTTGAGAATGTTTCGATGAGTAAGCGTGGCACCTTTCGGAAACCCGGTCGTGCCACTAGTGAACTGAATATTGATTGGATCTGTGCAGCGAAGCCTGGTTGATATCTCGGCGAGTCGAGACTGGTGAAACGTGTTGGCTAATGCTGCGATGTCCTGAAAACGCATCATGCCGGGCACTGTTGTATCGCAAAGACAGATTACAGTTTGCAGTGACGGCAGCTTTGCCGCGTGAAGATCTCGACCGGAACAGTTGTCGAGTTCAGGCGCGAGTTCACGCAACATTCCAACATAGTCACTCGACTTAAACGACGTGGCCGTGATCAGCG
>Ga0163161_10003983_pt1 | contig 10348 bp, 6 predicted proteins | sample S45metaG_FD_129847 | JGI IMG/M metagenome (GOLD analysis project Ga0163161, IMG submission 129847) | Switchgrass rhizosphere microbial communities from Kellogg Biological Station, Michigan, USA - S4-5 metaG | ecosystem: Host-associated > Plants > Roots > Rhizosphere > Soil | place: USA: Michigan... | reverse complement strand
TTGAACAAAATGGTCGTGTTGTTTTTGGTGTGACAGTAACAATTGAAAATCTTGATACTGAAGAACGCAAAACTTATAAATTGTTGGCGATGACGAAGCAGATTTTAAAATTAATAAAATCTCGGTGAACTCACCAATCGCACGCGGCCTTTTGAGTAAGAGTGAAGGCGATGAAGTAAAAATCGTGACTCCTCAAGGCGAAGTCGAATATGAAATCGTAAGTGTAGAATATCTCTAAGATAATGCACAACTAGCCCCTCTTTATGAGGGGTTTTTATTCAATACCATCGAGATATTTTTGGGAAATCACAAATGGATACTCCTTTAATTAACACTCCAGTTCGTCATTGGTGTGAATTTGAATTTATCCATAAAACTGTTAAAAACCCAAATATCCATATTAAAGGTCATTATTCATATTATTCAGCCTATTGGGATCAAGGTTTTGAACGTTGTGTCGTGCGTTATTTACATGATAAAGCCTCGACACCAGATAAACCGATTGACCAACTTTATATTGGTAATTTTGTTTGCTTTGGCGCTGAATGCGTCATTATGATGGGTGGCAACCAACTTCATAGACCAGACTGGATTTCAACTTTCCCTTTTGATACCCGTAGTTTTTTAGCAGCTGGTGATACTGTAATTGCCGATGGATGCTGGATTGGTAGTCGTGCAATGATTATGCAAGGGGTCAAACTTGGTGAAGGTGCGGTTGTCGCAACTGGAGCTGTGGTGACTAAACATGTTCCACCCTATGCAATTGTAGGTGGCGTGCCTGCTAAAATTATTAAATATCGCTTTCCTCAAGAACAAATCGACAAACTACTTGCTTTAAAACTGTATGATTTAGATGAGAAGCAAATTTTGAAAATACGTGAGTACTTACAAACTGAAGATATAGATGCTCTATCTACATATATAGAAAATTTGCGGAATCTATAAAAATTATCTACAAAAATTTGTTGTTATAAAATCACAAATGATTACGTGCTCGAATTTAAATCGTCAAAAAATAAGTATAAAGTATTGAATAAATAAGCATCATTACAATAAGGAAAACACTCATGTTATATCAACATATTCTTGTACCAATTGACGGTTCTGAAACTTCTATGATTGCCATGAAAGAGGCGATCAAACTGGGAAAAGCACTAAATAGCAAAATTACGGTTGTACAGGTTATGGCACTTGATCCGTTTATTGCTGATGCCTATGTAAAAACTGGTCAAACGAATGAGCTGATTGAACGGACAAGAACCTATTTACTCGATATTTTAGAACACGCAAAACAAGAATTTGCTGATGAAGGCATTACTGTCGAAACCAAACTACTTGAAGGTTTTGTTGTACATGAAGAGATTATTCAGGCTGCTCAAGACTTAAATGCAGATCTGATTGTTATGGGTTCTCATGGCCGTACAGGGGTCCGAAAACTTGTACTTGGCAGTGTTGCTCAAAAAGTCTTAGGCGAAAGTCATATTCCTGTTTTAATTGTTCGATAATTTCAATATTGCCTATTTTGTTAATTCTAATAATTTAGGCAATGATTTTTAAACAAATAGCCTTTTGCAACCTTTAAGGTTGCCAAGCAAATTGCTTTAAGTTTACTTTACCATTTAACAAATAGATTCCCTCAGCTTCTAGCTTTAACTGTTGAACATTTTCACCCTTTTCATTAAATTTACTTAGGCTAATTTTACCTTGAGAATTAATAACCCGATACCAAGGGACTTGATGGTCTGCTTCAAGATGTTTCAAAACATAGCCAACTAATCTGGCATGTTTAGGTAAACCTGCCATACGAGCCACTTGCCCGTAAGTCGCAACTTTTCCGTAAGGAATCAAAGCAATGACTTCTAAAATCTGCCGATGTAGTTCATACTGAGTTGTCAAAATGGACTCCATAAAAATTGACATAATTTATATCATATAAAAAAATTTGACTAAAACTAAATGCAATCCAAGGTGGGCTTGAGGGAAATCTGCATGAAAAAAACATTAATGGTCGTTACTGGAACTTTACTATGTGTTTCTTGTACTACTCGTCTCCCTGTTCCATCAGTAGAACAACCTAAAGTATCTACAGATGGCCGCCCTATCGTTCCTGTCACTTTCGTTTTTACCACCAATTCACCAGAAGCTACAAAGTTTGATAATCATCACCAAATGCGTAAAGAAATTAAAATATTAAATAAATATTATGTAGATGATAAAAATCATAAAATCTTTAAGTTCAAATTACACCGTTATATTCCTTACGAAGAGTTTTCAAAATTACACTGTGATTTAAAGCAACAGATTAATCAGCCCTACCCGATCTCTACTGAAACTATTCCTGCAAGTGTAAATACCTGTTTTCCTAAGCGGACTGCCAGTAAAGAAGTCATCGTTTTTATTTATGATGCGTATTCGGCTAAGTGGAAATTTGAAGATGTAACGAGTAGAGCTTTTCGCAATAATGGTAAACCTTTTGTTTTATTGGACTGGAATCGCCTGAATTATAATATTCAGGCTGGTAGTGTGCATGAAATGGGACATGTGTTTGGACTAAAACATGTTTGTGCACCGAATGCTACAAAACGTACGCCAACAAACATTATGGCGAGTGCTGAATGTAAACGTGGTAGTGGTGGACTTAGAAATTTAGGTTTTACACCTATACAACTTCAAACAATTTTGACAACTTATCAAAGTTACCCTTAAACAATTTAAAAATTAAGCTCTACATAAAAACCTAAATTGTCTTGTGCCGTATAATAATTTTCTTGGGTCAGTAATGAAGTCATATAACTGCTGGCCTCTGAAAAGTCGTCTTCATTGACTGGATACGGCTGCCAAAATGTTTTCAAATTATCGGTATAGATTGGATATAAACGCAGTCGATCTTTTGATAAATCTAGCCGAGCTATACCCCCATACGGCAAAGCATTGTACTCTGTATATTCACCATTGCTGTTAAAAACTGCATTACCAATACCAAAGACGACAGGTTTTTGATTAATCACTTTAATCTGTTGAATGGTATGAGCTCCATGACCAATAACTAGGTCCGCACCTGCTTGAGTCAAAATATCAGCAAGCTTACCCTGTTCCTTGGTAATCGGCTTAAAATCGATACCCCAATGACAAATAACAATAATTTTATGCTCAGGGTGAGTGAGCCTAAAACGGCTTATTTGTCCAAGCAAAACCCCATTTAAGCACGCAACTCCACTCTTATGGCCTAAGGCATAAAAATCATAATCTAAATAGGCTGTATCTCTGTGCCAATAGCCATTAAAAATAGCGTAGTGTTTGTTATTAAACGTGATTTCAAAATAGCCATGGGCATCTTTTTGATTTAAGCCCGTACCAATATAAGCAATATTGGCCCGTTCAAATTGTTGTAATGTATAGGCTAATCCGCTATTGCCATAATCTTTTAGATGATTATTTGCCAGTACAACATGATTAAGATGAATATTTTTGAATTCTGCTAATGTTTGTTCGGCATTAGCTTTAAGAATAAATGGCTTTTTATGTACTAAAGGAGATTGAGCTTCTAAAGCAAAGACTGCTTCAAAGTTAGCAATATTTAGGTCATTTTCTCCTAAAAAATCTTTTATTTTTTCAAATGAATAGTGGTATCCATATTGTTGTAGAGCATCTATCTGCCCTTTGGATTTACGCTTTTCAGTATAGATTTCCCCGAAATAAGTATCTCCCAAAATATTGATAATGCCACTTTGAGTAGTACAAACTTTAGGTTTTACCTTCTGCTCTTGGAAACAGTGATAGTAAGGAATCAAGTGTTCCGCACGATGAATATCATCTAAAAAAGAAAAGAAACCGATAGTCTGATTTTCCTCAAAGAACGTCAGATAAATTTTTCTAAATGAATTTGTCAGATATAAAACCTCTACTACATTCTGTGCCATCAAGGGTGTCTGAGGATGATAAGACTTTCCTTTAAAATTCAGCTCTTTTATAAAGAATAGTTTTCTGATTTCAGCTGGATGGCTATAAATATTTTTAACTAATAAAAACAAATGCTTTAGCTGATTTCGTATACCTTCTTTTTTAAAATTTAAGTGGTAGACATCAGCTCTTTTTAATAAAGCTAAATATGCTTGCTCATTTGTACCGCAAAGCATATTGCTTAAAGCATTTTTTACATCTGCTGCTTGGGTAAATATTAAAAACTGTAATAGCTCAGTAAAGGTATAACTCTCAGATGGTTTTAAGCCCAGATATTGCTGACCTACTTGCTCAGATAGATGTTCAGGCACAACATAAACTTCTTGAGCTTGTATGTTTTTTTGTTGGAATTGCTCTAATGCATAGTCGATGAGTAAAAGCGTTGAAACATCCTCATCAAATTCGAATTGCCATATAGCCTCATCAAAACTTGTAGTGTCGACATGTGCTAATAACTTGATCTCAACGGGTTGATACTTCATGACTCATCACCTTTGTAATCTTTTACATAGGCGATGTAGCCCGATAAGTTATGTTCTTGGTCATCAATCCGTACTCGAAAACGATCATGACGAATATAAAATGCATGTAAAATTTTATCTGGTCGTGCCATATACATGGCCATTTCTGGATAAAAAAATCCTGTGGTTTGAAAGTCTGCTCTAAACTCAATTAGCTTTTGAAGCTCAGGCATATACGTCTGCTCAAAAATTGCTGTCCGCCCCTGCTCTTTTAAACGGTTCACCATTTTATAAGCAGCCATTAGCATTTCTAATAAAGTTGCATATGTTGTTTTTCGATTTTTAATAAAAATAAAATGTTTTAAATAATTATTTAAACCAAAAATAAAATATTTATCTTCAGGGCATATTTTAGTGAGTTCATTTGTACAATAACTTAACCAATGATCATGGTATTTTTCATACCTCTTTTCAATAAAACATTCAAACATTAATTTAACGGTTTCTAATAATTTTAAATCTTGATTAATTTGATATAAACGTAATAATGCTAAAGCAGCTTCACCATCATAATAAATAATTCTAAATTTTTCTTTTAAATCATAATCTGGATAATTTAATACATGAGTTGTTGAACCATTTGAATCTATTAATTTTAAAATACCATTTGCGAGTTTCTCTGCATATTTTTGATAATCAGTTTTTTGAGTAATTTCTTGATATTTAGTTAACATTAAAATGGCGGCCGCATTGGCACCTAATTTGATTTCGAATTCCCCTTCTTTACCATCAATCATAAAAGCAGTTTCTGAGTCTTTTTCTTTATAAAAATTGGTCAGTGCATATTTAATAGCTGCATGTATTTTAGGCCAATATGCTGGCCTGCTCTGCACTTCAAATGTTTCTAATAAGGCATATACCGAAGTACAGTGTCGTACCGTATTATAGTTACGGATATCACGATCATATGCAGAAAAATAGCCATAAATAAATTTGCCATTTTCTTGAATCTGATTATGCAGAAATGTCGAATTTTGTTCTATTAACTGCTGAAAATGCTGCTTTTTATTGCTCGAAATCGCTCTAATTCCATTTACATCATGGCCACTAGCTAAATTAATAAATTGTCCATTTTCATAAAATGCTGCGTAGGTATCAAAAGTCCAAATGTCTTGCAGCTCTTGTAGTTTAATCTGTGGTTTTGTAGCGTTATATTTTTGCTTAACTGCATAATTTAGGTTTGTTTCATCAAAAAAATTCGGTTTGTCGTAGCTCAAGCCTCGAATGATTGCTTTTCCATAAATCTCTTGCTCAAGGAAAGCCACTGAACAGTGTTCGTCAAATCCAATGCCTTTACGGTAGTGGTTGTTGTGAAATTGATGATGAACGTGCTGCTCTACTTCCTTCCAAGATTGTTTTGTTAAGTGATGTGCAATATCGATTTTTATATATTCAGCCAACGGTGACTGTGTAAACTGGTCATTAATAAAATCTAATAGCTGTTTTTTAGCCTGCTCTAAATTTGTTTTCTCACTGTGCCATACACTACACCTTTGATCTTTAGCGCCATAAGATAAAAATAAAATAGTATCCTGTTTAAGACTCGGAACGTGCTGAACAACTTGTTCTAACCAAAGCTGCATTTGTCTTTGGAAATTTAAAAATGACGTCACTCGAATTTAGTCCCTATTCGTTAATTGTTGTTCTATAAAATTTTCGATACATCATAGCATGAGCACTCTAATAGCTAGATTAATGTATTGTTTAAATATAAAAAAAGAGCCCGAAGGCTCTTTTTTTATTTGGTTAATTATCTATTAATAGATAATTTGACCATTGTTGAGAAGATCATTGAGGGTCAATGAAGTTCGAGATTCGTCTAGATGAATCGTCAACAATTGAGTATTTGAATAAGTAAGACCTAAACCGTCACGATCTACACTAATTGTAGCGTTTTGAGTCGTAGCATCGTAGCTTACAGATACATATTGCCCAATAGTTAAACTGTTTGGATTGCCAAGTAATAAGTTACTAATATCAATCTTGTCAGCTTGAGTATCAGTTACCGTATTACCTACATGGAAATCATTCCATACATCTACACCATTACCACCAGTTGCACTATTTACACTTGCAGCTGTTAATGTGTTGTAGATCAAGGTATCCGAGCCATTACCAAGCGTAAACGTATCATTCGCACTTGTACTTACAGCAAAGCTATTTAACTCTTGACTCAAATCAATCGTTAATGTGCTGGTAGATTCAGCACCAGTAACTGATACAAGTTTGTAGTTAATCGTATCAATCGTAGCATTTGCTGCACTATCTAATGGTTTGTAATAGTACGAACCATCATTGTAGAGGTACAAGGTACCTTCACCAGTATTAATCGCTTGACCAGCGGCAATTTGGTAGTTTCCTGGTGTAACTTCCACATACAATTGAGAAGCAACTGTAGTGTCTGCAACCCCACCAGTAGTATCACCTACCAAGATATTGCCATGAATCCAATCTGTTAAACCATCAGGTGTGTATTGATCTAGATGAGTTGTTTTGGTAGTCACAACCGAATCAAGTGACATATTACCAATTGGAAGCAAACTAGATAAGCTAAACACAACTCTATAAGTACCAGCAGATAAATGAGATACATCAGCCGAGTATGCTGGAGCACCCAACACACCTGCCAAGGCTGTCGAAGAACCTGAGTAAACTGTATCTACCCATACACCGCCTACAAACTGCTGGATCTTATAACCTGTCGTCGGTAGAACGGATAGGCTTAAAGATGCTAAATAATTCAGCTGAACATGTACATCAGTTACAGTATTGGCAGCAACAACAAACTGGTTCGATGTCACTGTACTGCTTAAAACTGGTGGTAATGTACTAAGCGATACGTTACCACTTGGCACATCAACAACAGCATCAGTTACTTGTTTCATACTGATTGTTGCATCATTAGTATCCGCGTTGGCTACTGGTGCAGGAATTACCGCATCTACGCCTGGGTTAGCTGTATCCCACGTGATATCTACATCAGGCGAACCAATTTGGATATGCAATGTTGCCGTATCTGTTCTACCAGTTACAGGGTCTGTCACGGTATAAGTAAAGCTATCTACTTTTCCTATATTTAACGTGTTAGCTGTAGCCTGATAACTATAAGTACCATCTGCGTTAATTGTTAAAGTACCATAAGCACCCACAATTGTTGCTGATGAACCTACACTCACAGCTGATGTATTACCATTTTCAGAAGTCACCGAAGTCACAACTGAAGTTGTCGTAATGTAATCTGGCGTATAGTTTGGTCCATATACAGCAGAGTTATCATCTGACAGAACATTACCAATGATAGGATCCACTACTAAGCTAGGTACTTGAGTAATATCGCCATTATTCAAAGTAATATCCGCAGTGACACTACCTAGAGCTGTAAGAAGCGTATTGCTCTCCATAAACAACTCATAAGTACCAGAACCTAAGTTATCAACCTTGAATTTCACTTCAGAACCAAAGATACCTAATAAATCAAGCACCCCTGTATCTGCACTATCCGCTACTACTGTACGAGTGCCGTCTGGATTAACTCGTGTTAATACCACGTGTAAACCATCAACAATCGTTGCAACTGAACCAAAGTTCACTGAGATAATTGCTTCAGTAATATGGCCTGGGTCAACTGTAAATGTCGCAGTACCTTGTTTAGTACCGATAACAACTCCACCAACTCCAAGTAACCAGTTATAGCTAATTGCATTATCAAAGAATTGTTGTGTCGTTGGATAAACCATGTCAATTGCTGCTGAATCAACGTTATCCATTGCGTCAACAGGAACTGAACTTGTGATAACAGCTGGTTGAGATGGATCATTAGCGTTCCAAGTCATATCCACACTATCACTATCCAAATGAACATATAGAGTCGCTTGCGAAGTATTGCCCGTAGCTGGATCGAGTAACGTATAAGTAAACTCATCAACTTGTCCGAGATTTAGTCCATTCGCATTTGGTGTGTAAGTGTAGTTACCATTTTGGTCAATTACCAAGGTACCGTAAGCACCTGCAATCGTAGTTGTACCAGTTGCACTAACTGCATTTCCATTAACTGTTGAGATGATTGCGTCATGAGGGGCAGCATCAACTGCGCCATTGATACCAACATCCTTAATAACGTTGCCAGAAATAGGCTCAACAGAGTAACCATCTATGACATATGGATTATAGACATCCATCGTACCAGTTAATGTTCCGCCTAGACCTACACCTAACAATCCGTCATAACCGATAAATGCACGATATTGACCTGGTTCCAAGCCATCTACAACAGCAGTTGCTACACCACCAATAAGCGATAGATCAATGAGCGAAGCTTCTGGGTTAGTTCCACCAATAGATACCCATTGTCCAGTAGTTGCATCATATTTTTGAACAACTAGTGAGTAGTCACTTAATACATTCGCAGTGAGTAGACCACTAAAGGTAAATGTAGCTGTACCTTCTCGATCTGCATCAACATTAAACGCAATTGTCGCATCCCCTAGTAGTTGTAAGTTCAAACCAGCAAGAGAAACTGCTGCTAAGTAACTTGCGCTACCAAGCGCCACATCATCTGCAACAAGCAATGGCTCTGGGTTAATTTCGGCAACGGCTAGATTGTCTGCAGCTTTCACAGAACTCAATTGAATATTGAGATTTGCTTGAGCCGTATCACCAGTTACAGGATCAGTTAATGTATAGACAAACACATCTGTTTGACCTACACCAGCTGCGCTTGCAGTAGGAGTATAAGTATATGAACCATCAAGATTTATCTCCAATGTACCATAAGCACCATTAATGATCGTACCATCTGCTACAACAGGTTGACCGTTAACTTCACTTACAACTGTTGTTGGAGTCACGATGTCTACTTCACCTGAGCCATTCACTTCTGTGATGACGTTACCATCAGCAACTTCAGTGTAGTATCCACCTACTTGCGTCGTGTCATAAACATCTATTGTGCCAGTTAGGGTACCAAGTAAACCAATACCTAGAAGACCGTTATAAGTCATGAATGCGCGGTATTGACCTTCTTCTAAACCATCAATCACTACACTAGGAGTTGTACCTAATAAAGTAAGGTCAAGAATGTCTGCTTGGCCACCACCATAGACAGAAGTCCATTGTCCCGTTGCTGTATCAAATTTCTGAAGAACTAGAGAGTAATCAGATAATGCATCTACGCCAATTAAAGCACTGTACGTAAAGGTTGCATTACCTTCATCACCTGCACCAACTGTAAAGCCAATTGCTTCAGAACCAAGTTGCAAATCAAGTCCAGCAAGTGACACAAGAGCTAAGTACGTTTTGCTACCTAGAGCTGCATCATCTGCAACAAGCAATGGTTGAGGTGCAAGTACTGCTGTATCAGTGTTATCAAAGGCAACAATAGAACTTGCAAGAGTATAAGTTTGCGTATCTTGAAGAGTACTACTATTTCCAGCGAGATCTGTGAAAGTAGCAGTGGCATCAACAGTTAAGTCTGTATCCGCTGCAAGTCCACTACCAGCTACATCAACAGTCCAAGTACCCGCTGCTGTATCTACTGTCGCAATGTAATTCACTCCATTTACATTCACTACAACACCTGTTGTTGCAGCATCTGCAGGGATATTAGTCAATGTACCCGTTAAGGTCACTGAACCACCTGCCTCTGTCGCATCAAGGATATTGTCTGCTGTAACTGGATTAATGTTTAACACTGACGTAGTAATATCTGGTGGAGTAACATCAAGTGTTACCGTCACATCTGCATTAGCAGCATCTACGTTACCTTGCGCATCCACAGCTTCAGCATGAATCACAATCTGACCAGTCACAGGATCTGCCGCTGTTGCCGCAAGAGTCGCTGTAATAAAGCCATTTGCAAGGTCAGCTGC
>Ga0163161_10003982_pt1 | contig 10349 bp, 7 predicted proteins | sample S45metaG_FD_129847 | JGI IMG/M metagenome (GOLD analysis project Ga0163161, IMG submission 129847) | Switchgrass rhizosphere microbial communities from Kellogg Biological Station, Michigan, USA - S4-5 metaG | ecosystem: Host-associated > Plants > Roots > Rhizosphere > Soil | place: USA: Michigan... | reverse complement strand
TCCGGGCGAACACGGCCGCAGCCGCACGGCCTATTCCGCTGCTCGCACCCGTAACGATGGCGACCTTTCCCTGCATAATTCGCTGTGGAATTTCGGTGTTAAGAATAACAATGAATCTCGAACTGTGGCAAATTACGGCCAAAACAAAAAAGGCTGCCGAAGCAGCCTTCTGAAGAACGTTGGTCGTCGCCTAGCCCTCGTTCGGGCGCGTGTCCGGACCGGCAAACAAGTCGAATGCGGCCTTTGTCTCGGCGGTTTTCCTTTCCTTGAATTCTGTCACCCAATCGGACACCGTCGCGACCATTTCGCGGGCCGTGTTACGAGGCTGGGCCATTTTTCGCTTCTTGACCCTGAGCGCGGGCTTTTCGTCCTTTTTGACGATCTTGATCTTATTCATAATTGCTTCCCCCCTTGACGAGGCGTCCTAAAACGCCGTCATTTATTCAAAAGTATGCTTTTGCAAAGAAAAAATAGAGAGATTTTTGCGATTGCAACAGTTTGATTACGAAAGTATGCCAAAGGTTGTTCCAAAAGTCTTACTATAGCGATCAAACTTAAGTATGTTGTAACATCCGGCTTCGCGGGGTTCGGTTCGCTGGAAGACATTGACGCTGTTAGAATGTTAGTGATGTTCCTTGATCTCACGGTTGTCTACTTCGCGTTCGGTGCTCCGCTGGGCGTTTACGAGATCACGCGCAATAAGCGCTCGCCCAGGACAGTCGTGCTTGCCGCCATGCACTTTGTGCTGTGGCCGCTGTTCGCAGTCGCATCCCTGCGTCGGTCGTTCGCCGTTGAGCGGCCGGAACCTTCGTTGGAACAGGAGGTCGACGATCTTCGGGCTGAATTTGAGGCCGCGGCGTTTGACGGGCGAAAGAGTGATGCCGTTCTTGAATTTCGTGACCTCTATGCCCACTATTCGGGCCTGGCGATAGCATTGGGCCGAGCGGGTGGCTATGGAACGAGCGAACTATTTGCGGTCGGCAGCCATCCGGATGCGAATCTCGCCTCTCGCTGCCTGGAGCGTCGCAACCGTAACAGGCTCGAGTTTCATCTCTTCCAGGCTCGCAACGAGTTTGAGGAAGCGGTAGCAAAGCTGACCAGGATAAACTCCAACATTGGCGGGCTTACAAAAAAGCTTGACGTCCTTCTCGACGCCGGGCATTGACACCGCCATCGTTTCGTTGCACTTTATTTCAGTACAAACCGTCCTAAAAAAGAGGAAAAGTTAATGAAAAGATCGCTTCCCGTTGCCGTGGCCTTCTGTGCGTTGGCCATTGCGGCAAGCGCGCAGGACAAACCAGTCGCGTTCACAAATGCAAAGATCATTCCGATCGTCGGCCAGATCATCGAGCAAGGAACTGTAATAGTTCAAAACGGCAAGATCGTTGCGATCGGTGACAGCAAATCGACCAAGCCGCCATCGGGCGCGACCATCGTCGACGCGAAAGGGAAGGTGATCATGCCCGGCCTCGTCGATTCGCACAGTCATATCGGCTCACCACAGGGCGGCGACGGATCGACGCCGATACAGCCCGACGTCCGCATCCTCGACAGCGTGAATGTGCGGGCGCCAAGCATTCGGCGGGCGCAGGCCGGCGGGATTACGACGGTCAACGTCATGCCCGGCTCGGGCCATCTCGACAGTGGCCAGACTCTCTATCTGAAGCTTCGCGGCGACGCCGAAAAGATCGACGACATCCTGATTCTCGACAAAGACGGCAAGTACATGGGCGGGATCAAGTTCGCCAACGGCACCAACTCGATCCGCGCGGGAGGCGGCAATTTCCCCGGCACGCGTGCCAAATCGGTCTCGCTCGTCCGCGAGCAGTTCATCAAGGCGCAAGAATATCGCGACAAGATCAAAAAAGCCGCGGGCGACGCTACCAAAATGCCGTCCCGCGACCTTGCCATGGAAGCGCTCGTCGACGTCCTCGACGGCAAGCGGATGGTCCATTTTCACACGCACCGCCACGACGACATCATGTCGGTGCTGCGGCTGCAGAAGGAGTTCGGCTTTCGCGTGACGCTGCACCATGTTTCGGAAGGATGGAAGGTTGCCGACGAGATCGCCAAGGCAAAGGTTCCCGTGTCGATGATCTTTGTCGATTCGCCGGGCGGCAAGCTCGAGACGAACGACCTAAAATTCGAGACCGGAGCTATCCTCGAAAAGGCAGGCGTCCTCACTGGTTTTCACACCGACGACTCGATCACCGACTCGCGCTGGTTCATGCGCGAGGCGGCGATCGCAGTCCGGGCCGGCATGTCCCGCGAAAAGGCCCTCTACGCCGTCACGATGGCAAACGCGGTAATTCTCGACCTCAGCGACCGCGTCGGCTCGCTCGAGGCCGGCAAAGACGCCGACCTGATCATCCTCTCGGGCGACCCGCTCAGCGTTTACACGCACGTCCTCGAAACCTGGGTCGAAGGCAAACGCGTCTTCAACCGCGCTGATCCAAAAGACTACCTGATCGCCGTCGGCGGATACGGTGCGGGCAACGACAACGCCCTCGATGACGACGACAAAGGCGAGTGGGAGGGAAATTAAAGCAATGGAGAATGGAAAATTGAGAATTGAGAATGGAAGTTTCGCTACGCGCCTTATCTTCGCTTTTGTTTTTCTCGTCACTTGTCACTTGTCACTCGTCACTGCGTTCGGACAGATCGCGGTCAAGGGCGACACCGTCTACACGATGACCGGCGAGCCGATAAAGAACGGCGTTGTGCTTGTGAATAACGGCAAGATCGAGGCGGTCGGAGCGAACCTCACCATCCCCGCGAATTACAAGGTCCTCGCGGCAAAGGTCGTGACGCCCGGGTTGATCGACGCTCATTCGGTGATCGGGCTTAACGGGTATCTCAACCAGCCGCACGACCAGATGGCGATCGAGACGAGTTCGCCGATGCAGCCGGAGCTGAGGGCGATCGACGCCTACAACGCCGAGGAAAAGCTCATCGAATGGGTCCGCTCATTCGGCGTGACGACGATCCACACGGGCCACCAGCCGTCGGCGCTTATTTCGGGCCAGACGATGATCGCCAAGACCTGGGGCAAGGATGTTGACGAAGCGACCATCGTCCCCGAAGCAACGATCGCCGTCACGCTCGGCACCGCGGCGAACGCCGGCCAGGGCAAATCGCCCGGCACGCGTGCCAAGCAGATCGCGATGCTCCGCGCGGAATTGATCAAAGCGCAGGAGAATATCAAAAAGACCGAGCAGCCGCGCGACCCGCGTTCGGTCGCGTTTATGCAGGTCATCCGCCGCGAGGTGCCGCTGCTGATCACGGCCGACAAGGCCCAGGACATCATGAGCGCTCTCCGCCTTGCCAAGGAGTTCAACCTTCGCATCGTCCTTGACAGCGTCAGCGAAGCTCAGCTTGTCATGAATGAGATCAAGGCGTCCGGCTTCCCTGTCATCGTCCACGCGACGATGGCCCGTGCGGGCGGCGACACCGAATCGCTCTCGCTCGAAGACGCCGCCAAACTCAAAGCCGCCGGCATCCCCGTCGCCCTGCAGAGCGGTTACGAGAGCTACGTGCCAAAGACCCGCGTCGTCCTCTTCGAAGCCGCCATGGCCGCCGCCAACGGCCTAACCCAACGCGACGCCCTCGCCCTCATAACCATCGACGCCGCCAAGATCCTCGGCATCGACAACCGCGTCGGCTCGCTCGCCGCCGGCAAGGACGCCGACCTCGCCCTATACGACGGCGACCCCTTCGAATGGACGTCCCACTGCACGGGGACGATCATTAATGGGGTTGTTGTTAGTGAGGTTGTGAGATAAAAGTCACACGGTTAGATGACGAAAACCCGAGCTAAAGTAATCGTTGTCGTGTTTCTAGTCAGCCTACTTGGAGTCGGCGGCACCCTTTCCTGTCGTCAACCTCCCAGCGTGCAAATCCCTAACTCTCGCTGGGTACCTATCTTTTTCAAAGAAATAGATCGCGTTACGAATCTAGCGGAACTTCCCGAGCTAAAAAAGGTCCACGTGAACCAAGGTGACGTAGAAGTGCGTTTTTGGCACGGCTTCAGCTTGGCGCCGCTTGAAGGCGTAATTGTTAAACGTACGAACGGACATTGGTCGGCGGTTCATCTGAACGCCAACAATTACTTCGAACCTCAATCTGAAGATGTGGTTGTAACCGAGCTGAAGCCGCCCAAGTCGGGTTGGGAAGCTTTCTGGAGATCTCTTGTCGATAAGGGCTTGCTAACTTTGCCCGACTACTCGGAGATCAATTGTGAGGGCGACGGGTTTGACTCGCTGGATTATGTCGTTGAGATCAATCAGGACAACTCGTACCGCACTTATATGTATAGAGGCGCGGGAAAGTGTCGGGAAGCTCGCCAAATGGAAGACATCGATCAGACTATCGGTCTGGAGTTTGATTCAGGAGAGGAAGAATGCAAAAGAATGGAATGGTTTCCGTGCGCTACCCTTGTCCAATCGCGCCGACAAAGCTCTGAACGATGATTCCCGGGGCGCGAGGTTGTTTTCTCACCGCACGGACCTTTCCGCAGTAGGCAAAGGGTTTTCCGCACGAGGCACAAGCTTTTCCCCAGTTGCGGAAATGTTTTCCGCAAGGGGCGAAAGGTTTTCCGCAAAAGAAGCCTCGTGGCCACCGGCACGCTCCTTAACAGTCGCGTTTCTGCCCCCACCACTGCACGGGAACGATCATTAATGGGCAGGTTGGAAGTGAGGTTGTGCGCTGAACCAAAAAGAAGGTGTAGACTAACGGTGTGAAACCACTGTCGTCTCTTACAATTCTATTACTTCTTGTCACAGGTATTTTTTCTCAAGACGGCGCTGAGAAACAACTCGATTTGGCTAGAACTGCTTTAGCAAAGAAGACCGGCGTTCCGGTTTTGCTTCCAACGAAACTTCCGCATTTAGATGGTTATAGAGAGTTATTTGTAAGAGCTAACGGGTCCCGAGATGATTATGAAGTAACCATCACAAGTCGTAAGGATTGTACCGCAAATGCCTGTCTTGTCGCGGTATTTCAGGCAGAACGTGACCGTGCCGCACCTGCCGAGCGAGATTTTGATAAGGTCATCACGTTGGCCGATGGCACGCGAGGATTTTATACAGAAAGATCGTGTGGTGTTTCCTGTGCGCCTCCGCAGATCGATTTCATCTATAAGAGCGTTCTCTATTCCATTCAATTTGTCTCGCTCGGTAATCCACAAGAGGATGAGAGAAAGATAACTGACATAGCAAACTCGGTCCTTGGGAGTCCGAGAATGTAATCCGCGACTTCCAGAGCCAACTTCCTATCGCACCCTAACCTCAAATCACGCTGCAGAGCTTTTCCGCAAATAGAGCGGCGGAGCCGCATCCCGGCTCGGCTATTTGCTAAAGGAAGTGCGCTTCCCAACAAATCAGCATTTCCCGCATTTTGGCATTTCAATTTCAAACTAGACGTTGTATCGTAACCAGCCGGCGAAGGTTTGTGCGGTGGCTTTTTGGAATCGAAAAATGTTTCTTGAAAAAATCTCAAAAATGACCGTGGAAAAGCCGCTAACCTTATGGGAAATCGGCAGTTATTTGTCCCAACCAGGTCGTGGGACAAGCTGGGACAGTGGGACAAGAATTATCCGCACTCAACCGAGTGGCTGGACAAAATTGGGGTTCATTCCTAATCTAATAAGGCACAAATCCAACAAATCGAGGTAATTCAACAACATGTCAGAACAAACACAGGCCGCTCCCGTTCATCAGATACCGCCTGAGGGGCAGATAATGCAGTTGGTGAGTGGGGCTTTTGTGGCGCAGGCGGTGTGGGTCGCAGCAAAGCTTAAGATCGCCGATCTCGTCGCCGACGGCGCGAAAACGACCGCCGAGCTTGCCGCAAAGACCGAAACCGACGAAAGCTCGCTTTACAGGCTGTTGCGTTCGCTGGCGAGCCTTGGCGTGTTTACCGAGACGGGCGACCGCACCTTTGCCAATACGCCGACCAGCGAGACGCTGCGTGCCGATTCACCGACCAGCCTGCGGCCGATGGTCCTGATGATCGCCGACCCCGAGCACAACCGCGTCGTCAGCGATCTCGAATACAGCGTCCGCACCGGCAAACCGGCGTGGGAACACGTCCACGGCGTGCCGGTGTTTGAGTATTTCTACGAGACGAATAAGGAGCTTGGCGACATTTTCAACCAGGCAATGACCGCCGGTTCGCATTTGCAGATAAAGGCGGTGCTCGAGGCGTATGACTTTTCCGGCATCGGGACGCTCGCCGACATTGCAGGCGGCCACGGGCACGTGCTCGGAGGCATTTTGAAGGAATATCCGTCGATGAAGGGCATCCTGTTCGACCTCGGTGTCGTCCTCGCGGGTGCTCCCGAGATGCTGGCTTCGTACGGCGTTACCGACCGGGTCGAGATGGTCGAGGGCGATTTCTTCAGCGGCATACCCGTCACCGCCGACGCCTATTTAATGAAGCACATAATCCACGATTGGGACGACGAGAAATGCGAGAAGATACTCGGCAATATCCGCCGCTCAATGCCCGACACCGGCCGTGTGCTCATCGTCGACTCCGTCATCCCGCCCGGCAACGACCCCCATCCCGGCAAGATGCTCGATCTCGAAATGCTCATCGCCCCGGGCGGCCTCGAACGCACCGAGGCACAATTCAAGACGCTGCTGAATAACTCGGGCTTTGAACTGACGCGCATCATCCCAACGTCGTCGCCCGTGAGCATCGTCGAGGCAAAAAAGGCGTAGGAATCTGATCCGACCCGTGCTATCTTTGCGTATCGAGTTATTTATGAAGTTCTCTCGGTCCCTTTCGGTTGGTCTCCTCTTACTCTTCGCCGCTCTTTCGATCCAGGCAAAGGACGAATGGACGCGGGTCAAGTCCAAGAATTTCCTTCTTGTCGGCAACGCGTCTGAAAAGGACATTCGCAAGGTCGCGACGCGGCTCGAGCAGTTTCGCGAGACGTTTCGGCAGCTCTTCGGCGGCGCGAGCCTGACCTCGCCGATACCGACGAACGTTGTCGTCTTTAAGAGCGATGGAGCTTACAAGAACTTCAAGCCAAAACGCGCCGACGGCAAACTCGACACCGAGGTCGCGGGATTCTTCCAGCCGGGCGAGGACGTAAATTACATCACCCTCTCGACCGAACGCGAGGACGGCGAGACATTCTCAACGATCTTTCACGAGTACGTTCACTTTATTGTCAACACGAATTTCGGCAAGTCCGAGGTGCCGCCGTGGTTTAACGAGGGGCTGGCCGAATACTATTCCACCTTCGCGATCGAGGACGATATCAAGGTCAAGCTCGGCATGCCTGACAGCAACCATCTCTATCTGCTGCAGCAGAGCCGTTTGATGCCGCTCGACCAGTTGTTTAAGGTCACCAACTATCAACTCCTGCAAACCGGCGGCCACTCGCGAAGCATCTTTTACGCCGAAAGCTGGGCCCTTGTGCATTACCTTATCCGCACCGGCAAGGCGCGCGGGCTGAACAACTTTTTGGCCGCTCTGACAAAAGGCGAAACACCGGAGAAGGCATTTCAGGACGTGTTCCAGATGAACTACGCGGCGATGGAGTCGGCGCTTCGAAAATATGTTTCGCAGAGCACCTTCAACTATCAGCTGGTGACCTTCGAGAAGAAACTCACCTTCGAAGCCGACATGCAGGCCTCGCCGCTCGGCGAGGCAGAAAGCAACGCCTACCTTGGCGACCTGCTTTATCACAACAACCGGCCGGACGATGCCGAGGCGTTCCTGCAGGCGGCGGTAAAGCTCCAGCCCGATTCGGGCATGGCTAATCGGGCGCTCGGCATGGTCAAGATCAAACAGCGGAAATTCGCCGAGGCACGGGCTGCCCTCGAAAAGGCGATCGCCGGCGACCCGAGAGATCATGTTGCCTTCTTCCGCTATGCGTTTTTGCTGAGCCGCGAGGGGCAGGACGAATTTGGCTTTGTCCGCAGCTTCGACGCCGCGCACGCCGCTAAAATGCGCGACGCTCTCCGAAAGGCCATCGCCATAAACCCGGCATTTACTGAGAGCTATGAGTTACTCGCATTCGTGGACGTCGTCACTAACGAGGAGTTGGACGAAGCCGCGCGGCTGATGCGGACCGCGCTCAAATACCAGCCTGGTAACCAGCGTTACGCACTTAGGCTTGCCGAGATCTTGTCGCGCCAGGGCAAGCTCGACGAATCTGAGGCCGCCGCCAAAAAGATCGCCGAAACGGCCGACGAGCCGGACGTAAGGACCCGAGCGTCGGGCCTGCTCGACTTCATTATTCAAAAACGCGTCTACGACGAACAGATGGCGGAATACAAACAACGAAACGGTGGTGTCGAACCGCGGCGGATCGACAGCGGCAAACCGCCGACCGAAGAGGAGCTTGCAAAACGCCAGGCAGAAGCGACCCTCCGCTCGATAAATGCTTCATTGCGCAAACCCACCGCCGGCGAACAGCGCGTCATCGGCCGCGTCCAAAAGATCGAGTGCAGGGCGGGAACCGTCTCGTACCTCGTCAAGGCCGGGACCGAGGTTTTTACGCTGACGAGCAGGGATTTTGAGGCACTGACATTGAGCGCATGGGACGGCGAATCGGCAAATCTGCAGGTCGGCTGCGACGCAGACATTTCTGCGGTCGACGCGGTCATATTGTTTCGCCCCGCGACGGGACCAAAAGCCAAGGCCCGCGGTGAGATGATCGCGATCGAGTTCGTACCAGCCGATTTTCGTCTGATGACCGACGAAGAGGTCCACAATTCTACGGTCGTGATCTACCAGCAGCCGGAATCGAACCGGCCTCCGGTGAGGAGCGAAAAGGGACCGATCGATGTGGAAGCAAGGCGGCGTGAAATGATGATGCAGGCGATCAAGGACGCAATTCAAAAGCCTTCCGACGGCCAAAAGCGTGAAATAGGTTTTCTTGAACGTATCGAGTGTACCAATAAGGGCTCGTACTTTCATTTGCGGACGCCCACGCAAACGCTGCGGCTGCTGAACACGTCGCCGCGAGCCATGAAGATCATTTATTACACGCCGGATCTTGCTGGCCTGGAGTTGGGCTGCACATTAAAGCCGATCGACTATCCGGCCGTGTTCGTTTACGCTGATAAGCCCGATGCGAAGGCAAAATCAGCAGGTGAGATCGTCTCACTCGAGTTTGTGCCGAAAACGTTCGTCCTGGAATGGGCACGCGGGCGTTGATACGCGGATCGCTGGCTAAAAGGAAAATGTGCTTTGTCGGTTTTTTGGAACGCTGGTATCCTCAACTGTAAGAAACCCCATCTTAACTTAGGAGTTTTATGAATAATGGCCACCGGCCGCCGCGGCGTGTTGCTATCACAGGAATGGGCTGCGTAACGCCAATAGGCATCGGACGCGAAGCCTTTTGGCAAGGGCTTCAACAGGGCGCGAGCGGCGTGCGGCGGATCGATATGTTCGACCTCGAACGCCTGCCCGTGAAGATCGCGGCGTACGTTCCCGATTTCGATTGGGAGTCACAGCTAAATCCAAAGGACCGAAAACACGTCGCCCGCACCGTTCCGCTCGCGCTTGCCGCGGCCCGCGAAGCCCTCGCCGACGCCAAACTTAACCCCGATGAAATGTCGCTTGATGAACGCCGCGCCTTCGGCGTCGAGATCGGCACGGGCGGCGGTGGCCTGGCATTTACGGAAAAGCAATATTCGTACTGGTACGTCGGTCCTGAAACGTCGGCCAGCGTTTACGTCATTCCGTCATCAACCCACGGCGGGCTTTCATCAGAACTGTCGATGGCGTTCGGCCTTCGTGGGCTGTCGCACGTCGTCTCGACCGGCTGCACAAGCTCGACCGACGCGATCTTTTACGCCGCGCAGCACATCGCCCTTGGCCGCCAGGAAATGATGATCGCCGGCGGCGTCGATGCGCCGTTGGCGCCGGGCATCATGGCGGGCTTCAACGTAATGACCGTACTGACAAACCAATGGAACGACGAGCCGCATCGAGCGTCACGTCCTTTCTCAAAAGACCGCTCGGGCATGGTCGTCGGCGAGGGCTCATGGATGTACATTCTCGAGGAATTGGAGTCCGCCCAAGCTCGCGGGGCACGCATCTACGCCGAGATCGCCGGCTATGCATCGACCTGCGACGCCTATCATCGCGTTCGCCTCGAGGACAGCGGGATAGAACCGGCGCGCGCGATGTCAATGGCCTTACAGGACGCCAACCGCCCGCCTCAGGACGTCGATTATGTCAACTTGCACGGCACGTCGACCGTCCTCAACGACAAGATCGAGACCAACGCCGTCAAGATCGCCCTCAACAGCCGTTCGGATCGTATTCCAATGTCAGCCACAAAATCGCAAGTCGGCCATCCGCAAGGCGCGAGCGGCGCGGCCGGC
>Ga0163161_10003981_pt1 | contig 10349 bp, 13 predicted proteins | sample S45metaG_FD_129847 | JGI IMG/M metagenome (GOLD analysis project Ga0163161, IMG submission 129847) | Switchgrass rhizosphere microbial communities from Kellogg Biological Station, Michigan, USA - S4-5 metaG | ecosystem: Host-associated > Plants > Roots > Rhizosphere > Soil | place: USA... | reverse complement strand
CAACAGGTTCAGGAGAACGAAGTGTTCCGTGTTGGCGAGCGTGTGCGGATTGCCACTGTTGATGGGACGAGCCGCGTTTCGCACTAAGCGGGAATACGGGTAAAAGAAAACCCCGATCAGGTGGAAAGAATCGGCAATGTTATGATTGTCAGTTCAGTCCACTCGGTCGGGGTTTTTAATGCCTGTAGCTTTTTCATACATTCGCTTCAGCAGTGCAGAGCAGGCTCATGGTGATAGCCTCACACGCCAGCAAGAGTACGTCGCCAAATGGCTTCTGGCCCATCCCGAATTCGTTCTGAGTGGTGCAAGCTTCCAAGACCTTGGCATCAGCGGTTACTCTGGCAAGCATCTTGAAAATGGCTTCGGCAAGCTTCTCGTTGCTGTTGAGAATGGTGTTATTAAGTCAACGGATGTTGTTCTGATTGAAGCCATTGACAGGGCCGGGAGACTTGAACCTTCCGTAATGCTCCATCTGCTTACAGGTATTGTTAATGCGGGTGTGAAGCTGATCACTTTGGACGATGGAATCACCTACAGCAACGATCCCAGTAATTCGAACAACCTGTTTCTTCTGGTCGCCAAAGTCCAGCAGGCACACCAGTACAGTGACGCGTTGAGTCGAAGGATCAAGGATGCCTACACCCGGAAAAGGGAGAAGGCCGCTGCCGGTGATGGCGTCAAACGTCACACACCAATTTGGCTGACTTCCGAGGGGGAGCTTGTCGAAGGTCTCGCTCCGATCATTGTCCAAGTGTTTGAGGACTACGCAGATGGTCTTGGCGAGCGTCGCATACTTTCCCGTATTCGTGGCAAGCACCCGTTGGTAGAAACTACGAATCCAACCACATTGAAGCGTTGGTTGCGAAACCCCACCGCGATTGGACGCTGGAACGACATCGAGGGTGTTTACCCATCTGTCGTCAGTAAAGAACTTTGGTACAGGGTGCAGAAGCGTTTGGAGGATGGATATGTGCCACGGTCAGCTCCTTCGAAATATCTGTTGTCCGGGTTGGTTCGGTGCGGACGGTGTGGCACCAATTACTGCGTGGTAGATACGAAGCGTTCTCCGGCGGTGATGCGATGCTACCGGCGCCATCGTCAAGGCTCCGATGGGTGTACAAATGGAAGCTCGATTCCTATGCACGTGCTCGATTTTGTCCGCGGCCAGACAATGTATGGCGCTATGCAGCGTGCAGCTCAGAGTCGGAATCTCACGTCAGGTGAGAAGCGGTTGATTGAGATTGAAGGGGAGTTGACCGAGCTACAGCGTCAGTCTGCCAATCTTGCTGACTCCCTTGCAGAGTTTGGAATGCTTCCGCCAATTCGTTCCAAGCTGGAGCAGGTGACAGTTTCGATTCAAGGGCTTGAGCAGGAGAGGGCGTTGCTCAAAGTTGCACCGGCTCCAGTGTCCATGGATGACATGATTGACCTCCAGCATACGTTGCTGGACGACGATCAAATGAGGTTAAACGCCCTGCTACAAGGCGTGGGATATGTCATCGTCTGTGACGGCGCCGCAATCACTGTAGATGAACCACACCTTCAAACCAAAGGCGAGCGCCAGGTGTACGAGTACAAAGGCTCAAATCGGTCTACAGAGACGTACAGGGTGATTGAGAACAACCATACGGAGTATCATCTTGATATGCCTAACTCCAAGCGCGTCGCTGCTGCAATCGTGGAGTTTGAAAATACTCCAATCACCCAGCACCTACGCTGGAACGGCACGGAGTTTGTTGAAGAAAGTGCCTGAAAAGTCTGGAGCGGATTGGGAGTCTGACGTCGCTTAATTGGCGTCAGAAACACATTGAAAACCTTCATTAACGCCCCGTAAACCTGCATCACTTTTGTCCTGTTCCAAGATTTCACTTCTGTTTCATTCCGTGTTTACTGGATAAAAAGGGCGTCCAGACTAAGCAAATGCCGGATTCCGCACCGGAAATCAGTTTCTACAAATTCGCACTGAAATGTGGCGAGGATATGGCTGAGCCAAATGGTGCAAGACCCACTCCCTAGATCAACAGGTTCACGCCATGTCAACTAGTGGATTGACAGGAAGTGCATTCTCGTGTAAAGTTCACAACTCAGCCAAACATGCCGACCGCATCCCGCACCCATACTGTGCCAGATGATCGGTAAAGTGTTATCTGTGATCTACCAAACCAATCAGGCACAACCCGAGAGGACAGCCTATTTAATGAACTGAACAAGGAGAAACATAATGCAAAAATTCAACATCGCTGCATCCGAAGTAAACACCACCGCCGATCTGATCGCCTATTTCCGTGCTGATGGTAAGCACGATATCGCCGATAACATCCTCATTGGAAGTGGCTCTCTGGAGCTTCATTCCGACCAAGATTATCACTACTTAGATGAGAGTCCGTCCATCTCCGAGATGAAGACCGAGCTCGCATTTATTCGCCAACATATGATCGCGCTCAAGACCAACCCTGAAAGGTTCACGCTAGAACATTCAGACGCAGTTTTACGAGCTCTTTATGGCTTGGCATCCACCGCCTTGGACGAAGCTTCGACAGATTGAGTCAGCTAATCAAGCTTAGTTGTTGAGTCGCATTCGTTAGTCGGAATTCATGTGAAAGAACCTACCCCTAACTACCCTATGGGCTGAGTGGTTTCACATGATTTTTACCCAATGATTACAGGGATGTAATTGCCGAATTCAGGCGAAGCATACCCTCCTACAATACCTGCAAAACTAACCGGCATAACCCCGAGGTACTGCCTATTGAAATGAACTTAAACAGGAGAACTATCCATGTCGTACCCATTCGTTTTAAATTTGATTCCCGCCATTGAAGACGCTGCACCGAAGAACCCAAGGGGTGCCGGTCGCAAGCCAGTATCTACAGTCAATCCAATTGCACATATCGCAGGCGAACTGTTATTCGATAATCCCGCGTGGCTGCTCAACATCATCTTTGGTAGTTGCCTAACCGCCGCAGGACAATCACAGAATGTTTGTAATGTTTCCATGCGTGACGTGCGAGGCACCTTGCTGCTCAAGGAGTTTACCGTGCAGGCTGTGATGGCAACAGGAATCGCCAAACGACAGGCTGAGCGTGTTATCAAAGCTGCTCGACATGCTGCTCATGGCATCCATGGATACCTACTGCGACGACCAAAACTGCTACGTCGCTACGAGGATAACTATGACTGTAGACTTGAATCCAAGCTCGCCTATTCCCATGTGGCTCTCGTGCCCTACAAGCCGTTACGGGAGGTGCCAGAGCATATTGCAGCTCTGCGTCTGGCTGGAGATTACCTTGCGTATGGCGAGGCTCTGAGGGCGTTCCGCAAGGGATGTTAATTAACGTCGGAAAGGAAAAGACTATTTCCAGTGGGGAAAGTGCTCGGCGTCAGACAACACTATATTTGTGACCAGAACATCCAATCCGGTCATGATTGATCAATTTTTAATTAACGTCGGAAAGAGAAAGAGCGATTACCCCAGACGGCAACGTCTGAGTGGGACAACCCATTTCATAGACAATAGTCGTATCGTCCCGATTCTGGATCAGCACACCAATTAATTAATAGGTATCAACACACATCCAAGCTCTTGATCTTGATTTGCTACACCGAAGGTGAGATGTATAACTGTCAGCGTCCGCTGACGGGGGAACACTGAATACTTCCGTATTCATTTCTGCACCAACAAACAAGAGCAAGATCAAGATCACAAGCGAAGAGCTGGATTTGTGTAAATTTTGTTTGTTACTGAAGTACATCCGAAAGAACATCGGCGGTCACGCCGTAGTTGAGTCAATGTGAAAGCTTGCGCTTTCGGTGCGATCCAACCAGCGGAGCCAGGGGGGCACTCCCCAAAAAGCTCCGCTTAAGCGAAACCATTACTACTCAAACTCACCACTTGGATGTGCTGTCAGTCTCAACCCAGCTTGGTTTCTTCCCGCTCTGCACTTTGCTCTCCATGAGCTGGCTGATTTGCCAGTCAATCTTTCTGTTGTGCCTGTCGTTGCTCCGCATCGTGATACCCCATACCAACAACCAGAATCCACACGTTGGAATGCAGAGTAGTAGGTGCAAGATGTGATTCGTGTTCTTCTTCTGGCTAGTCAGGTAATAGAGCTTGTCGTTCATGATCCATCCTTGCGGCTTGGCTGGCGGTATGGGTGATGTCTCTTGTTGGTTGAATTTATCCCAAATTCAGATATCTGAAAACCAGATATAGGTTGAGAGGCTGTCCACTCGCAGCCAGTCAACCATGCCCAAGACGATCTATCGACCAGAACACGCGGAGCTTTTGTCGCTGTTGAAGAAGTACAGGAAGGCGGCTGGTCTGACTCAAGTGCAGTGTTCAAAGGCTCTGAATCGACCACAGTCGTTCATGAGCGACGTTGAGAGTGGGACACGCCGCTTGGATATCGTGCAGCTTCGCGACTTGTGTGAAGTCCTGGGAATTGGTTTGCAAGACTTGATCGCAGAGTTTGAGAAGTCCTTGTCGGCAGGTAAAGTCGCGACAGCTCAATGATTTGTTGATGTCATTCGCCCCGGTCATCCATGTGCTGGACTACGATCTTTGCACCCCTTCAAGGATGACCACCCATGGCAGACAACACAGATGCCCACATAGCCACAGCAGATGTGCTAACCCTCTTGCTACACAACCAGCATGCTTTGGCTGCTGCAATCGAAGAAGTGGCGCTATGGGCCAGAGCCAGTGGCTCAAGTGGAGCCTATGAAAACGCCGTCACTGCATTGGAAACTCTCGACGCGAACGCATCCGCCATCACCGCTGGAATTCTAAAGCTCAGACAGTAATCGCTATCAAAGAAGTAGACGTATCTGGTAGTCCGATAGTCGCTCGCCAATCACTATCAAATATCTATTGCAGATAGACATAAGATCGAATTATCATTTGGCTATCGAAACGAATGATAAAGGATAGTCAGCCATGAACGCCCACCTCTACCTTCGAGCATCGACCAAAGACCAAGACGCCAACCGTGCAAAAGTCGCCTTGGAGTTGTTCGCTGTCGAGAAGGGATTAAGCATCGTTGGCGTGTATGCAGAAAACATCAGTGGCACCAAGCTTAACCGTCCTGAACTGCTAGCCCTGCTCGATACTGCCGAGAGTGGAGACGTACTATTGGTTGAATCCGTAGACCGCCTGAGTCGCCTCTCACAAGCTGACTGGGACAATCTCAAGGGCACTATCAAGGCCAAGGGGTTGCGTCTGGTAGTTGCTGATTTGCCTACCAGTCACATGCTGGTTGAAGCCAAAGGAATCACTGGTCAAATCATGGACGTAATCAACAACATGCTGATTGACCTCATGGCTACCATGGCACGACTGGATCAAGAGAAGCGTGTGGAGCGCATCAAGCAAGGGTTGGAGAACAAGAAAGCTGCTGATCCTGATTGGAAGCCAGCAGGCAAGGGAAGGAACGCTGCGAAATGGGCTGAGGTACAGGCACTGATGAGGAAGCATCCAACGATGTCTGCCGATATGATCGCCAAACTGGCTGACTGCGGTGTCGCCACGGTGTACAGGATCAAGCGGGGAACAGCGGCAGTCTGATGTCGTTTCTGGTCTAGGTTTGTGAGGCTACGTGCCCCCAACTTATTTGTGGTTCCGCTTGGACCTTTCTGGCTGAGGCCGCTGTTCGTTGCTTAGTAGCACTGGCTTAAACGCCATTATTTTCCGGCTGAGAACTCAAGCGACATAAACATGAGGCCAAAATTTTTGGCGGGGGATTTGATTTGGCGTGGAAACACTTGTGAATATTTCTAGTTGGGGGCAATCGCCACCACATTGTGTTCTGCTGGTGTCATCGTGAGCCTGAAATCAGCTTGTGAGATTCAACTTTTCCTGCCAGCTCAATCCACCAATCCTCATCGAATTGCTTCAACACCCCACCCACAAAGATTGTGTCGTTGTACGACTTGATGTCACGCGGACGGGCTTCTGTGTTCTTCGCCAAACACATCACCAGATAGCAGGGAGCGCCGTTGCGAATCATTTCAACGTGGGTTCGTCGTTCGTTGTATCCAAAGCTGCTGCTGTCACCGCCATACTTCTCCAGATGGGTAAGCTGGACATACCTTACACCATCGTGCGTCTCGCACCGATCCTGCCAAACTCGGAGGAACACAGCCCCGTCTTCTCGCACAGCCCCCCAAGATTGCCTCATCATGCGGAGTGGCGCCTTCAAGGCAGAGAAGAACTGTGTGATAGACCTTTCGCTCATACGCCATCTCCATAGGAGGCCTGTAATGCTTTACATGATGCTACCGCTAGATAGGCATTTTGACTCAGGGTTTGGTGCAGTCGCAGATTCCTTTAGGGACGCTGCTGACGCTCTTGAAGATTCCAGAGAGAGCACCCCAACCTTGAATGCTCATCTGCCTGTGAGCTTTCTCTACCGGCACGCCATAGAGCTTTTCCTGAAGTCAGCGATCATCATTTTTCACAGAAAACTCAACATCCCGTACGGCGCCATACCAGCAAGCGGCGAACCTCAAATCCCTGTCGGGGCAAAGTGGAAGCCCATGTATAACGTCCACGGCCTGCAACCGCTCTATCAACACATCTGCTCGCTTTTTGAAGACCACGCCGAATACCTGGCTAGCCACACAAACACAGATTGGAGCTTCCCCGCCGAGCTACGACAATGGATCAGTGAAATCGAGGCAACGGACTCATCGAGTACGTTTTTCCGCTATCCAGTTACGAAGGACAAGGAAAAAGATAAACAGAAATCCGTCATCAGGGAAGACGATTACGACGCTCTGCTTTCAAGGATGGGGCAGCACCAAAAGCCAACCAAAACGCTACTGATGCTTGATGAACATGACAACGTGGTCGAAACCTTCTCACATGACGACACTCAGGCCAAAGAGATCATCGGTACGTTGAAGCAGGTTGCAGAGCTATTTTCCAATTTCCACGCGGCATTAGTAGGCGAGCTAACCGGAGGTGCCTGAAACCAGTTAGCCTAACGTTCGCCCGTGTGCACGCCAGCCATGATGTGACCTGAAACGCCTGAATCAACATTGTAGGTTAGTGGTACGCTTCGGCCTTCGCAGAACGGAACTGTCGCATGACAACCACATGGAAGCTGAAGCAACTTCAGGAATGGATTGAGACAACTCGGCCTGAAGACTACCAGACCGCCGACCTGCCGAAGTCGCTTAGCCGCTCAGCCCTAATCCTCCAATACCACGCCCGACTGGCAAGGGACGCATTCGCAGAGTTCAAACAGCCGGGGGACAATAACGACAAAATGTTCGTCGCCATGATGAGCTTTGAACCTGATTTCAGCAGGGCAGCTCTTGTTCATGAAGCCAACATCATTGCCACCATCCACACCGTGCGAAACTACGCTGACATTTTCGCCCAGCTCGCCAATACGCTGGCCATGCCAATACCTTTACCTGAGCGTGATTCCACCTTCGGCAAGGTTGCAGACAAACTGCCCGAATCAGCTTTGAAGCAAGGTATGTCGGAGCTGAATTCATCTCACTGGTTTCGCTACCTTGCAGCGTTCAGCAACATCTCTAAGCACCGTCGGCTGTTGGAGAGCAAGCCGAGCGTGTCGTTTGAGGAGGGTGTAAGCGGACTGCGTGTAGAAAAATTCTCATACACGTTCAGCTCGAAGGAGCCAGAGACGGAATTTTCTCGTTGCTGGGGACACGATCTGCTTGAAGAAACGTATACCGTGTATCGCCGGATTCTGGAGCTAGGGCAGGTATTGAATGAACACGTCTTGCATGATAGCTAAACCAACTGACTTGCAATCCACGAGTACGCCCGCAGCAAGTGGTGCTCGCTCCTAGCAGCCCCTCGCATTGAGCCAGCAACTGGCTGGATCGAGTGATGTAGAATCCGCTGCCCGCTCACACCCTCAGGTTCAACGCCGTGCAGGATGACAGTCCGTAGGTGTGGCGGGCACTAACTTACTTTTCCAGCCAGAAACCCAAACGCTTGCGAAGGTGCTCGGAAAATTCCAGCGGAAAAATGGGATTGGCCAATATCGCCCTTACGGCGCTTCTACTGGTATGCAGTCTTCACCCTCAAGAGCTTGGCGATCTTTTTGAGTGAGTCGTGATTCTTGCGGACTGCCGTGGGTTTTGGCTTCGCTGCCAGAGAGGCGAAAGGTGGGCTTGTGTTTCTTGTCTCATGGCCTATTCCATTCAGCTCGCGTGACGCCTCTACAATGTTCTCCCTTGATGGCAACCGAAAAAAGAACGCTGCCAATCGATAGCAGACAATCACCTCAGCCTTCGATACCAACTCGGCGGCGTGGTCGTATACCTTGGCGGATATCTCCGCGTCCTCTACCCCGTTAGTGATCTTGGCTCGATGGCGAAGCAGTGTGTTGGCTGTCAGACCAATAGCGCTCTTGAACTGCTGCACGGGTTCAATCACGAGTTTCAACACAGTCTGACTGACGATGAATATCAGTATCCCGCCGAAGATGGTGAGAAGGAATTGTAGCCATTGAAACGCAACGCTTGAGGGCATAAGGCTCGGCCATGTCTTGGATGAACTGGAAGGCTACGCGGTAGCTTGGCACCATGCCATCGTCACACCTTCTCCCAGGCAGTGGAAATCAATTGTCCTTGAGTCCCGGCAAGCCTTGAGCTGGCTGACGCATTGGAGCTGCTTTATCGCTGCCGGTCTTGAGGAAGTGGCGTTGTGGATCAAGGCTCGCGGCTCTGTCGATACGCACGGCAACATCACCACCGCATTGGGAGCGTTAGATTTGAACGCTGGTGCCATCACCACTGCTATAGAGACGCTCCGTCAAAATCATCGGTAGCTAAAAACCGGATGCTAGATGTGAAAAACCCCACCGAGGTGGGGCCAAAAGCTTTTTTTACTTCTGGAACCGCAACAGCCCCTCCAAGAGTGGGTTTGTCGCGCTTTTCTTCCACTCTACTGGCGGCGCCTCACTGATTGACACGAAAGCTTCATAGGTGGAGATGCCAGCGGTAGCAGCGGCAGCATCAATGCTGTCACGGGCATATTTGACAGCAGCCTCTCTCGAAGTGCCAGCCACGTATACCACCGTCCACAGCGTTGTGAGCTTGTGCTTCGTGAAGTGTTTTTTCTTCAGTTCTTCATTGAATTTGGTGCGAGCTGTTGAGCTGACGCCGTTATCCAAATCGACCGTTACGACTGCATAAAAAGGCATGATTCACTCCCCCCGCGCTTTGTTGGACTGAGACACGACCGAGCCTGCAAGGGTCTTCGTCTCTTCGCTGTACTTCTCACTCTGAAGTACCCGCCCTGCTTTCGCCTCCATCTCAGCACTCGTTTGCTTTCCAGTGCTGGTTTGGGCCAGCGTGGAGGCTGCGAGACTTTTGGCAATTTTAGAGGCATGCGGATCGCGGAGGGTTTCAGAGGCCAGCTTGGCCACCTTCGGGGAGGATTGCTTGGTATTCTTTGACATAGGTAATTTCCTGATAATTGCGATTTAGGCGCACGTATCCAGAAACGACCACCGATCATTCGACAGTTGACTCAACCGCAGTCAATTGGCTTTAATGGCGACCTTCTCGTGACCGTGCTCATACGCATGCGTTAGAGGGTGCGGGTAGCCACGCCAAGTTTGGCGACAGAAACGTGACTACTCGCAGACATCTTCAGCGGAACCGCCTTTATTGGCGGTTTTTGCGTTTGGCCATCTTATAGAGTTCAGGGTAGGGCTGCAAGCCTCCCTGATGCATTCTGAGCCATTTTATTTCAGTGACCGCCCCGTCACCCTCCTATTTGCGTCACCACGCTCCTGAGGGCCTCTTGAGGGCCTGAATAGGCCATTAATAACGCCCTCCAAAGCATATTTTTAGGCATAGCTAAACCCTCTGACAAAAGAGCGTTCTCACAAATGTTGAGGGTGTGCGGTACACAAAACCCTACATGTAGGGTTTTTTAGGGAGGCAACCACAAGATAATGCGTTCTTGAGGGTGTTGCAACGCACTACCTGTGGATAAACCTGTGCGTAAATTGTGTGTGAAAGGTGGAACGGGCGTGTAGGCCGCGACCCAGCTGGAGCGCACCGTTTTTCATCGATTTTCAACGACTGAAAACGGCCATTTGGATTTTTAAGGGCGCGAACCCTATCACACGATTCGCTTTATCTAGCCGAGTAGTTAGATTTGCTGCGATGTGGGCTGCTGAGATGTCTAGAGGCCTGAATCCAATTTATGATCTCATCATAATTATGCGGATTATTGCTGACTGGTCGGGGTTTTTTGTTTGGAATGATTACCGAGCGCTAGTTAATTTAGACGTTGTATTACCACCGGTCACGATAGTCGAACGCTATCTGGTAATCGTAGGTATCCAAGACGATAGGGT
>Ga0163161_10003979_pt1 | contig 10350 bp, 8 predicted proteins | sample S45metaG_FD_129847 | JGI IMG/M metagenome (GOLD analysis project Ga0163161, IMG submission 129847) | Switchgrass rhizosphere microbial communities from Kellogg Biological Station, Michigan, USA - S4-5 metaG | ecosystem: Host-associated > Plants > Roots > Rhizosphere > Soil | place: USA: Michigan... | reverse complement strand
AGGCCAATGCGTGGCCGAGCGAACTCTCGGGCGGCCAGCAGCAGCGCGTGGCGATTGCGCGCGCGCTTGCGATGCAGCCGCCGCTGATGCTGTTCGACGAGCCCACCAGCGCGCTCGACCCCGAGATGGTCGGCGAAGTGCTGCTGGTGATGCGCGACCTCACGCGCGACGGCATGACCATGGTCTGCGTCACGCACGAGATGGGCTTCGCGCGCGAGGTGGCCGACCGCGTGATCTTCATGGACGAAGGCAAGGTGCTCGAACGCGCGACGCCCGACGACTTCTTCAACCGGCCGCAGCATCCGCGTGCGCAGCAGTTTCTTTCGGACATCCGCTCGCCGTTCGCGCGCGACGCGTGACATGCGCTCTTCGACCATGACCACCACCGCCCCTTTTCTTTCGCTGCCCGTGATCGACGTCGCGCCGCTCGTGGCCGGCGCGCCCGAACGCAGCGACGTGGCCGCGCAGATCGGCGCCGCCTGCCGCGCGCACGGCTTCTTCTACGTCACGGGCCACGGCGTCGATGCGGCGCTGGTGCAGCGGCTCGAAGACCTCAGCCACCAGTTCTTCGACTTGCCCGAAGAAGCCAAGATGCAGTGGCGCATGGCGCTCGGCGGGCGCGCGTGGCGCGGCTTCTTCCCGCTCGGCGGCGAGCTGACTTCGGGCCGGCCCGACTGGAAGGAAGGCCTGTACCTCGGCACCGAGCTGCCCGCCACGCATCCGCTGGTGCTGGCGAAGACGCCGGTGCACGGGCCGAACCTCTTCCCCGACGTGCCGGGGTTCCGCGAAACCATCCTCGACTACATGGCCGCGGTGACGCAGCTCGGTCATCGGCTGATGGAAGGCATCGCGCTGAGCCTCGGCCTGTCGGCCGCGTATTTCGCCGAGCGCTACACCGCCGATCCGCTGATCCTGTTCCGCCTCTTCAACTACCCCTCGCAGCCCGTGCCCGAAGGGCTCGACGTGCAATGGGGCGTCGGCGAGCACACCGACTACGGCCTGCTCACCATCCTTCACCAGGACAGCGTGGGCGGCCTCGCGGTGCACACGCCCAGCGGCTGGATCGACGCGCCGCCGATTACCGGCTCCTTCGTCTGCAACATCGGCGACATGCTCGACCGCATGACCGGCGGGCTCTACAAGTCGACGCCGCACCGAGTGAAGCGCAACACCTCGGGGCGCGACCGGCTGTCGTTTCCGCTGTTCTTCGATCCGAACTTCGAGGCGCGCGTGCAGCGCATCGAAGGGCTTGCGGGCGCCGAAGCACTCGACGACAGCGCCGAGCGCTGGGACCGCGCCAACGTGCACGCCTTCAGCGGCCGCTATGGCGACTACCTCCTGGCCAAGGTCTCGAAGGTGTTTCCGCAATTGCGCGACGAAGTGCTCTGAGCCGGCCTCGCGAAGCGACGCTGCGAGATTGCGCAGATCGCTGGATTTCTTGCCTGTTCCTCTGAGCACGAGCCCCTTTAGCGATTCGCGCCGGGACTGGCGAGTAGAGTGCTTCGCGCGAGGCACCTCCGACATGACACCCAGACCCCACGACACGGTCGCTCCAGGCAGATCGCCGCACGAAGCGATGGCGCAGGTCATCGGTGCGCGCACGCCGGGCGTGGGCGACTACGAGACGCCGATTCCCGGCCTGAGCTTCTTTCGGCGCGACGCCCCCGCACCGCCCGTCGTCTGCATGGTCGAGCCGAGCATCGTCCTCGTTGCCCAAGGGGCCAAGCAGTTGTGGGTGGGCGGCGCGGCCTACCCTTACGACACCTCGCAGTTCCTCGTCACATCGCTGGACATGCCCGCCAATTCGGAAGTGAAGGCGGCCAGCGCGGCGCAGCCGTGCCTCGGCCTGGTGCTGAAGCTCGATGTGCGCACGCTGGCCGAACTGGCTGCCCAGGGTGGCCTGCCACCGCATCGCGACCGCCGCGGCAGTTCGGGCGTGGGTGTGGGCATCGGCACGGCCACGGCCGCCCTGCTCGCGCCCATCGGGCGCCTGCTGGAACTGCTGGAAGAACCCGACGCCATTCCTGTGCTCGCACCGCTGATTCACCGGGAAATTCATTACCGCCTGCTGATGAGTGACCAGGCCGACAAACTGCGGCAGATCGCCTCGGTGGACGGCCAGGGCCACCGGATCGCCAAGGCCATCGACTGGCTGAAGCTGAACTACACCTCGCCGCTTCGCGTCGATGAACTCGCCGCGCGCGTGCAGATGAGCACGCCCACGTTTCATCATCACTTTCGCCAGCTGACCGCGATGAGTCCGCTGCAGTACCAGAAATGGCTGCGCTTGAACGAAGCGAAGCGGCTGATGTTGAACGAGCACTGCGACGCCGCCAGCGCGGCCTTCAAGGTCGGCTACGAAAGTCCGTCCCAGTTCAGCCGCGAATACAGCCGGCTGTTCGGTGCACCGCCCCGAAGAGACATCGAAGTGCTGCGAGGCGGTGCCCGCAACGTCGAAGCCCCTGTGGCCGGCGCACCGAACACGACGGCCGCAGACCTCGAACTACAAGCGGCTGCGAGTTCATCGGATTAGGCAAGAAACGGAGCGAAATGCGCTATCGGTCGGCGCGCCGCTCCAGAAAAATGGCCAGTCAAACCCCGCGTTCAGCGGGGCTCCACGATGTCGGGAAATCGACCGGAAATAACAGCCGGTCTCCTATTGCCATCGCAGCAGGCTCGCGATATCAGCAGTGATTGCCGACGCACACCCGAACCCCGAACAACAGGAGCCGACATGGACAGTCCCACGATCCCATTGACTTTGATCTCGCGACGCAATGCCCTCATCGTCAGCGCCGCTACCGCCACCGCCGCCGCGGTTTCATCGCCCGCCCCTGCCACTGCGGCGCCAGCCGCGGCAACGACAGCCGCCGGTCCGGTACCCCATGCAAAGCTGTCGCTGAACGTCAACGGAACAGCGCACGCGCTCGAACTCGACACCCGCACCACCTTGCTCGATGCACTGCGCGAGCACCTGCACCTGAGCGGTACGAAGAAAGGCTGCGATCACGGCCAATGCGGCGCCTGCACGGTGATCGTCGACGGAAGGCGCATCAATTCCTGCCTGACGCTCGCCGTCATGCACGACGGCGCGCAGGTCACCACCATCGAGGGCCTGGGCACGCCGCAGAACATGCACCCGCTGCAAGCTGCCTTCGTCAAGCACGACGGCTACCAGTGCGGCTACTGCACGCCGGGCCAGATCTGCTCGGCGGTGGCGGTGATCGACGAGGTCAAGCGCGGCATCCCGAGCCATGTGAGCGCCGATCTCACGGCAAGACCCATCCTCTCGGCCGAGGAACTTCGCGAGCGCATGAGCGGCAACATCTGCCGCTGCGGCGCCTACTCCAACATCGTCGAAGCCATCACCGAAGTGGCCGGGAGCCGGGCATGAAACCTTTCACCTACGAGCGCGCGCAGTCCGCGACCGAGGCCGCGGCGGCGGTCGCCGCCAACCCCGGCGCAAAGTTCATCGCAGGCGGCACCAACCTGCTCGACCTGATGAAGCTGCAGATCGAAGCCCCGGTGCACCTGGTCGACGTGAACCGCCTGGCGCTGGACAGGATCGAGCCCACGTCCGAAGGGGGCCTGCGCATCGGCGCGCTGGTGCGCAACACCGACCTGGCCGCCGACGAACGCGTGCGCCGCGACTACGGCGTGCTGTCCCGCGCGCTGCTGGCCGGTGCATCGGGCCAGTTGCGCAACAAGGCAACGACCGCGGGCAACCTGCTGCAGCGCACGCGCTGCCCCTACTTCTACGACACCGACCAGCCCTGCAACAAGCGCCGGCCCGGCAGCGGCTGCAGCGCCATCGGTGGCGTGACGCGCCAGCTTGCGATCGTCGGCGCCAGCAAGGCGTGCATCGCGACGAATCCGAGCGACATGGCCGTGGCGATGCGCGTGCTGGACGCGTCCGTGGAAACCATCCGCCCCGACGGACGTGCCCGCGTGATCCCGATCGCCGATTTCCATCGGTTGCCCGGCGACACGCCGCACATCGAGACGACGCTGGCGCGGGATGAACTCATCACCGGCGTCACGCTGCCCAAGCCCATAGTCGGCACGCACATCTACCGCAAGGTGCGCGACCGCGCCTCCTATGCCTTCGCGCTGGTTTCCGTCGCGGCCATCGTGCAGCGCGACGGATCGGGCCGGGTGGCGCTGGGCGGCGTCGCGCACAAGCCGTGGCGCCTCGAGGCTGCGGAGGCCGCGATGCCGCAGGGCGCCAAGGCAGTGACGGCCCGGCTGCTGGCCGATGCGCAGCCGACCCACGAGAACGCATTCAAGTTGCCGTTGGCAGAGCGCGCACTGGCGGCCGCCCTGGTGCAGGCGAGGAGCTGACCATGAAATTCGACACACCCGCCACGACCAACCCCATCGACCAGCTCAAGGTCATCGGGAAACCGACCGACCGGATCGACGGTCCGTTCAAGACCACCGGCACCGCCCGCTACGCCTACGAGCGCAATACCGAAGTGCCGCTGGCGGCCTACGGGTACGTCGTGGGCGCGGGCATCGCCAAGGGCCGCATCGCCTCGATGGACCTGGGCGCCGCGCAGGCCGCACCGGGCGTGCTGGCCGTCGTGACCGCGCGCAATGCCGGCAAGCTCGGCAAGGGCGACTTCAATACCGCCAAGCTGCTGGGCGGCCCGGAGATCGACCACTACCACCAGGCGGTGGCCCTGGTCGTGGCGAACACCTTCGAGCAGGCGCGCGCCGCGGCGCAGCTGGTGCGCATCACGTACGAACGCGCCTCCGGACGCTTCGATCTCGCCGCCGAAAAGGATGCGGCGCAGATGCCCAAGGCCAATCCGTTTTCGGGCGAGCCGCAAACCAAGACTGGGGATTTTCCGGGCGCATTCGCCGCGGCGCCGGTCCAGCTCGATGCCACCTACACCACGCCCGACGAGTCGCACGCCATGATGGAGCCGCATGCCTCCAGCGCGCAGTGGCAGGGAGACAAGCTGACGATCTGGACCTCCAACCAGATGATCGCCTGGGGCGTCGGCGACGTCGCCAAGACGCTCGGCATTCCGAAGGACAAGGTGCGCCTGGTCTCGCCCTTCATCGGCGGCGGCTTCGGCGGCAAGCTGTTCGTGCGGGCGGACGCGGTGCTCGCCGCGCTCGGCGCCCGCGCCGCCAAGCGGCCAGTCAAGGTGGCGCTGCAGCGGCCGTTGATGATGAACAACACCACGCACCGGCCGGCGACCGTCCAGCGCATCCGCATCGGTGCCACGCCGGACGGAAAGATCACCGCCATCGCGCACGAAGGCTGGTCGGGCGACCTGCCCGGCGGCCAGCCCGAGACCGCGGTCAACCAGACCCGGCTGCTGTACGCCGGTGCCAACCGCCTGACCACCACCCGGCTCGCCGTGCTCGACCTGCCCGAGGGCAATGCGATGCGCGCACCCGGCGAGGCCCCGGGACTGATGGCGTTGGAGATCGCCATGGACGAGATGGCGGAGAAGCTCAAGCTCGACCCGGTCGAGTTCCGCGTGCTCAACGACACGCAGGTCGATCCCGAGAAGCCCGAGCGCCCGTTCTCCCAGCGCAAGCTCAACGAGTGCCTCCGCATGGGCGCCGAGCGCTTCGGCTGGAGCAAGCGCAGCGCAACGCCGGCACAGCAGCGCGAGGGGCGCTGGCTCGTGGGCCTGGGCGTTGCCGCGGCGTTCCGCAACAACCTGCTGACGAAATCGGCCGCGCGCGTGCGGCTGGACAACCGCGGCACGGTCACGGTGGAAACCGACATGACCGACATCGGCACCGGGTCGTACACCATCATTGCGCAGACCGCCGCCGAAACGATGGGCGTGTCGCTCGACAAGGTGTCGGTGCGCCTGGGCGATTCGGCCTATCCGGTCTCGGCCGGCTCGGGCGGGCAATGGGGCGCCAACAACTCGACCTCGGGTGTCTTCGCGGCCTGCATGAAGCTGCGCGAGGCCGTGGCGGCGAAGCTGGGCATGACCGTGGCCGAGGCCCAGTTCTCGGACGGCATGGTGCGCGCGGGCGGACGTTCGGTGCCGCTCGCCGAAGCGGCGGGTGCGGAGGGCCTCGCGGCCGAAGACGGCATCGAGTACGGCGACCTCGACAAGAAGTACCAGCAGTCCACCTTCGGCGCGCATTTCGTCGAGGTCGGTGTCGATGCCGCCACCGGCGAAATCCGCGTGCGGCGCATGCTCGCGGTGTGCGCCGCCGGGCGCATCCTGAATCCCAAGTCCGCGCGCAGCCAGGTGATCGGTGCGATGACGATGGGCGTCGGCGGCGCGCTGATGGAAGAGCTGGCGCTGGACAAGCGGCATGGCTTCTTCGTCAACCACGACCTGGCCGGCTACGAGGTGCCGGTGCATGCCGACATCCCTCATCAGGACGTGATCTTCCTGGACGAGACCGACCCTATCTCCTCGCCGATGAAGGCAAAGGGCGTCGGTGAACTGGGCATGTGCGGCGTCGCGGCCGCGGTGGCCAATGCGGTCTACAACGCGACGGGCGTGCGGGTGCGCGAGTATCCGATCACGCTCGACAAGCTGCTCGCAGGACTGCCGCCGGTGGCGTGAACCAGGGCGAAGCGGTCTCGGATCAGGGCCGCACCAGTTCGCCGGGAAACCAGCGCGGCAGGTGCGCCGTGGCGTCGTTCAGCGACGCCAGCACGTGGAAGGCCTGTTCGGCGATCGATGCCGGCGGGTGCTTGAGGTCAGGAACGATCACGACGCGGAGTCCCGCCGCCAGCGCGGCCTTGGCGCCGTTCTCGCTGTCTTCGAAAGCGATGCATTGCGCCGGGTCCACGCCCAGGCGCGAGGCCGCGAGCAGATAGAGCGCCGGATCAGGCTTGGCGCGCGCCACCTCGTCGCCGCCCGCGAAGGCCTCGAAGTGATGGAGCACGCCGAGGCTGCCGAGGCAGGCCTGGATCTGGGCGCTTGTCGAAGACGACGCCACGGCGCAACGCGTGCCGCGCTGGCGCAATGCGGCGAGGAACTCGGCCGCGCCGGGCTTGATGGGAAAGAGCGGCGTGCCGTCGGAGCGCTCCAGTTGCAGTCGCTTGCGGACATGGGCGATCGCATGGCGGTAAGCCTCCGGTCCGCCGAGCAGCGAACCGAGGATCACCTCGGACTCCACCGTGGCAAGGCCCACGACCTGCAGGTACTGGGTGTGGGAAAGCTCGATGTCGAGCGTGCGGGCCGCTTCGATCCAGGCGGCCATGATGGGCCGCTCCGAATCGATGAGGAGCCCGTCCATGTCGAAGATGGCGGCAGAGAACATGGGCGAATCCTAAGCGAGCGTGCGCCGTGGCTCGAAAAGGAAAAGGGGCCGCGAGGCCCCTTCGTCAAGACGCGGCGCTCTGCCGCTCAGTCGCGCACCAGCGCCCGGTTCAGCCCCAGCGCCGCCAGCGTGCCGGCGGCACCCGAGAGCAGGTAGACGCTGACATACGCCAGACCGAAGTTCGCCGACAGCCCCAGTGCCACCAGCGGTGCGAACGCCGCGCCGATCAGCCAGGCCAGGTCGGCCGTGAGGGCCGCGCCGGTGTAGCGGTACTTGGGTTCGAAGTTCGAGGTCACGGCACCTGCCGCCTGGCCGTACGAGAGGCCCAGCAACACGAAGCCCAGCAGGATGAAGACGTCCTGCCCGATGCGGCCGCCGTCGAGCAGCGTGGGGGCAAAACCACTGAACACCGCGATCAGCGCGGCCAGGCCGCCCAAAGTGAAACGGCGTCCCACGCGGTCGGCGATCAGGCCCGAGGCCACGATGCCACCGGCGCAGAACACCGCGCCGATCATCTGCACGATCAGGAACTCGGTGATCGACTGGTCGGAATACAGCGTGATCCACGAGAGCGGGAACACGGTGATCAGGTGGAACAGCGCGTAGCTCGCCAGCGCGGCGAACGCGCCGATCAAGAGGTTGGCGCCCTGCGAGCGGGTCAGTTCGACCACGCTGGTGGGCTGCAGCTCGCGCTCTTCGAGCAGGCGCGAATACTCTTCGGTGGCCACGAGACGCAGGCGCGCAAAGAGCGCCACGACGTTGATCGCGAAGGCCACGTAGAAGGTGTAGCGCCAGCCCCAGTCGAGGAATTCCTTGATCGACAGGCTTGCGTAGAGGTACGCGAACAGCGCGCTGGCAATGAAGAAGCCGATGGGCGCACCCAGCTGGCCCAGCATGGCGTACCAGCCGCGGCGGTTCGGCGGCGCATTCAGCGCCAGCAGCGAAGGCAGGCCGTCCCACGAGCCGCCGAGCGCGAGGCCCTGGCAGAAGCGGAACACCGACAGCAGCACGATCGCGGTGAACCCGAGGCTCTCGTAGCCCGGCAGGAAGGCGATGCCGGCCGTGGACGTGCCCAGGAGGAACAGCGCGATGGTCAGCTTGGTTTCGCGCCCGAATCGTCGCTGGATCGCCATCGAGATGACAGTTCCGAACGGCCGGGCGATGAACGCGAACGAGAAGACCACGAACGCGTAAAGGATTCCCTCCAGGCGCTGCTCGAACGGGAAGAATACGTACGGAAACACCAGCACCGAGGCGATGCCGTAGACGAAGAAGTCGAAATACTCGGAAGCGCGGCCGATGATCACGCCGACGGCGATTTCACCCGGGGCGATGTGCGAGTGATCGGCATCGCCACTCTGGCTCGGGCTGGCGCCGTTTCCGGACGTGTTCGGCACAGGCTGTGCGCCTTGCGGACTGATGCTGGACGTCGTCGTCATTGCGTTTTGTAATTCGGGTGTCACCGGCAGTGACAAAGGTAGGCCATTAACAGGAATGCTCCGAGCGTCTCACCGAATGCAGTTTCCCGCCATAGGACAAAACGTCCAATAGGCGCCAAGTCCCTTTGGTCGTAGATTGTGGAGTCTTAGCGCAGCCCACGCACCTCTTTCTTTCTCTTCGGCATGCCCACCCTCCACTCCCTTCGCCGATGGCTCGTCTTGCTCCCCCTCGCCTTGCTGGCAGGCTGCAACACGGTGCTCATGAACCCCTCCGGCGACATCGCCAACCAGCAGGGCCGACTCATCGTCGTCTCCACGGTGCTGATGCTGATCATCATCATCCCGGTGATCGCGCTGACCATCTTCTTCGCCTGGCGCTATCGCCAGTCGAACAAGGAGGCCACCTACAGCCCCGACTGGGATCACTCCACCCAGCTCGAACTGGCGATCTGGGCGGCACCGCTCCTGATCATCATCGCGCTGGGCGCGATCACCTGGATCAGCACCCACACGCTCGACCCCTACCGGCCCCTGAGCCGCCTCGATGCCAAGCGCCAGATCTCGCCCGAGACCAAGCCGCTGGTGGTCGAAGTGGTGGCGCTCGACTGGAAGTGGCTCTTCATCTACCCCGAGCAGGGCATCGCCACGGTGAATGAACTGGCCGCGCCGGTGGACGTGCCGATCAGCTTCAAGATCACCGCTTCCTCGGTGATGAACTCCTTCTTCATCCCCGCGCTGGCAGGCCAGATCTACGCCATGCCGGGCATGGAGACCAAGCTGCACGCGGTGATCAACAAGCCGGGCGAATTCGAAGGCTTCTCGGCCAACTACAGCGGCGCGGGCTTCTCGGGCATGCGCTTCAAGTTCCACGGCCTGAACAAGGACGACTTCGACCAGTGGGTTGCCAAAGTCAAGGCCGGCAAGGAAGGCGAGCTCACCCGCGAGGGCTACACGAAGCTCGAAGTCCCCAGCGAGCGCGAGCCCGTGCGCCACTACGCCACCGTCGACGCCGACCTGTACAACGCCATCCTCAACCGCTGCGTCGACCGCAACAAGATGTGCATGAGCCAGATGATGGCCATCGACGCCGACGGCGGCCTGGGCAAGCCCGGCGCGTTCAACGTCGCCACCATGCAGAGCTGGCAACCCGACACCCTCAACTCGCCCAAGCGTAAGTACGTGACGGCGATGTGCACCACCGAAGAATGACGATGCTTGCGAACCTTGACCTGACGAAGCTCGTCTTCGGCCGCCTCACGTGGGAGGCGATTCCCTACCACGAGCCCATCCTGCTCGCGACCTTCGCGGCCGTGGTGCTGGGCGGCCTGGCCCTCCTGGGCGCCCTCACCTACTTCAAGGTATGGGGTGTGCTGTGGCGCGACTGGATCACCAGCATCGACCACAAGAAGATCGGCATCATGTACATCATCCTCGGGCTGGTGATGCTGCTGCGCGGCTTTGCCGACGCGATCATGATGCGGGCCCAGCAGGCCTTCGCCTTCGGCGACAACGCGGGCTTCCTGCCGCCGCACCACTACGACCAGATCTTCACCGCCCACGGCGTGATCATGATCTTCTTCGTGGCGATGCCGCTGGTCACGGGCCTCATGAACTTCGTGGTGCCGCTGCAGATCGGCGCGCGCGACGTGGCCTT
>Ga0163161_10003976_pt1 | contig 10352 bp, 9 predicted proteins | sample S45metaG_FD_129847 | JGI IMG/M metagenome (GOLD analysis project Ga0163161, IMG submission 129847) | Switchgrass rhizosphere microbial communities from Kellogg Biological Station, Michigan, USA - S4-5 metaG | ecosystem: Host-associated > Plants > Roots > Rhizosphere > Soil | place: USA: Michigan... | reverse complement strand
GTATGTCGAAATCGGCACGCATCAGGACGGTGAGTGGGTTCAGCTCAACACCAACATCCTGCAGATCGAAAACGAGTACTACTCCAACATCCGCCCGAAACGCGTGACCTACACCGGCGAACGACCGATTCAGGCGCTGGTGGCCCGTGGCATTCAATACGTTGAAGTGCGCTGCCTGGACATCAACCCGTTCCTGCCGATGGGCATCGACCTGCCGGAATCGCGATTCCTCGACGCTTTCCTGCTGTACTGCGCGCTAAACGACAGCCTGTTGTTGACCAACAGCTCCTGCGGCAACGCCACCTCGAACTTCCTCAGTGTGGTCAAGGAAGGTCGCCGTCCGGGCCTGCAATTGAAACGCGGCAGTGAATCGGTGGACCTCAAACAGTGGGCCAGCGAGTTGCTGGAGCAGATTGCGCCACTGGCGGCGATGCTCGATCAGAGCCATGGCGGCGATGCGCACAGCAAGGCGCTGGATGCACAGTTGGCCAAGGTCAAGGATCCCTCGCTGACGCCTTCGGCCCAGGTACTGGCGGCCATGGCGGAACACAAGGAAAGCTTTGCTCAGTTCTCCCTGCGTCAGAGCCGGGCACATGCGGCGTTTTTCCGTAGCGAACCTTTGAGTGGCGAAGTTCAGGCGAAGTTTGAAGAACTGGCGCGCTCGTCGCTGGCGGCGCAAGTGGAGCTGGAGCAGAACGAAGTCGGCGATTTCGATGTGTTTGTCGGGTCGTATCAGGCGAGCATTCTGGCGATCAGCAACTAGCCACTGAAGGTCCTGCGGACCTTATCGCGAGCCGGCTCGCTCCCACATTGGATCTGCGGTGTGACACACAATGTGTGAACACCCTAGATCCTGTGGGAGCGAGCCGGCTCCGGGCGGCGTTCCGAAGATGACCGCGAAGCGGTCGCTTTTAAAATCTTCCACACATAAGCTAATTCTAAAAAGTTATTTATTTTAGAATTCTTAGATCATTTAGTCTCCTTTGACGCCGACTCTCGGTCGCCTGACAAGGAGCTTCCCAATGAAACTGCATTTCCCTCTTCGCCTCCTGGCGGCCGCCTCTTTGGCGGCAGCAAGTTTCTTTGCCCAGGCGGCTGACGTCACTGTCGCCTACCAAACCACCGTAGACCCGGCGAAAGTCGCCCAGGCCGACGGCGCATACGAAAAAGCCACCAACGCCAAAATCGACTGGCGCAAATTCGACAACGGCGCCGACATCATTGCGGCCATCGCGTCGGGTGACGTGCAGATCGGCTACCTCGGTTCCAGCCCTCTGACCGCTGCGATTACTCGCAAAGTCCCGGTCGAAACATTCCTCATCGCCACCCAGATCGGTGCTGCCGAAGCCCTGGTCGCGCGTGACGGTTCCGGGATCAAAACCCCGCAAGACCTGATCGGCAAAAAAATCGCTGTGCCCTTCGTTTCCACCGGCCACTACAGCCTGCTGGCGGCGCTGAAGCACTGGAACATTGATCCATCGAAAGTTACCGTCCTCAACCTCGCCCCACCGGCAATCATCGCCGCATGGAAACGCGGTGACATCGACGCCACCTACGTGTGGGACCCAGCCCTCGGTGTGGCCAAGGAAAACGGCAAAGTGCTGATCACCTCGGGTGAACTGGCCAAGTTCGGCGCCCCGACCTTCGATGCCTGGATCGTGCGCAAAGATTTCGCCGAGAAGCACCCGGAAATCGTCACCGCGTTCGCCAAAGTGACTCTGGACGCCTACGCCGACTACCGCAAAGACCCGAAAGCCTGGCTCGCCAATCAATCCAACGTCGACAAACTGGTGAAACTGTCCGGTGCCAAAGCCAGCGATATTCCGCTGCTGCTGCAAGGCAATGTCTACCCGCTGGCGGCTGATCAGGTCATTACCCTCGGCGCGCCGACCACCAAAGCCATCACAGACACCGCCGCGTTCCTCAAGGAACAAGGCAAAGTCGAAGCCGTGCTGCCGGACTACGCGCCGTACGTCAGCGCCAAGTTCATCACCAACTGATCGGGAGTCAACTGCGATGGCCTTGCTACAGCTGGAGCGTATCAGCGCACAGTACCCCGGCAGTCCGGAACCGGTACTGGCGGATATTTCCCTGAGTCTTGGGCCCCAGCAGTTGCTGGTCGCCCTCGGCCCGTCCGGCAGTGGCAAGACTTCGCTGTTGAACCTGATTGCCGGATTTGTCGAGCCGAGCACCGGGCGTATCACCCTCGACGGCGTGCCGGTCAAAGGCCCGAGCGCCGAACGTGGCGTGGTGTTTCAGGACGACGCGTTACTGCCTTGGCAGGATGTGTTGGCCAACGTCGGATTCGGCCTTGAGCTCGCCGGTGTTTCCCGGGAAAAACGCGAAATCCGCGCTCGGGAAATGCTCGCGTTGGTCGACCTTTCCGGTTTCGAAAATCGCCGCATCTGGCAGCTCTCGGGCGGCCAGAAGCAACGTATCGGCTTGGCCCGCGCATTGGCCGCCGATCCTCGTGTCTTGCTCATGGACGAGCCCTTCGGCGCCCTCGATGCCTTCACCCGCGAACAGATGCAAGAACTGCTGCTACAAGTCTGGCAGCGCACCGCCAAACCGGTGTTCCTGATTACCCACGACATTGAAGAAGCGGTATTCCTCGCCACCGACCTGATTCTGCTGGCGCCGAATCCCGGGCAAATCGTCGAGCGTCTGAGCCTGGATTTCGGCCAGCGTTACGCCGCCGGTGAGTCTGCCCGGGCGATCAAATCCGACCCACGTTTTATCGAAACCCGCGAACACGTGCTCGCCAAAGTCTTCTCCCAACGCAGCGCCGCCACGCGGCAGGAGCGCGCATGAGCAGTTATGAAATTCCGGCCGTCGCGCTGAAACCGGGCTCGAAGGTGATTCCAGTTCGTCGCAGTCTCAGCACGCGTTGGATCAGCGTGCTGACGCTGGTCGCCCTCGTTGCCCTATGGTGGGCGGTTACCGCCACGGGGATGATCGAACCGCTGTTCCTGCCGCCACCGTCCGCCGTGATGCAAAAAGGCTGGCTGCTGGCGACTACCGGCTACATGGATTCGACGTTGTGGCAGCACTTGGGCGCGAGTCTCAGCCGAATCGGGCTAGGCCTGGGCTTTGCCGTGCTCACCGCCGTGCCGGTAGGCATCGCCATCGGTCACAACCGCATCGCTCGCGGCATTCTTGATCCACTAATCGAGTTCTATCGCCCGATTCCACCTTTGGCTTATTTGCCGCTGATCGTGATTTGGTGCGGCATTGGTGAGCTGTCGAAAGTGCTGCTGATTTATCTGGCGATTTTCGCCCCGATTGCTATCGCCACCGCCACTGGCGTGCGCACCGTCGACCCGGCCAAATTGCGTGCAGCGCAGTCGTTGGGCGCGACCCGGGCGCAGTTGATTCGTCATGTGATTCTGCCGAGTGCCTTGCCGGATATTTTGACCGGTGTGCGCATTGGGCTGGGTGTTGGTTGGTCGACGCTGGTCGCCGCTGAATTGATCGCCGCCACCAGCGGTCTGGGCTTCATGGTGCAGTCAGCCGCGCAGTTCCTGGTTACCGATGTGGTGGTGCTGGGGATTCTGGTGATTGCGCTGATTGCCTTCGCCATGGAAATGGGCCTGCGCACCCTGCAACGCAAGCTGGTGCCGTGGCACGGCCAGGCCCATTAAAAACCTGTAGGAGCGGGCTTGCCCGCGATGGCGGAGAGTCAGGCGACATCAATGTCTGCGTTGCCGTCGTCATCGCAGGCAAGCCAGCTCCCACAAAAGCTCGACACACCGAATTCGAAGAGAAATTCCATGAGCAGCCTAAACATCGTCCCTTTAAGCTCAGCCCTCGGCGCACAAATCAGCGGCGTCGACGTCAGCCAACCGCTGCCCCCGGAGCAACGCGAAGCCATCGAGCAGGCACTGCTCAAACATCAAGTGCTGTTCTTCCGCAACCAGCCGATCACCCCACAACAGCAGGCACGATTCGCCGCCAATTTCGGCGACCTTCACATTCATCCGATCTACCCGAATGTGCCGGAACAACCGGAAGTGCTGATCCTCGATACCGCCGTCACCGACGTGCGCGATAACGCGATCTGGCACACCGACGTGACCTTCCTGCCGACCCCGGCCATGGGCGCGGTACTCAGTGCCAAGCTGCTGCCGGAGTTTGGTGGCGACACGTTGTGGGCCAGCGGGATAGCCGCGTATGAAGCGCTGTCGTTACCGATGAAAAGCTTGCTTGAAGGGTTGACCGCAACCCACGATTTCACCCGTTCATTTCCGCTGGAGCGTTATGGCAATACGCCCGATGCACTGGCTCAGTGGGAAGAAGCTCGGCGTAAAAATCCGCCACTTTCACATCCGGTCATTCGCACACACCCAGTAAGCGGGCGGCGCTCGTTGTTCGTCAACGAAGGCTTCACGTCGAAGATCAATGAACTGTCGGAAACCGAGAGCGAAGTGATTCTGAAGTTTTTGTTCGCTCATTCAACGCGGCCGGAATTTACCATTCGCTGGCGTTGGCGCAAGGATGATGTGGCGTTTTGGGATAACCGCGTGACCCAGCATTACGCTGTGGATGACTACCGGCCGGCGCGGCGGGTGATGCAGCGGGCGACGGTGTTGGGGGATGTGCCGTTTTTCCGCTAATTCCGGAATCCGATCGTTCCCACGCTCCGCGTGGGAATGCAGCTCGGGACGCTCCGCGTCCCATCCAAAGCCGAACGCGGAGCGTCCGCTGAGGCGTTCCCACGCAGAGCGTGGGAACGATCAGTGCTCGGTTACTCAGCCGTCGAAGGCTTCTCCCAAAGATTGATCCCGCCCTCCTGGGCAAACCGGTCAATCTCCGCCAACTCATCAGCGCTAAAGCTCAAATTCTTCAACGCCCCGACGTTCTCGATAATCTGCTCCGGCCGGCTCGCGCCGATCAGTGCCGACGTCACCCGTGGATCGCGCAGCGTCCACGCCAGCGCCAACTGCGCCAAACTCTGCCCACGCCCCTTGGCGATTTCGTTGAGCCCGCGCACATGGGCGATGTTGGCTTCGGACAAGTGCGAAGACTGCAACGAAGCACCGCCCGGACGATTGACCCGCGCATCCTTCGGAATGCCATTGAGGTATTTATCGGTCAGCAGGCCCTGCGCCAACGGCGTGAAGGCAATCACGCCAGTGCCGAGTTCGTCGGTGACGTCCAGCAGGTCTTTTTCAATCCAACGATTGAGCAGGTTGTACGCCGGCTGATGAATCAGCAGCGGCACCTTCCACTCTTTCAAAAGCGCTGCCATCTCACGGGTTTTCACCCCGGAATACGACGAGATGCCAATGTACAACGCCTTGCCTTGTTGCACCGCTGTGGCCAGTGCACTGGCGGTTTCCTCCAGCGGGGTGTCCGGGTCGAAACGGTGTGAATAGAAAATATCCACATAGTCCAGGCCCAGTCGCTGCAGGCTCTGATCCAGGCTGGCCAGCACGTATTTGCGCGAACCACCGCCCTGCCCGTACGGACCGGGCCACATGTCCCAACCGGCCTTGCTGGAGATGATCAGTTCGTCGCGATACTGCTTGAAGTCTTCACGCAGCAACCGGCCGAAGTTGATCTCGGCGCTGCCATACGGCGGGCCATAGTTGTTGGCCAGGTCAAAGTGATTGATCCCCAGATCGAACGCCGTACGCAGCAACGAGCGCTGGGTATCAATCGGCGTGCTGTCACCGAAGTTGTGCCACAGCCCCAGGGACAACGCCGGCAGCACCAAACCGCTGCGACCCACGCGGCGGTAAGGAATGGAATCGTAGCGGTTTTCGGCAGCGGTGTAGGTCATCGAATCCTCTCTTGTCGGTCTTGAATGCGGTATCGACTGCGTCGCAAGTTGCCCAGCATACGCCCTGACAAACGCCGATAAACCTCGGACTCGAGAAAATGCTGAAACGTTTCACAGATTTTTAATCTGACCCACTTTATGCCGACAACTCACGTAGCGCTGCAGCCGCTAAAAACCCCGATCTTGAGCTGTATCGCTGATCCCGCCTGACCGTCTGGTCGATACGCTCAAGCAACTGCTCGGGAAGCGTGGCATTGAAACGCACTGACTTGCCGAAGTAAGGCGTGATATCGAACTCGACCACACCCCACACACCGCCCGAGTAATCGGGGTTATCCAGATGAGCATCAATCTCTCGCACCTGAGGCAATGGATCACCATCGGCGAGCAGGCCTTCGTAGTGCAACGCCAACGCTTCCTTCGCATTTTCAAATGCCTGCGCCACCGTAGCGCCCGCGGAGAAACAACCTGGCACGTCCGGGATAATCACTGCGTATTCTGAGTCGGCATCCTTGTGCAGAACGACCGGGAATTTCATTTCGGTGAGTCCTATCAACCAGATTTGTGCGGCGAACTATAGGTAAAAAATCATCATCGAAACCCACAATACACATCCTGAAACTGATCGCTTACGACCCCCTGTAAGGCTAACGCGCCCCTGCGAACACCTCCCCCAACCAATCCACAAACACCCGAACCCGTGGCGACATGTGTCGGTTGTGCGGATACAACACCGACACCGGCATCGGCGGTGGTGGCGTGTCGATGAGCACTTCCTGCACCAGTCCCTGGGCAATCTGGGTTTCCATTCGGTAATGCGGGCACTGGATCAGCCCGAGCCCGGCGATCGCCGATGCGGCGTAGATTTCTGCGCCGAACACTGAAAGCGCGCCGTCGATGGCCACTTCCCTCAGTTCGCCATTCACCATGAATTCGAAAGGAAACAGCTTGGCAGTGGTGCGGGAGACGTAGTTCACCGCGCGGTGATGTTTGAGGTCGTCGAGGGTTTTCGGTTCGCCATATTTGCGCAAGTACGTGGGGCTGGCGCAGGTGATCTGGCGCAGGTTGGCGATGCGTTTTCCGATCAGTGCCGAATCACTCAACGTGCCCGCGCGTAGTACGCAGTCGACGCCTTCGGCGATCAAGTCGACAAAGCGGTCGGACTCGCTGATGGACAGTTCGATCTGCGGGTAGCGCTCCATGAATTGCGGCAATGCGGGGATCACAAAACGTTTGGCCAGCGTACCGTGCAGGTCGACGCGCAGCCGGCCTTTCGGGGCGCCGCCGCGAAACGCCAGCTCCGCCTCTTCCAGTTCCGCCAGCAGTTGCACGCAGCGCAGGTAATACGCCTCGCCGTCCAGGGTCGGGCGCACCTTGCGCGTACTGCGCTCCAGCAACCGCGTGCCGAGCCAGGCTTCGAACTGGTTCAGGGTGTGGGTCAACGTTGCGCGCGGCAGGTTCAGGTCTTCGGCCGCCAGGGTGAAGCTGCTGCGCTCGTAGATCCGCACGAAGACTTTCATCGCTTTGACTTGATCCAAACGAGCCTCCGATTGTTGGCGATTATTGAACAGTCAAGGCAACTCTCGTGCATTTATCGGCCTGAGTAAACATGTGAATCTGGCTTCACACCCAGCTAACAACTCATCAGGAATCAACACCATGACCACTCAGAAAGTTGCCATCGTTACCGGCGCCTCCCGTGGCATCGGCGCCGTGATCGCCAAACAACTGACCAGCGACGGTTTCGCCGTCGCCATCAATTACGCCAGCAGCGCCACCGAAGCCTCGGCCCTGGTGGTTGAATTGCGTCAGGCCGGCCATCAAGCCATAGCGATCAAGGCTGACGTGGCCAACGCTGACGACGTGCGCCGGATGTTCGACGAGACCGAAACACAACTGGGCAAGGTCGACGTGCTGGTCAATAACGCCGGCATCCTCAAGGTGCTGCCGCTGGCGCAACACACCGATGAACTGTTCGAGCAGACCTTCAACATCCACGCACGCGGCACTTTCAACACCCTGCGCGAAGCGGCGACGCGTTTGAACAGTGGCGGGCGGATCGTCAACTTTTCCAGCAGCACCGTCGGCCTTAACTTGCCGGGTTATGCGGTGTACATCGCCAGCAAAGCGGCGGTGGAATCGTTGACGCAGGTGTTTGCCAAGGAAATGCGCGGGCGCAATATCACGGTGAATGCCGTGGCGCCGGGGCCGGTTGCCACCGAGTTGTTTTTGCACGGCAAGAGTGAAGAACAGATTCAGAACTTCGCCAAGATGCCTCCGCTGGAGCGCCTGGGTCAGCCGGAGGATATTGCTCGCGTGGTGTCGTTTCTGGTGGGGCCGGATTCGGCTTGGGTCAATGGGCAGGTTTTGCGCGCCAATGGGGGGTTGGTTTAACTATGATCATATGAAGACCGCTGTGACCCCATCGCGAGCAGGCTCGCTCCCACAGTGGATGGGTGTTGGCCACAAATTTTGTGGCCAACCATTAACCCTGTGGGAGCGAGCCTGCTCGCGATAGCGGTTTATCAGGCCATACATAACGATCAGGTGAACTCAACATGCACACAGCCATCATCACCACCTTCGGCCTGGCCCTCCTCGCACTGATGCTGTTCATCGGCGAAAAAATCGGCTTCAGCCGCCAGACACTGACCTACAGCTTTGTGGTCCTGTGGCTGGCACTGACGGTGATCAACGGGGCCGTCGGCGTGGTCACTGGCGGCCAGTCCTTGAGTTCAGAGCTGGCGATCGGCACGGTGGTGTTCAGTGTGCCGGTGGCGGCGCTGGTGCTGTTCATGGTGTTGAGTACCGAGGCCTGAAACAGGCCCCGCACGGCTAACGCACCAAGTGTAAAAACTGCAGATGCCGTTCGTACTGATCAAGGATGTCGTTGATGATCTGATCCTTGGTATAACCCACCAGATCATAGTCCTGACTGCCTTCGCTCAAATGCACTTCTGCCCGGTAGTAACGACGGTTGTTGAGTTGCTTGGAGCCCATACCGCCTCGGGCAAAGGATGGCGTGAAGTAGCCACGCATCTGCACCTGATAAATAAACGGATGCTGTTCACCGTGACCGATTTCCAGGCTGACGCTGTCGTTGGCGGGGTCCGGTTGCGTGATCACATTCAAACCCTTCTCGACAAATACCGCCGACACTTCCTCAATCGCCGGGCGCACCGTGGTATCGAGAAAACGATACACCTCATCCCGCGACGGAAAGTGCACCGCCTGACTCAAGCGCTGACGCCAGCCACCGCGTCGTGAGCCGGCCACGGGCGCCAGGGAATGCAGTTGCGCGATCTGCTTCTGGGACTCCAGGTAGAACGCCTTGTGCAGCCCCCACATCATCAACAGCAGGATCAGCGAGAACGGCAGCGAGGTCAGCACCACCGCCGACTTCAACGCATCGATGCTGCCGGAGAACAACAGCGCACTGGTCACCAGCGCCGTCATCGCGCCCCAGAACACCCGCAGCCATTTCGGCCCGTCTTCATCCGGGTTGCCACCTTTTGCGGACAACGTCGACAGCACCACCGTGCCGGAGTCGGCCGAGGTGACAAAGAACACGAAGCTGATGAACACCGTCACGGCGATGACGGTTTTGCTCCACGGGTAGGTTTCCAGCAGCAGGTAGAGGGTCATCGACGGGTTGTCGATGGCCGACATGCCGAGCGCGCTCATGCCGTGGTTGAGCACTTGATCAATGGCGCTGTTGCCGAAGATCGACATCCACGCCAGGGTAAAGCCGAGCGGGATCAGCAGCACGCCGAAGACAAATTCGCGGATGGTGCGGCCACGGGAAATCCGTGCAATGAACAGGCCCACGAATGGCGACCAAGCGATCCACCAGGCCCAGTAAAACACCGTCCAGCCGCCGAGCCAGTCGCTGGGCTTGTCGTAGGCGTACAGGTCGAAACTCTTCATCGGCAAAGCGCCGAGGTAGTCGCCGACGTTCTGGATCAGGGTATTGAGCAGGTGCTGGGTGGGTCCGGCAAACAACACAAACAGCAGCAGCGCACAGGCCAGCAGCATGTTGATGTCGGACATCACCCGCACGCCTTTATCGACGCCGGACACCGCGACGATGATCGCCGCGCCCATCATCAGCGTGATCAGCCCGACCTGAATCCACTGGGTGTGGGCGATGCCGAACAGGTAATCCAGCCCTGAGTTGAGGTGCAGTACACCAAAGCCCATGTCGGCACCAAGACCGAACACCGTGGCGATGATGCCGAAGCCGTCCACCGCATAACCGATGGGGCCGTTGATGCGCTTGCCAATCAGCGGATACAGCGCCGAACGCAGAGCCAGTGGCAGGTTGTGACGATAGGCAAAGTAGGCCAGCGCCATGCCGACGAACGCGAACACGCCCCAGCCGTGCAGGCCCCAGTGCAGAAACAAAATCTGCATCGCCTGACGCGCCGCGTCCGCCGTACCGGCCTCGCCTTGTGGCGGTTGCGCCAAGTGGGTCAGCGGTTCGGACACGCAAAAGAAAAACAGCGTGATGCTGATCCCGGCGGCGAACAGCATGCCGGCCCAGGACAGGTAACTGAATTCGGGTTCGTCG
>Ga0163161_10003973_pt1 | contig 10363 bp, 9 predicted proteins | sample S45metaG_FD_129847 | JGI IMG/M metagenome (GOLD analysis project Ga0163161, IMG submission 129847) | Switchgrass rhizosphere microbial communities from Kellogg Biological Station, Michigan, USA - S4-5 metaG | ecosystem: Host-associated > Plants > Roots > Rhizosphere > Soil | place: USA: Michigan... | reverse complement strand
GCAGCGAAACAAATTTCTGATAAGATTGGTAAAGCGACAAGTTTAGATCAGATTGCGAAAACGTTTGCTACAACTAAACAATCTGCACAGGTAAATATGCTGAACCCGTCTGTTGCGGGAGCAATGGAGCCTAAGGTTGCAGGTGCTGCATTCGGAGTTAAAAAAGGAGCAATCTCAAACGCTATCGAAGGTGGAACTGGAGTTTATGTTTTGGTTAAAAAGAACGAAACAATCAACAAACAGCCGGGAGATGCTAAACAATTTACAGAATCTGTTACGCAGAGAAATTCTGGAATGTTTGGTCAGGCTTGGTTGAAGAGTTTACAGGATAACGCAGACATCGATGATTACAGAATCGAGATCTGGGGCAAACTTGGTAATCAACAATAAGATCTATAAAATCAACAATATAAAAAGTGGCAGAGTTTTTGCCACTTTTTTTTGTGTTTAACCCATAGCAATTAAGAAAAACATTAATTTAAATGTACTATATTTGCTTACTAGAAAAAATATAACAAGTGAAGTTCAGTAAAGAATTAAAAGCTGGTTTAATAGCAATCTTAGCTGTTGTCGGCTTTGTCGTTTTATTCCAATTCATGAAAGGCAGAAGTCTTTTTACTACCGATAATATATTTTATGCTAAATATGATAATGTTGAAGGCCTTACGCAGTCTTCACCGGTGTCTATCAATGGTTTAAAAGTAGGTCAGGTTGATAAAATAACTCCGCAGACATCAAAAGATGGGAAAATCCATTTCATCGTGAAGATCACTGTTGATGATAATTTTGAATTTTCAAAAAATTCAACGCTCGAAATCTTCGAACCAAGCCTAATGGGTGGAAAGGAAATGAGAGTTAATCTGTTTTATGGTGGTGCAACTGCAAAAGATGGCGATACTTTACAAGGAGCTTTCAAATTGGGAATGATGAACAGTCTTTCTTCTCAGGTTGGTCCGGTAAAAGATCAATTGCAAACTGTATTACACAGAGTCGATTCTTTGATGGTAAATGCTAATCAGGTGATGAACGAGCAAAACAGAGAAGAAATCAAGATTTTACTTCACAATCTTAACAAAACCGTTGGTGCTTTAGAAACTACTGCAGGAAGTGTAAACAGATTAGTTGGTAACAATGATCCGAAATTGCAGAAAGTTCTTGACGAGGCTAGTGTAACGATGAAGAGTGGTAAAGTTACCTTAGATAAATATGGTAATTTGGCCGAAAGTATTGATACGCAAAAATTAAATGCGACGATTGCAAATCTAGATAATACCGTGGGTCAGCTCAACAAAGTTGTTTCCGGAATTGACAGAGGAGAAGGAAGTTTGGGTAAAATCATGAAAGATGATCAGTTGTATAACAATCTGAATGCAGCATCCAATAATTTAAATTCTTTAATCGAAGATTTAAAGGCTAATCCTAAGAAATATGTTAATTTCTCAGTATTTGGTAAGAACAGTAAAGACTAATCATCCTTATGGAATATCTTGACAACATCATTTTTCTAATTTTATTAGTTGCAGGCTTTGGACTATTTGGAAAAAGCCTTCTTAAGATTTATAGAAACATCAGATTAGGAAGAGAAATTAACCGCAGCGACAGAAAAGCTGAACGTTGGGAAACTATGGCTCGTGTAGCGATGGGGCAAAGTAGAATGGTGAAAAGACCTGTAGCAGGTATTCTTCACCTTTTTGTGTATGTAGGTTTTGTGATTATCAATATTGAATTACTTGAAATCATTGTTGACGGAATTTTCGGAACTCACCGTTTTTTAGCGACAATTTTCGGACATACTTTTTACAACATTTTCACAGCGACGCTGGAGGTTTTAGCAATTCTTGTGATCATTGGTGTTGTACTATTTTTCATCAGAAGAAATTTTTACGGAGTTAAGCGATTAACAATGAAAGAACTTTTCGGATGGCCAAAAAATGATGCCAACTGGATTTTGATCATTGAATTTGCTTTGATGGTATTTTTCTTTACCATGAATTCATCAGATTTGATATTGCAACAAAGAGGTGTTTTGCCAGAACATGGAAGCTTTCCTATCAGTCAAATGACATTGGTTCCATTTTTAAATATTTTCAGTTTCGATAACGTGTTTTTAGTTTTTGTTGAAAGATCAGCTTGGTGGTTGCACTTTGTGGGAATTCTTTTCTTCATGAATTATCTTTATTATTCAAAACATTTACATATCATCTTAGCGTTCCCGAGTACTTGGTACGCCAACTTAAATTTATACGGGAAGTTTAATAATTTAGATTCAGTTACTGCTGAAATTAAATTAATGATGGATCCCAATGCAGATCCTTACGCAGCTCCAGCTGAAGGTGCTGTGGCAGAAGCTCCGTCAAAATTTGGTGCAGAAGATGTTTTTGATTTAAATCAGGTTCAGCTTTTGAATGCCTATTCTTGTACAGAATGCGGTCGTTGTACGTCTGTTTGTCCGGCAAACATTACTGGGAAGAAACTATCGCCACGATTGATTTTAATGAAAACCAGAGATCGTCTGGAAGAAGTCGGAAGAAATATCGATAAAAACGGAAAGTTTGAAGACGACGGTAAGAAATTACTGAACGATTATATCACAAAAGAAGAACTTTGGGCTTGTACTACCTGTAATGCTTGTACGGAGGCTTGTCCCGTTTTGCTTGATCCGCTTTCTATCATTTTCGAAATGAGAAGATTCTTGGTGATGGAACAGTCTGCGGCTCCACAGGAATTAAATCTGATGATGACCAACGTAGAAAACAATGCTGCACCTTGGCAATACAATCAGGCAGATCGTTTGAATTGGGCAAATGATTAATAGAATTAAAATTGAAGGATATAAATCTATTAAAGATTTAGATTTAGAACTTAAACCAATTAATATTTTAATTGGTTCAAATGGTGTGGGTAAATCTAACTTTCTTTCTTTTTTTAAACTTTTAAACAATATATACGAGCAAAGGTTACAGAATTTTGTTGCAAGGCAAGGAGGTGCAGACAATTTTTTACATTTCGGAAAGAAGAATACTCAGCATGTATACGGGAAAATATTATTTTCAGATACTGTAAATTCTCAAAATAATAATTCATTTTATTTTCGCTTAAGTCCAACAAATGAGAATAAATTTATTATAGAAAAAGAGGCGAGTGGTTATAGAGTAAATTGGGATAATGATTTAAATGGATATTATTATGATTCAAATATTTCAGAAAGTGTAATTAAAAAATCAAATGTATACAGAGATAGATATTTGAGAGAATATTTAGAATCATTAAGGATATTTCACTTTCATGATACAGGTGAAAATTCACCTCTTCGAGGATCTTCCCAGGTAGATGATAATAAAGTTCTCAAAGAAAATGGAAGTAACCTTCCAGCTTTTCTTTATTTCCTACAACAAAAGCATTTAAAAAATTTCAATAGGATTGAAAAAACAATACAGTCTATTGCACCATATTTTGAAAGATTTGAATTAGAGCCTGACCGATTATTTGAAAATATGATCAAGCTTGAATGGAAAGAAATAAATCAACCAAATTCCTATTTTAATGCTTCTCATTTGTCAGATGGAACTTTGAGATTTATTGCATTAACCACCTTATTAATGCAGCCAAATCTGCCAGAAGTTATCATTATTGATGAACCAGAGTTAGGATTACATCCTTTTGCTATCAATAAATTAGCTGGCTTAATCAGGAAAGCATCTGCTGAGTCTCAAATAATAATATCAACTCAATCAGTTAATTTTGTTGATAATTTTGAGCCTGAAGAAATAATAACTGTTGATAGAGAAGAAAATCAATCAATTTTCCGTCGAATTGAATCTCAAAGTTTAAATGAGTGGCTTTCATACTATACAATTGGAGATTTGTGGCAAAAAAACGTTATTAAAGGTCAGCCATGAAAAGATTGATTATTATAGTTGAAGGACAAACTGAAAAAGAATTTGTAGAAAAATCTTTAAGAAGTTATTTTGCTCTTCATGAAATATATGATGTTAGAGCAATAATGATTCAAACAAGTAAAGGACATAAAGGAGGTTTTGTGAATTATGATCATTTAAAAAATGATATTCAAAATATTTTAAAATCGGAAACAAATATTATTGTATCAACCTTTGTTGATTTTTTTAAAATTCCTACAAGTTTTCCAAAATATCAAGAAGCATTAGAAAAAAATCAAATTGATTCTAAAATAGATGTTTTGCTTAATGGAATATCTGAGGATATAAATGATTCTCGTTTTATTCCTTATATTCAGAAGCATGAATTTGAATCACTTCTATTTAGTTCCGAAGATGGATTTAGTGAATGGTTTGATGATGATTGGATAATTAAGGAATTAAAAAAAATAATTAATGAATTTCAGAACCCCGAGGATATTAATACAGGAATTGAAACGGCTCCTTCTAAGAGGATTATAAAAATATTAGAAGGTAAGAATCAAAAGTATGATAAAATAGCAGAAGGAAATCTTATTGCTGAGGAAGTAGGTTTAGAAAAAATATTAGAAAAATGTCCAAGATTTAAAGAATGGATAAACCGGTTAATTAATAAACTAAAAGAAAATAATTCATAGTATGGATTTCACTATAAAAACAATGGCAGATTATGCTGCCGAAGGAAAATCACCTGAAGTTTTGTTTTGGGTTGGCTGTGCCGGAAGTTTTGACGACAGAGCAAAAAAAATCACGAAAGCTTTTTGTAAAATCCTAAATAAAATCGGGGTTGATTTTGCTGTTCTCGGACAGGAAGAAAGCTGTACAGGAGATCCTGCAAAACGTGCCGGAAACGAATTTGTTTTCCAAATGATGGCAATGACGAATATCGAAGTTCTGAATGCTTATGAAGTTAAAAAAATCGTTACGGCTTGCCCACACTGTTTCAATACCCTGAAAAATGAATATCCAAGCTTAGGTGGTAATTATGAAGTGATTCATCACACTCAGTTTTTAAAACAGCTGATGGAAGAGGGAAGACTGAAAATTGAAGGTGGAGCTTTTAAGGGTAAAAAAATTACATTCCACGATCCTTGTTATCTGGGTAGAGCAAACGGTGAATACGAAGCACCAAGAATGCTATTAGAAAAACTTGATGCGGAATTGGTAGAAATGAAACGTTGCAAAACAAACGGTTTATGTTGTGGAGCAGGTGGTGCACAAATGTTCAAAGAGCCTGAAAAAGGAAATAAAGATATCAATGTAGAAAGAACTGAAGAAGCATTATCTTTCGAGCCAAAAATCATTGCTACAGGTTGTCCGTTTTGTAATACCATGTTGACTGACGGAGTAAAACACTTTAATAAAAATACTGAAGTTGAAGTAAAAGATATTGTAGAACTTTTAGCGGAAGCCGAAGATCTGTAGTATACAATTGATAAGTTATAATATTTATGAAGATAAATTGGAATTTATCAATTGTATTTACTGCATTTTTACTCCTATCACTTACTTACTGGAATTATCAAAATCGTGTTTACGATTGGGACATGCCCGGATATATCGGAAGTGTACTTGAATATGAATTTTCTGACGCACCGGATAAAATCCGTACTATTACTTATACATCCATAGAAAAAGAGGCTTTTCCAATTCATTATGCAGACTTAATCGGAACATCACCACGAGATATTCCACGTCAATATTTTGAAAAAAACACTCAGGCATTTACAGAACAATTACCATACTTTCAGATAAAAGTAGGATATAATCTTGTCATTTTTCTTTTTTATCAACTAGGGGCAACTTTACCGATGTCGGTCTTATTGGTAAGTCTTACTTCATACTTTCTTTCTGGACTTTTATTTTTTTACATCCTAAAATTAATTTTTCCCAGGAGTTATTTGGCTGTAATTGTATTGACATTCTGTGCCTTTATATTGCCGCCTATGACCTATATGTCAAGAGTCTCAACTCCAGATATGTTTATTTTTCAGTTTATCCTTATTTTGATTATTGGTTTATTGAAAAAATGGAAGAGCTGGATCATGTTTAGTATTCTTTTTACAATCACCTTTATAAGACCAGATTATATCACATTGACCTTAACTTATCTCTGTGCTATATTTTTGTTTAGTTATATTGAAAAAAGAAAATTCGATATCAAACTTGTTTGCCAAGGTATTATTTTACTAGTCTTATACTTTGTCATCATGAAGTTTTATCATTATCCGGGTTGGAAAGATTTATTTTATGATTCTTTTATTTCACGGAGACCAATATTGTCGGCTCAGCCGGCAAATTTTGGTTTAAAAGAATATTTAGATATTATTTACATTAAAATAATTTATTTTAAGAAGGTTACACTCTTACTTGCATTAATGATTTGCGTTATTTTCTGGGTTTCAAAAGATTTATGGACCAGAATGATCTCTTTATTATTTGTAATCAATGTGTACATAAAATTCTTTTTCTTTCCGCAGTCAGCAGCATTGAGATTTTTCTTTCCTTTCATTTTTCCTGTTTTTATAATGATGCTTTATGCAATCAGCCAAAAATACAATGGGTTCAGAGTCAACAAAATTCAGTAATTTTGTACTTTAAATTTATTTGAAATGAAAATTGAAGAATCAGATATTGTAGAAGCAAACGACTACAGAGTGATCATATATCCCGCATCAAGACCTTTAACGACCAAAGAAGCGAAAGTAATTACAGAAAAGCTTTATGACTTTCTGGCAACTTGGGCGGCACACGGAAAGCCGCTTTCATCATCTTTTAAAATTGAGAAAAACCAGTTCATCGTAATTTGCGTTGATGAAGAAAAAGAAATGGCTTCAGGTTGCAGTATTGACTCGTTGGGGAAGATCATGAGAGAAATTGATGCGGAGTATCAATTGGGCTTATTTGACCGTATGAAAGCCAGCTTTGTAGAAAATGGTGAAGTAAAAACATTGAAGCTGATTGATTTTAAAAATAAAATCCGAAGCGGAGAATTATCAAAAGACATCGAAGTTTTTGACTTTTCTAAAAATACTTACCTTGAATTTTTAGGAAATTTCTTATTGCCTTTCAGCAAAAGCTGGGCAGTAACCATAAAATAAATTATTTGTGAAATGATAAAATTTCCTCTGAATTGTTTTAAATATAATGGGGAAATTTTAGTCACTGATTTATCCTAAAATGTCAAAAATCCTTTTTTTAACGACCGCTCACAATTACGATGATGACAGAATATTTTTTCATCAGGCTAAAGAGCTGAAGAATCAGGGATTTGAAGTTAAAATTTGCAGCCTATATTCAGATTTTCAGGGAAATTTAGATGGGGTTGAAATTGAATCGTATGCGTTTTTAGAAGAATCATTTTCAGGAAAAGTCAATTTGTTTCTGAGAGTTTGTGAATCTTTCGATCCGGATTGTATCATTTGTTCGGAACCAATTCCTGTCATAGCTGCTGAAAAATTTGGTAAGAAGAAGAAAATCAGCATCATTTATGATATTACAGAATGGTATCCTGCAATGTCGATGCTTGAAAAGTATTCGTTTCCTTTAAAACTTATTCATGGTTTTAAATTTTTTCTGATTCAGCTGTATGCGGGATTTCTGAGTACTCATTTTATTTTTGGTGAAGAGACTAAAAAATTTCCTTTAGCTTATTTTTTTCCTTTAAAGAAGAAATTAAAACTTCCGTATTATCCGGATCAAAGTTATATTTCTGAAAATATTAAAAAGCTCAGACCAAACGAAATTACACTTTGCTACACCGGCGCGATCTCTAAAGATAAAGGAATAGGTAATTTTTTTAATGCAATTGATAAGCTGCAAAAACTTAAACCTGATCTTAAAGTTTCAATTTTGATTGTCGGTTCTGCAAGAACAGAAAGTGACGCAATTTATTTTTCAAATTTGCTATCAGAATTTTCATTTGAGAACATAACAATCAAAAAACCGACATCGTTCGAAAAGTTCACTCAAACATTCGCAGATGCAGATATTTGCTTTGATTTGAGAGAACTTAATTTTGAAAATCATCATTCTCTTCCAATCAAATTATTTTATTATATCGGAGCCGGAAAACCAATCATTTACTCGCATTTAAAAGGAATTAGAAGGCATATGAATGTATCAAAATTTGGAAATCTGGTCGATCCCGAAAATGCCGATTTAATTGCTGAATTAATAGTAAATTACATCGAAAATCCTCAACTTTACGATTCACGCGCAAAAAATGCAAGAAGAGAATTTGAAAAGAGATACAATTGGAAGGTGATCCGTAATTCTTTTGTTGACTTTATAAAGCAATCTATTGATAAAAAATAATGATGCAACTGAAGGTTGTTAAGACTTTTATTTCCCGTTTTCTGATTCTGATCCTCAGTTTTGGATTGGTGATCTATTCAACGAATATCTGGGGAAGCGATGGGAAGGGCACGATTTCTCTCGTTGTAGCAAATGCAGCTATTGTTGGTTTTTTCAGCAGTATTTTTGCAGGAAGTAGCACTTCTTTTTTTGCAGGAAAATACAAGACCGAGCAGGTTTTGGGATTTGCATACATTGGCTCAGTTCTCATAGGAATTTTCGTTCCTTTAATTTTTAATTTTGCTTCATTACAGGAAAATTACCTGTTTCATCTGATAGGAATTTCGGTTTTTTCTTCACTTCTTGCTACTAATATCAGTTTATTTATTGGTACTCAGAATATTCGCCTTTTTAATGTTTATACAGTTTTACAACAGTTTATACACATCGTTTTCATTGCTGGTTTTATTTATATTTTAAATTATAAAGACGTTTCCGTTTACTTTACGGCGCAGATTTTCTGTTATGCATTATTATTTGTAATGAGTCTTTTTCAGATTTTAAAATCGTGTAAAATTTCTGAAATTTCGTTCCCTCTTGCTGTATTGAAAGATATGTTCGATTACGGCTGGAAAAATCAGTTGAGCGCATTTATGCAATTCCTAAACTACAGGCTCTCATTTTATTTTCTTGAATATTTTGAAGGAATTTCTGCAGTCGGAATTTTCTCAGTAGGGATCACTTTTTCCGAAGCAATCTGGACGATTACGAGAAGCATTGCCGTGATTCTTTATTCGGACGTTGTAAATAGCAAAAGTCGGGAAGAATCGATTGAAAAAACCAAAACCTCTTTACGAATGTCGTTTGTGCTGATGATCATTTTTATATTGGGAATTATCGTTATTCCGGCGCAGGTTTATGAACTCGTATTTGGAAGAGCTTTCAGCGGAACAAAACAAATCATGCTGCTTCTTTCCCCGGGAATTTTCGCCATCGCCGTAAGTGATATGATCGGACATTATTTCTCCGGCATTAAAGAGATCAAAATACTGAATATTAAGTCAGTCTCGGGGTTACTCGTGACGGTTGCTTTATCATTTTATGCAATTCCGAAATGGGGAATGTATGGAGCCTGTGTTGTTACAACTATTTCTTATTGTGTTTCGGCAACCATTTTATTCTGGAAATTTTATCGATCCACAAACTTTAAAATCAACGATTACCTTATTTCAAAATCCGAAATCAATTTGTTTTTAGAGAAGTTCAGGAAAAAATGATGGACAATAGTGAATTATTCGTAGAAATGAGTTGAGCTCGGATTGATTTTTAATTAACATAATCATTTCTTACTTTTACAATTCAAAACAATGTTCATGTGCGGTATCTGCGGTTATTATTCATTTAAGAAAGAAATTTCTTCTAAAAATATTTTAGAAATGAATAAAGCCATCCAACATCGTGGTCCCGATGATGAGGGTTTCTGGCTTTCCAACGGATCGGCTGGAAAATCTTTTTCAGGTGAAGATTCTACTCAGAAAATCAAAGAAATATTTCCTGTTCTGAAACAAGAAAGATCTCAACTGGCTTTAGGTTTTCGCAGACTTTCCATTTTAGATTTGTCAGAGAAAGGACATCAGCCGATGCTTTCAGAAAACGAGAAAATCACGATAACTTTCAATGGTGAAATTTATAATTTTAAAAAACTTAGAAATGAACTTGAAGATTTAGGTTATCAATTTAAGAGCAGTTCAGATACAGAAGTTATTTTAAAATCATATCAAGCTTGGGGAACTTCAATGTTTGCAAGATTTGACGGAATGTTTGCGATCGCTTTGGTCGATTTAGATAAAAATAAAATAATCTTAGCACGAGATAGGGTAGGTTTAAAGCCTCTTTTTTATTACAAGAACCAAGAAGCAATTTTGTGGGCTTCTGAAATAAAGTCTCTTCTCAAAAATGAATATCTAAAACCGGAAATTAATTGGCAGGGAGTGTATACCAATTTTCTTTTTCAGACTACTTTAGCTCCTGAAACCTGTTTTAAAGATGTTTTTTCTTTAGAACCGGCTTCGTTGATGATCATTGATTTAAATGATTTTGAAACTACAAAAGAATTTTATTGGAATTTTCCT
>Ga0163161_10003972_pt1 | contig 10366 bp, 9 predicted proteins | sample S45metaG_FD_129847 | JGI IMG/M metagenome (GOLD analysis project Ga0163161, IMG submission 129847) | Switchgrass rhizosphere microbial communities from Kellogg Biological Station, Michigan, USA - S4-5 metaG | ecosystem: Host-associated > Plants > Roots > Rhizosphere > Soil | place: USA: Michigan... | reverse complement strand
TGGACGCCCGCAACAGCCTGTTGTGGTTCGGCCCGGCCGCGTTGCTGCTGGGCGGCGCCGGCGTACTGGTGTGGGTGGTGCGCCGACGCAGCCGCCAGCTGCAGCCGATGGACAACAGCGAGGAGCGCTGGTGAGCGGATCGTGGTTCCCGACAATCGCCGCCATGGTCGCCACGGCCGTCGGCCTGGTGGTGCTGTGGCCGCTGCGCGCCACGGGCCGGCGCGCGCCCTTCATCGTGATGGTGGTGGCCGTGGGCGTGGCCGGTTCGGCGCTGTATTACCTGGTCGGCACGCCAGAGGCTGCCGCGCCGACCGCGCGCACGGGCGAACCGGCCAGCCTGCGCGAGGGCGTGGTGGAACTGCAGCGCGCGCTGGAGCGCGACCCGCAGCGCGCCGACGGCTGGGCCCTGCTGGGCCGCTCGCAACAGGCCCTGGGTAACCTGGCCGAGGCCAACCGCGCCTTCGCCCGCGCCGTGCAGTTGGCCCCGGATGAGCCCGAGCTACTGGTGGAGGCCGCACAGACACGCGCACAGGCCGACCCGGCCAAGCAGTTCGACGACACCGCGCTGCAGTGGCTGCGCCATGCGCAGCGGTTGGCACCGGGCAGCGAGCGTGCCGGCTGGCTGATCGGCATTGCGCAGCGCCAGCGCGGCCAGGACGCCGAGGCAGCAGCCACCTGGGAGGCACTGTTGCCGCGCCTGGATCCGGGCGCCGCCACCGCGCTGCGCGAACAGATCGCCATTGCCCGCGAGAAGGCCGGGCTGCCCGCCGCAGCGGCGCCGTCTGCGGCGGCCACCGCCGCACCCGCACTCACCGTCACCGTCGCGCTGGATCCCGCGTTCGCCGCCCGCGCACGCCTGCGTGACGATGCCAGTATCTTCGTGATCGCCCGTATTCCCGGCGGCCCGCCGATGCCGGTGGCCGTGGAAAAACACCGGCTGGCCGACCTGCCGCTGCGGGTCACGCTGGACGACGCCGACAGCCCGATGCCCACCCAGCCATTGTCGGCGCTCAAGGAGGTGGAGGTGTTCGCGCGGTTGTCTGCCTCCGGCCAGGCCAACCGCCAGGAGGGCGACATCGATTCGCCGGCGGTACGCGTGCCGCTGCCGCATGCCGAACCGGTGCCCCTGCTGATCGGCGGACCATGAGCCGAGCCGGCGCGATGCTGCGTGCCGCCACTGGCACGGCACGTTGACCCGACCCGGCTAAAATGCGCGCATGACTGAATTCATCCCGCCCGGTACGCGTTACCACGCCCTGCCCTCGCCCTTCCCGTTCAAGCGCGGTGGTCAGCTGCTGGACGCGCACGTGGCCTACGAAACCTGGGGCACCCTCGATGCGCAGGCCAGCAACGCGGTGCTCATCGTCACTGGTCTGTCGCCCGATGCGCACGCCGCCGCCAACGCCGACAACCCGGCCGCTGGCTGGTGGGAAGGCATGCTCGGCCCGGGCAAGGCGATCGATACCGACCGCTGGTTCGTGATCTGCGTGAACTCGCTGGGCAGCTGCAAGGGGTCCACCGGCCCGGCCACGATCAACCCGGCCACTGGCGCACTGTACCGGCTGCAGTTCCCGGAGCTGTCCATCGAAGACGGCGCCCGCGCGGCCGTCGAGGTGGTGCGCGCGCTCGGCGTGACGCAGCTGGCCTGCGTGATCGGCAACTCGATGGGCGGCATGACCGCGCTGGCGCTGCTGTTGCTGCACCCGGGCATCGCGCGCAGCCACATCAACATTTCCGGCAGCGCGCAGGCGTTGCCCTTCTCGATCGCCATCCGCTCGCTGCAGCGCGAAGCGATCCGCCTGGACCCGAAGTGGGACGCCGGCCGGTACACCGAAGACAGCTATCCCGAATCGGGCATGCGCATGGCGCGCAAGCTGGGCGTGATCACCTACCGCTCGGCACTGGAATGGGACGGCCGGTTCGGCCGCGTGCGGCTGGATTCGGACCAGGCCGACGACGACCCGTTCGGCCTGGAGTTCCAGGTGGAAAGCTACCTGGAAGGCCACGCGCGCCGCTTCGTGCGCTTCTTCGACCCCAACTGCTACCTGTACCTGAGCCGCTCGATGGACTGGTTCGACCTGGCCGAATACGCCGACGGCGACGTGCTGGCCGGGCTGGCGAAGATCCAGGTGGACAAGGCGCTGGCGATCGGCGCCAACACCGACATCCTGTTCCCGGTCCAGCAGCAACAGCAGATCGCTGATGGCCTGCGGGCCGGTGGCGCCGACGCGCGCTTCATCGGGTTGGATTCGCCGCAGGGGCATGATGCGTTCCTGGTGGATTTCGCGCGGTTCGGGCCGGCCGTGGGCGAGTTCCTGCAGGCGCTGTGAAGCACGCGCGTCGCTACCTGGCGCTGGCTGCGGCAGGCGCGTTGATCGCGATGACGGTCACTGGCGTGTTGCCGCTATGGCTGGGCGCCTGGTATGCGCTCATCAGCGTGGTCGCGTTCGGCCTGTACGGGCATGACAAACGCGCCGCCCGTCTTGGCAAATGGCGAACACCCGAGCGCACCCTGCAACTGCTGTCCTTCGCCGGCGGCTGGCCCGGCGCATTGCTGGGTCAGTCGGTGTTCCGTCACAAGCACCGCAAGACAGCGTTTCAATGGGTCTTCGCCCTGTGCGTGGTAGCCAACATCGCCACATTGGCCGTATTCCTGAGAGACATCCCCGGGTAGAGCCACGCCACGCGTGGCTGACGCACCCATCGGGCGCCCCATCAACCAGGCGCCCCATCAACCAGGCGCCCGACCAGACCCAACGCCAGCGCGATCTTCAATCCCCGCCGAACGGACTGCACCGCCATCCGTGGTGGTGCTGCGCCCACTCCTCCAGGTTCCTGCTCTCGAACGCCACCGGACCGCACTCGACCGCCACCCACTCCCGCATCAGCCGGCCCAGCACCTGGTCAGCAGCACGGTGCTCGCGCGCCGCCGCCTCTTGAAAACGGGCGCGCAACCCGGCGTCCAGCTCGACCTGCATCAACCCGCGCCGGTTCATGCCTGCTCTCCATCCGTGGACGCCGGCACACGCGCCGCTTCCCGCGCAAACCGCTCTAGCTCTCTGGGAATCTTCACCGGCACCGGCACTGGCACCGGTCGCTCGATCACCGTGAGCGTGATCCGGCCATGCTCCGCTCCGATCTTGAGGCGTGAGCCTACGTCGAAGCCCAGCTTGTCCAGCCAGCGGCCGCGCAGACGTACGGACGGAATCACCTCTTCGCTGCCGTACTCCTCGCGGATGGGATACAGCTGTGCCCCCACTTGGCAGCTCGGGGCTGGGCGGGCGTAGGGTTTGCGCTTGGGCGGCTCGAAGAAGGGTGTGTCAGCCCATGGTGTTCGCATGATGCACCTCCTGATAGGAATCGCCCTCGCCGGGATGGCGAGGGTGTCGGGAGGTTAGAAACCGCAGAGAGGCCGGCGGGCGTATTCCCCGTGAGGGTGTTGTATTAGCCACCCTCCCGACGCAGGAGTACCAACGTTATCTCTCTGGGAGTTTCTACGCTCCGGTGAACACCATGCGCGCTCATGAAGAACATGGGAAATCGCTTGTTTCTGTTGATCTGCGGCGGTTGGTTCACTGCGTCTAACCAACTGTCGCAACGGACTCATCGGCCATCTGCGGGGCGACGCAGGACTACCGCACAGCGCCTGACTGAATTCACGTGCAAACACGGGTTGGATACCTGAGTGCCCCAAAAGGGGCTGCTTATGGCCCACGTGCTCAGCCGGCGTAAGGCGTGTGGATATAGAACACCTTCCGGACTGCAGGGCTGATGATCAGCGTGCCAGCCCTGCCGACTGCGTAGAAGCTTCCAGGACGGTTGACCTCTGCCTCGATCTGGCGCGCCACGTCTTCATGGTGCCGCACCATGCGCCAGTCTCTCTGTGTGAAATAGTCCGGCACCAGGAAAGTGCCGGCTTCCGCATTCAACTGCCAGTGCCGGCCCGGTGCCATGGGCGTCCGCCTCCAGCCACCGTGCTGGGAGTAGTCGCCCCGCCACCCCTCCAGCCACTTGCTCCTGTTTGGAGGAAGCGAGTTCAGGTAAACCTCGCCACCCGCAGTGATATTGGCGATGGCGTCAGGTGGCAACGCGTAAACACGTACGCCAGCGTCCGCCAGGGACCACGTGATTCTTCCGTCATGGAGGATGCTGTCCACCCCTAGTGCACGAGGCACATCCTGAAGCATTGAGGCATTCGTAACAGCGACGTACCCCGCCAGAGGGCCGCCCGCCAGGAGAAGGATCGCCGCCACAAACAGTGGTTTTGAACTACGGTAGACGGTTAGCAGCCCGGTTATCGCGAGCCCAAGGGCCAGCGCACTCATGAGCAGCACGCCATATACGACCATCATCGGTTGTCCTCCACACGACACGTGGCCCAGCCTGCCTGCGGCGCATGAAGTGGCTACGAGTTGCCTGTGAAGTGGGCACGAACTGGATGGCGGTACTGCTTGGGATGGTCGCTTGCGGCCAGAAACGGATATGTGTGAGCCTGGCCTCAGGCGACCCCCGCGAAACTTGGCCGACTTTGCGTCGTCACTCAGAGGGCCGAGGGGGCGCAGTTGAACCTCCAGCCATGCCAAGAAGCCCTGAGAGCGCCGCTGCCGCATGCACTTGACTGTCTCAGCGGAAGGCACTACAAATCGCCCTGTCATTTGCGGTCAGACAACTTACTTGCATAGATAATGCTGGATCGCAGTAACTCAGATACCTAGCCTTGCAGCAAAACCAGCTAAGTGGTTCGACTAGCACACCATCATTGCCGGGAAGCAATTACAAACGCAAACAATGGAGGTTTGGATGATCAGGAGTATCGCCACTATCGCGACGCTGTTCGTCGCAATGTTCCTTCCCCTCAGTAGCGAGGCAAAAGAGGCAGATCCCCCCAAGAAGGACTTCGATGAGCCGTCGATGTCCATCCGCAGCTCGTCTTCCGTCGTTCCAAATACGGGAGCCGTTATCAATGGCCGCCTGATGTTCGAATCAGTCGACGGTAGCGGGAAGCGATATTCGGTTGAGTATGACCCGGCGACTTCATCCGTGGTTGCAATCAGCGGTAACAACGTGATTAGCAAGACATTCACACCGCAGGAATTGGCGATCGCGGAGGGGAAGGCGAACCAGGCCTACGGTGCGGGACTGGCTCCTGTCATCTTGGTTCCCCTTTTCATGGGAATTGCTTGCTACACGAATGACCAGTTCACCAAGCACGAGGCAATTCGACACTGCGAACGGCAAGGGCGATCCGTTGTGATGGATGACACCGGCATCTGTGGATTCAGCGCGAAAATTCGCTGTGAGAACATCGATCCACCACCAGTCCCCACACCCGCTCCGACACCAGTTCCAGGCCCGTCGACGGCTTACCAAGGGATCTGGCTTGCCAATGGCAATGGTGTGGGTGCAAGCGACTACTGGTCGGTTTGGACATATGACGACGACTGGTTCTAAGTTGACCCTGTGATTTTGATGCTTCCCGGCATTTCAAATGGATTATTGAAATCATGCTGAATGTAATCACGGACCGACTACCACGCCTCATGCCCGTGTTTCGCTTCGCCGCCGCGATGGGCCTCTCCGTCGCGATGGTGTTCGTGGTGTCCATGGCACTGATGGTGGCATCGATGACCGGCGGCGTCCGCTCGATGGATTTGACCTTCGAGATCGCCGAGCCGGCGGGCCAGCCGGGCGTGCGCGATGGCAGCGCGGTCTATGGCACGAACACCCAGCACGGCATCACCTGCTCAGATGCATCGGCTGCCATGGGCGATGGGCACTGGTGGATCCGGTGCAAGTTCGCCGCCGAGGAAATCGCGTTTGGCACGGATTACCTGGAATCCCGTGGGCTCACGTTGGGCCGAACGGTTGCAAACATCGTCATACGCCCCATCGGTGGAGCCTGGGTGCACTACCTCGTTGCCGCAGTACTCGCGGTGATACTGGGGCTGGCCTGGAGCTGGCGCGACCGCCAACGATGGCAACGGGAGCTCCAGTGGATCGGGGCGCACCGGAAAACCGCCGTCGTGGCCCTCCTGCTTCCGGCAGCGGCCTCCTACTGCCTGGCGACAATCGCCTACCTGATGATGGGGGCAACCTCTCCCTCCTCCGGGACAGCGTTTCCGGCGGCACGTGAGTACCTGCTTCCGATGTTCATTGCCATCGTGCTGGTGGCACCGGTGCTGGAAGAGTTGCTTCACCGTGGCCTTATTTTCGACCTGCTCAGCCGACGCGCAGGTGCAATTGCAGCGTCAGGCATCGGAACGGTGCTGTTTGTGGGCATGCATTTCGTGGGCGCGTCCGGACAGGTGGAGCCCATCCGCCTGGTGTCGCTCGTGACCTTCTCGCTGGCGATGTACGTGGTCCGGGTGCGCTGGAACTCACTAGTCCTCTGTGTGTTGGCGCACATGGTGCTCAACCTCATCGGGTTTGCGGCGATTGCGTTCGCTGCGTCGGCGTGAGCGGCCGACGGGCCAAGGCGACCCAACCTGATCACGGTGGCGCTTCCCCACCTACTCCAACTGCCCATCCCGCAACCGGTAGCTTCGATGCACGATGCCCTCCGGCAACACATCATGCGTAATCATCACCAGACTACGGTTGCCCAGCGCCCCCACCATGTCATGCAACAGCGCATGCGCGGTGTCCACATCCAGCCCTTCCGTAGGCTCGTCCAACAACAGAATCGGTGAACCACGCAGCAGCGCCCGCGCCAGCGCCAGGCGCCGCGCCTGCCCGGCCGACATGGTGGCACCGTTCTCGCCCACCCACGCCTGCAACCCGCCAATCTGTTCGGCCCAGGCGCGCAGGCGCACATCGGCCAGCACCTGCCACAGCTGCGCATCCGTCGCCTGCGGATCACCCAGCCGCAGATTGTCGGCCACGCTGCCCGCAAATACCGGCGCGTTCTGCGGCAGCCATGCCACCTGCCGGTGCCAGTCGGCCTGGGCGAACTGGCGGATGTCGACGCCGCCGTAGCGCACGTAACCCGCATCGGGGTCCCACAGGCGCAGCAGCAGCGACGACAACGTCGTTTTGCCACAGCCGCTGTCGCCCTGGATGGCGATGCGATCACCCGGGCGCAGCTGCAGCTGCAGCCCGTCCAGCAATGCCCGCTCCTGCCCCGGCCAGCGGAACGCCACGTGCTCCACACTGAGCGTGGCCGGTTCGGCCGGCACCGCCACCGGGTTCACCGGCTCGGCGACACCGGCGGGCTGATCGACGATCTGCTCCAGCCGCACCGCCGCCACCCGTCCGGACAACCACGACTGCCACGCCAGCCCGATGGCCGCCCACAGTTCCAGCAGCGCCACGGTGAGGAACACCAGGCCCGCAGCCAAGGCGGCATCGATGGCGCCGCGCTCGAAGCCGCGCAACGCCAGCCACAGCATGGCCACCAGTCCAGCGGCCGCGCACACGCCATGCAGCGCATTGCCGCCGATCAACCGCACGCGGCGCCGGCGGTCGCGCGACTTCAGCTGTTTGGCCGCCACCAGCACGCGCAGGTTCCAGTGCTCGCGCGCCTGCAGGGCGGTCAGGTCGGCCGCGCCTTCCAGGCCTTCGAAGGACTGCGCACGCAGCTGTGCGCGATGCAGCGCGCGGTCGCGCTCCTGGTCACCGGCACCGCGCACGGTGAGCCACGGCACGCCTACGCCGATCACCAGTGCCAGCACGCCCAGCAGCACCGCTGCAGGCGGATGGATGATGCCGGCGGCGATCACGCCCACCAGCGAGATTCCGCCCAGCGCCAGCAGCGGGCCGATGGCGCGCACCAGCAGGCCGTCCACTTCGCCGATGTCCGACATCAGACGCGCCAGCAGCTCGCCAGTGCGCACGCCGGCCAGTCGCGCCGGCGCCAACGGCAGCGCGCGGCGGAAGAACCACACGCGCAGGTCGCGGGCGATGCGCAGGGTGACGTCGTGGCCCACCAGCTTTTCAAAATAGCGCGAGGCGATCCGCGCCATGGTCAGCCCGCGGATGCCCGCCGAGGGTGAGAAGAAGTTGAAGCCGCTGCCCAACCCGGCCGCTCCGGCCAGTGCGGCCGCTGTCAGGAAGCCACCGGACAGCCCAAGCAATGCGGTGCCGGCCAGCATGGTGGTCCACAGCAGCAGTACGGTCAGTACCAGGCGACCGCGATGGCGGGTAAATACCTGCTTCAACGAGTCGATGCGCGGCGCACTCATGCCGACAGCTCCCGCGTGTTGCCGGTGCCGCTGGCGGTAAGCGTGAGGCGTGTATCGGCCCAGGCCATGGCGGTCTCGCTGTGGGTGGCGATGATGACGCTGCGGCCGCGCGCGAACGCGGCGAGCGTGCGCAGCAGGTCGGCCTCGGTGTCCGGATCGAGGAAGGCGGTGGGTTCATCGAGCAGCAGCAGCTGCGGGTCGCGCAGCAACAGTCGCGCCAGGCCGATGCGGCGTGCTTCTCCGCCGGACAGACCAAAGCCACGCTCGCCGATCACCGTATCCAGGCCGTCCGGCAGGGCGGACGCGAAGCGCATCACCTGCGCCGCCTCGGCAACCGCGCGCAGGTGCGCGTCGGTGGCGCCCGGATCGGCCAGGCGCAGGTTGTCGGCGATGCTGCCGTGGAACAGGTAGGGGCGTTGCCCGGCATAACCGATTTCCAGCCCGGGGCGCAGCACGATGCTGCCCGACTGCGGCGGCAGCCAGCCGGCCAGCGCTTCCAGCAGGGTGCTCTTGCCACTGCCGCTGGGGCCGACCAGCGCCAGGCGCTGCCCGGGCTCGATCTGGAACGACAGCCCCTGGATCACGTCGTGCTGCGCGCCCAGCGGGCGCAACACCAGGTCGCGCACCTGCACCGGCGGGGCATGTTGTTCCAGCAGTTCGGGCGCACGCGCGACGGCGGCAGGGGCGTCGCCGCCCGCCTCCGCATCCGGCAGCTCACCGAGCAGGCGCTCCACCTCGGCGGCGGCGGCCAGCGCGTTGGCACGGTCGTGGTAATGCGCGGCCAGGCGCCGCAGCGGCGCGTAGAACTCCGGCGCCAGCAACAGGCAGAACATGCCCACGCCCAGTGTGGGCACCTGCGCGTGCAACGACATCAGGCCCAGGTAGCTCAGCCCGAAATACAGCGCGACCATGGCCACGCTGACCGAGGCGAAGAATTCCAGCACGGTGGACGACAGGAAGGCGATGCGCAGCACCTTCATGGTGCGCTCGCGCACGCCTTCGGCGGCGGCGGCCACGCCCTCCAGTTCGGCCTCGCCCCGCCCGTACAGGCGCAGCAGGCCCAGGCCCTTGATGCGGTCGGCGAAATGCCCGCTCATGCGGGCCAGCTCGCCCAGCTGCGCGCGCCCGGCCGCTTCTGCGCCCCAGCCCACCAGCATCATGAAGAACGGCACCAGCGGCGCGGTGAACACCAGGATCAGCGCGACCACCCAGTCGGTCCACGCCACCGCCAGCGCGATCAGCAGTGGCACCACCACCACTTCGATGCGGACCGGCTGATAACCGGCGTAATAGTTCTCGATTGCATCTGCATGGGCCAGCATCAGCTCGCCCAGCTCGCCGGTACGCTGCTGGCGCAGCCACAAGGGCCCGCGCCCCAGCAGGCGCCGGTAGACCCGCTCACGCAGGGCCAGCCGCGCGGCATCGGCCACATCGCCGGCGGCAGCCTGGGTGGCGCTGCCCAGCAGCGCGCGCGCCACCAGCACCACCAGCAGGCCCAGCAGCACCGGGGTGGCGTCGGCCAGCGGCCGGTGCTGCACCAGCACGGCCTGGATCAACCAGGCAATGCCCGCGGCCTGGCCGATCAACAGCGCCCCGGACACGCAGATGCACAGCGCGGCCATGCGCTGGCGCCCCCGCGCAGCCATGCCCAGCCCGCCCAGCCAGTGCAGGCGGCGACGGCGCAGGGCCGTGGTTTCAACAACAGTGGCGTCGGGGGGTATGCTCAAGGCAGATCACGCAGGGACACAGGGAGGTTTCCGTCGATTGTAGTGGGTGCCTGCATGGCCCCCGTGCGGCAAGCGGTCGCAGGTTGCCAGGAACGCATACGATTCCTTGCAAAGACCGCTCGTACATTGATCTGAATCAAGGCTATTTGAAGTTGCAGGTCACAGAATTCATCCCGTAGACCCCCCCTTCCCGCCACCTGAAACGCTAAACCCAACGAGGTAGCCAGGCCATGATTGATCAGACAGTCGTAGAACTGTCGCGGCTGCAATTCGCTCTGACCGCGATGTACCACTTCCTATTCGTCCCCCTCACGCTCGGGCTGTCCTTCATGGTGGCCATCATGGAGAGCGTGTACGTCATGACCCGCAAACAGGTCTGGCGGCAGATGACCCTGTTCTGGGGCACGCTGTTCGGCATCAACTTCGCCATCGGCGTGGCCACCGGCCTGGTGATGGAAT
>Ga0163161_10003971_pt1 | contig 10367 bp, 7 predicted proteins | sample S45metaG_FD_129847 | JGI IMG/M metagenome (GOLD analysis project Ga0163161, IMG submission 129847) | Switchgrass rhizosphere microbial communities from Kellogg Biological Station, Michigan, USA - S4-5 metaG | ecosystem: Host-associated > Plants > Roots > Rhizosphere > Soil | place: USA: Michigan... | reverse complement strand
GCACCGGGCGCATCGGTTGCTCACGGTTCTTCCGAATCCCTTGAACAAGGCAACGGCAAGAAAAACAAAGGGCGCGTTGAACATGGCGAACAGACGCCTGTTCCGGGCGGAGCAATCACTCCACGAAATCCGAATGCGAATCTAGAAAACCAAAACAATCCGCAAGGCGGCAAACATAAAGGGAACCGCCACGACGAAATCCAGCCCGGGTCGCAGAATGCCGGTGGCGGGGCTGGTGGTGGCAAGCGTCGCGCGCAAATTCAATCTCAGGGTCCGCCGCCACAGGGTGGACAATATGGCCAGCAGGGCGGACAACAGGGTGGCCAGGGTAAAGGTAAGGGAAAGAAAGGGGAGGCTTCCCCAACTCCGTCTCCGCGGTAACTAACAAGCATTAGATCTAAGGCGCCCCGGATTTCCGGGGCTGTTTTTTTTGCTTGGGGAGCGCAGGCAGCTTGCCTGCGGCCCCCAGGGGGAGAAGGAAGCATCTACAAGAGTTCGGCAATCTGCACTGCGTTCAGCGCTGCGCCTTTCAACAACTGATCGCCCGAAACCCAGAAAGCGAGTCCATTTTCAAACGCGCAATCGCGCCGCACTCGGCCGACTTCACAATTGTCTTTTCCAGCAACCTGTAGAGGCATCGGATACCGATTACGCGCCGGTTCATCAACCAGCTCCAAACCGGGTGCTTTCGCCAAAATCTCCCGCGCCTGTTCCACCGAAATCGGCTCGGAAAATTCCGCGCTGACCGCCACTGAATGCGCGCGGTAAACGGGAACACGCACGCAAGTAACAGACGCGCAAAATTCGGGGTGATGCATGATACGGCGGCCTTCGTTCTGCATTTTCATTTCTTCCTTGGTGTAACCACTTTCGAGAAATGCATCGACCTGCGGGAGGACATTGAAGGCGATGGGGTGCGGATAGACTTCCGCGCGCGCCGGTCGACTTTCGGCAGCAGCGCGGACTTGCTCCTCCAACTCGGCAATCGCGCGCGCGCCGCTGCCAGAAACTGCTTGATAACTCGCGGCAAAAACACGTTGCACATTGAAAACGCGATGGAGCGGATAAATCGCCATCAGTGCGACCGCAGTAGTGCAATTCGGATTGGCGATGATTCCGCGGTGGAGTTTCGCGTCATCGCCGTTGATTTCGGGAATGACCAGCGGCACCTCCGGCTCCATTCGAAAGGTCGAAGAGTTATCGATCACAATCGCGCCGGCGTCCCGGGCGATCGGAGCGAATTCCCGCGCGACCGCAGTCCCCGCACTGAACAGCGCGAGATCAATTCCTCGAAAGGAGTCGGGCGCGAGTTCCGCCACCGGAATTTTTTCGCCGTGAAATAAAGCGGACTTACCGGCTGAACGCTTGGAACTGAAGGCACGAATTGATGCCACCGGAAAGCCGCGCCGCTCCAGCACCCGAAACATTTCGACGCCAACCGCGCCAGTCGCTCCCACCACCGCAATATGATAACGTTTGCTCATCCGCAGCCGCATTCTAGGACGGCGACTGAATGATGCAAAAATCTCCACTTCATATTCACGTTTCTGTGCGCAACCAGGAATTGAAATTGCGCCGGGGCCGCAAGATTATCCGCCGTTATCAGGTGTCGACTTCGCGGTTTGGGCTCGGCAGCGAAGAAGGCAGCAATAAAACGCCGCTGGGCCAGTTTCGCGTTAGCGATAAAATTGGGGAGGCGATGCCTGCCGGCACGATTTTCGTGGGCCGCGTCCCGCTTAAACCGGACGATCCTCTGCCGCCGACACAGGATCTGGTATTGTCGCGGATTCTCTGGCTCGACGGTTTGGAAGGGCATAACGCCAATACTCGCGATCGTTTTATTTACATTCACGGGACAAAGCACGAGGACAAAATCGGCCAGCCCGACAGCCACGGATGTATCCGGATGCGAAACGCAGATGTCATCGAGCTTTTTGAATTGGTAGATGTGGACACGCCGGTAACGGTCAAGGAATGATTCAGCGCGTTATCGTGGGCGGCGGAGAAAAAGCGTTGCGCAATTTGCGTTCGCTAATATAAAGCTCGGCAGCAACCAGCTACGAAAGGGGTGAGAAACAGAATGCGAATTTTAAAAGCAATCATGATGGTGACCGTTTTGGCCAGCGCCTTAAGCTTGGGCGCTTGTGCTCAACATAAAGAGGTGGCCCCGGCGCCTGCCCCAGCGTACAAAAAATAAGCTCGACTTTCGCAGTCCGATCGCGGAAGGCTTTGACCTAAAGGCCAGGTCGCATCCGTCGGCCTGGCCTTTTTTTGCATCTGTCGCACAGCCATCTTGGCTGTTGGGGCAAGCGGACATCTTGTCCGTTGAGTAAAGCGCTCCAACTAGCAGGCAAGATGGCTTCCGCCTCACAGGATGGAAGCCCATGCCCCGTCGTTGCGCAATTTGCGTTCGCTAATATAAAGCATAAAGCTCGGCAGCAACCAGCTACGAAAGGGGTGAGAAACAGAATGAGAATTTTAAAAGCAATCATGATGGTGACCGTTTTGGCCGGCGCCTTAAGCTTGGGCGCTTGTGCGGAAAAAAAAGAAACAATGTCCACGGGGACGACGGCGTCTTCGGTGCGTACCTACTCGAAATAAGCTTCCACCTGCGGACAGCTTTAACCTAAAGGCCAGGTCCTTAGCGGCCTGGCCTTTTTCCGCTTCGACATTCTTCGGAGGGACGAGATTCTTCTCGTCCGGACGTGCAGAAGCACGTCCCTCCGCGATTCATCCAAAACTGCGAGACGTTTTTGTGGTAGGGCTGGCTGGCTCATCGTACGTGCGATCGGAATGACGCCCAGGTGGATCGGCCGCTCCGCCGGGCGATGCTAAATTATTGCGGCTTCGCTGCCTGATTCTAACATCGAGCAGGGACTGCTCGATCCACCTCAACGCTTTGTCATTTCGTGATCAAGCAGCTAAGATCGCGCTGTGGAAATTTCCGGCCTCCAAATTTCACTCGCGCAATTGAACGCGGTCGCGACTGGAAATGAGCGTGTCGAGTTAACGGACGAATCGCGGGACCGTATGCGCAAATCGCGCGCGGTTGTCGAAAAAATTCTCGAGCAGGGCGAGGTCATCTACGGGATCAGCACCGGTTTCGGCAAGCTCTCCGATGTCAAAATTGAGCCGGAAGCGCTCCGCCAGTTACAACTCAATCTTGTCCGCAGCCATTCCTGCGGCATAGGCCAACCGCTCTCGATTCCAGAGGTGCGCGCGATGATTTTCCTGCGCGCCAATGTGCTCGCTCTTGGTTTTAGCGGTGTGCGACTCGAGGTGGTCGAGTTCCTCTGCCAGATGCTGAATCGAGGCGTTTATCCGGTCGTCCCCGAGAAAGGATCGGTCGGCGCCAGCGGCGATCTCGCTCCTCTGGCGCATCTGGCCCTCGCATTGATCGGTGAAGGCGAATCGTTTTTTGAAAAGGAACGTCTGGCTTCAGCCGATGCGCTCGCGCGCGCAGGGCTGAACCCGGTCGTGCTCGAAGCAAAGGATGGTCTCGCCTTACTCAACGGCACTCAGGCCATGCATTCCGTCGGCGGCCTCGCCCTCTTTCGCGCCAAACGTCTCTCGCGCGTCGCCGATATCGCCGGTGCAATGACGCTGGAGGGTTTGATGGGAACGCCGCGCGCTTTCGATCCGCGAATTCAAAAGGCGCGACCTCATCCCGGGCAGCTGGCGGTGGCGGAACACTTGCGGGCATTGGTGCGGCAAAGCGAAATCCGTGAATCGCATCGCCAAAATGATCCGCGGGTGCAGGACGCTTACAGTCTTCGCTGCATCCCGCAGGTCCACGGCGCCGTGCGCGATGCTTTAGGGTATGTGGAAAAGATTTTGGAAATCGAGAGCGCGGGCGCGACCGACAATCCTCTCGTGTTTCCCGAAAGCGGTGATGTCATTTCGGGCGGAAATTTTCACGGCGCGCCCCTGGCTCTCGCGCTCGATTTTGCTGCCATTGCCCTAACGGATTTGATGAGCATCAGCGAACGGCGAATCGAGCGACTGGTGAATCCCGACTTGAGTTTCGGTTTGCCGGCCTTTCTTGCGCGAAAGCCAGGCTTGCAATCCGGCATGATGATTGCGCAGGTCGCGGCGGCCTCGCTTTTGAACGAAGCGAAAGTGCTGGCGCATCCCGCCAGCATCGACAACGTCCCGACTTCCGCCGGGAAGGAGGATCATGTTTCGATGGGGATGACGTCCGCGGTCAAATTACGATCGATCGTGGAAAACGCGGAAAATTTGCTTGCCATCGAATTGCTGGCAGCCGCGGAAGCGCTCGAGCATCGACGGCCACTGAAGGGCGGTGCCGGGGTGGAACGCGCTTACGGGACGGTCCGAAAATATGTTGAACCGTTGCTGGAAGACCGCGCCCTCGCGCCAGACATTGCCGCGATCGCGATAGCAATTCGCGCCGGCGAATTCGATAGCGAACACGAGAAGTTATGAGCGGGAAACGGTCAATTCGCGCGCCACGCGGGCCAGAGCGCAGTTGCAAAGGCTGGCACCAGGAAGCCGCCATGCGAATGCTGATGAACAATCTCGATCCGGAAGTCGCGGAAGCTCCGGATCGATTGATCGTTTACGGCGGCACCGGGCGGGCCGCCCGAAATTGGGAGTGTTTTGACGCTATTGTCCGTTCTTTGAGCGGGCTTGAAAACGACGAGACCCTGCTCGTTCAATCTGGCAAGCCGGTCGGCAAATTCCGCACTCACGAGGAAGCCCCGCGAGTGCTCATCGCGAATTCCAATCTGGTTGGTCATTGGTCGAACTACGAGCAGTTCAACAAACTCGAACGGCTTGGGCTAACGATGTATGGACAGATGACAGCCGGTTCCTGGATTTACATCGGCAGCCAGGGGATTGTGCAGGGCACGTTCGAAACCTTTGGCGCAGCGGGAGAAAAGCATTTCGGCGGAAATCTCACCGGCAAACTCATTGTCAGCGGCGGGCTCGGTGGAATGGGCGGCGCCCAACCGTTGGCCGCGACCATGAATGGCGCGTGCTTCATCGGGGTCGAAGTAGATCCGGCGCGGATCGAGAAGCGGCTCGCTACCGGATATTGCGACCATATGGCGAAATCGCTCGATCAAGCATTGCAGTTGGTCGATGAGGCGCGAAAGGCAAAGCGCGCAGTCTCGGTCGGTCTGGTTGGCAATTGTGCCGACGTCCTCCCGGAAATGGTGAAACGAAATTTCGTTCCCGATTTGTTGACCGATCAAACGAGCGCGCACGACGCCCTAAATGGCTACGTCCCAAACCAAATCTCGTTAGCCGATGCCATCGCGTTGCGCGCCAAGAATCCGGAGGAATACGTCAAGCGCTCGATGGAAGCGATGGCTGAGCATGTTCGCGCGATGTTGGAACTGCAAAAAGGTGGCGCCATCACCTTCGATTATGGTAACAACATTCGCACCCAGGCCAAGAATGCCGGCGTCGAGAACCCCTACGATATTCCCGGTTTTGTTCCTGAGTATATCCGCCCGCTCTTTTGCGAAGGAAAGGGACCGTTCCGCTGGGTTGCACTCAGCGGCAATCCGGATGACATCGCGCGGACCGACGCGCTGGCGCTCGAACTTTTCCCTGAAAATGCAATCCTGGCGCGCTGGATGAAGTTGGCGAAAGAGCGCATTCATTTCCAAGGATTGCCGGCGCGCATCTGCTGGCTCGGTTATGGCGAGCGCGCCGAGTTTGGCGTCGCCATGAACGAACTGGTGCGGCACGGCGAAGTGAAAGCTCCCATCGTCATCGGCCGCGATCACCTGGATACCGGTTCGGTTGCGTCGCCGTTTCGCGAGACCGAAGGAATGCTCGACGGTAGCGATGCCATTGCCGATTGGCCGCTGCTAAACGCTCTCCTCAACACCGCCGGCGGCGCTTCCTGGATTTCTATTCACAACGGCGGTGGTGTCGGGATCGGCTATTCGCAGCACGCCGGCATGGTCGTTGTTGCAGATGGAACCGACAACTCCAAACGCCGCCTCGAGCGTGTTCTGACGAGCGATCCGGGAATGGGTATCCTGCGCCACGCCGATGCCGGTTACTCGCGCGCGATTGAATTTGCTGCGGCTAACGACATTAACATTCCTCTGCCTCCGCAGCAGCGCGATTAACGAATAGGGTGCTTGCCGGGTAATGCGACGCGCAGAAGGACGTCTCTCCGTTTTGCTGGAGAGCGCAGGCAGCTTGCCTGCGGTGTTCGGCACCCTGCCGAACACAATTTTCGTCGGCAAGCTGCCGACGAATGCAGGCTGGCAGCCTGCGCTCCCCGGAGTTTACGCATTCCAGCTCGGCGCATGTCGATCTTTAGCATCGCTCTTATCCTTGCAATCCCGCTAATCGTGTAAATCCTGTTAGAACTTCCATCGCCATGCAAAAGCTAATCGAATGCGTTCCCAATTTCTCGGAGGGGCGCGATCCGGACATTATTCGACAAATTACTGACGCGATTGCATCAGTCGACGGGGTGTCGTTGCTGGATGTTGATCCCGGCGCAACGACCAACCGCACCGTTGTAACTTTTGTTGGGAGCCCGGAAGCCGCGGTGGAAAGCGCGTTTCGCGGGATTCAAAAAGCGGCGGAATTGATTGATATGCGCAAACACAAAGGCGCGCACCCGCGCATGGGGGCGACCGATGTTTGCCCATTTATTCCAATCAGCAACGTCAACTGGAAAGAAGCGATTGCCTGCGCAAAGGAGTTGGGAAAACGCGTCGGCGATGAATTGAAGATCCCCGTATATCTCTACGAGAAAGCAGCGAAAAATCCGGAACGTGCAAACCTCGCCATCATCCGGGAGGGCGAATACGAAGGTTTTTTCGACAAAATAAAACAAGCAGACTGGCAGCCAGATTTCGGGCCTAACCAGTTTAATGCGAAATCGGGCGCGACTGTAATAGGGGCGCGCGAATTCCTGATCGCTTACAATGTAAACCTCAACACCAAAGCGGTGAGACGAGCAAATTCCGTTGCCTTCGACGTTCGAGAAAACGGTCGGGTAAAGACGCTCGATGGCACAGCCACAGGAAATCCGATGGTCGACGAAAAAGGCCAGCCGATCCGCGTCCCAGGAATGCTGAAACATGTGAAAGCGATTGGCTGGTATGTGGAGGAGTACGGGATCGCGCAGGTTTCAATGAATCTAACGAATATTGAGGAGACACCACTCCATGCTGCGTTCGATGCCTGCGAGCAATCGGCTACGAAACGCGGCCTGCGCGTGACCGGGTCGGAAATTGTCGGGATGGTTCCCAAGAAATGCCTGATCGATGCCGGAAAACATTTTCTCCAGAAACAAAACTGGTCTGAAGGCCTGGCGGAAGAAGAGCTGATTGACCTTGCTATCCGCTCCATGGGGTTGAGCGAGTTGAAACCGTTCGATCCGAACGAGAAGGTCATCGAACTAAAAATAGAAGTGGCGGTTCCGAAAAAATCGATGGTGAAGTTGGATCTGCGCCGGTTTTGCAATGAAACCCTGAGCGATTCTCCAGCGCCTGGCGGCGGTTCTGTTGCCGCATTAATGGGGGCGCTGGGCGCCTCTCTCGGCGGGATGGTAGCTAACTTGTCCGCCGGGAAACGAGGCTGGGAGGATAAACTCAGATATTTTAGCGATTGGGCGGTGAAAGCGCAGCAGCTGAAGGACGAAATGCTTTTGCTGGTTGACGAAGACACTGCCGCTTTCAACCAGGTGATGGCGGCATTTGCTTTGCCCAAAGGTTCGGCCAAGGAAAGATCTGCGCGAACAGCTGCCATACAAGCTGCTAACAAGCTGGCGGCAGAGGTGCCACTTCGGATTATGCAGACCGCGTCGAAGGCCTACGACCTTTTGGCTGAAATGGCTGCGAGAGGCAATCCAGCTTCTATTTCGGATGTCGGTGTTGGTCTTCTCGCAGTGCACGCTTGTATCGATGGAGCGGGAATGAACGTGAGAATTAATCTCGCGAATCTGAAGGATGAAAAAATTAAGTCGGCCTTTTCGGATAAACTGCATGTATTTAGCGGCGAATCCGACGCCCGCTTCAAAGAAATTAGCAAAATGGTGGAAAAGAAGTTTCGGTGACGCGATGAAGCGATGAAAAGTTGAAGCGATGAAGCGTGAATTAACTCTTCAATCCTTCAAACATTCAACGCTTTAATCCCTCCAACCCTCCACCGTGTCTTCCCTCGCCCTTCTTCATGCGTCGCAATTGATCACGCTGGCTGGACCGCCGCGGGCGCGACGTGGGAAAGAGCTAAGCGAACTAGGAATTATTTCTGACGGAGCTGTTATGGTGTCCGGCGACAAAATCGCGCACGTCGGCAAATCGAGTGAGATTGAGAAGCTTTGCGATCGCCAGACACAAGTCATCGACGCGCGGGGTTGCGTGGTGTTGCCAGGATTCGTTGACGCGCATACCCATCTGGTTTTCGCCGGTAATCGGCTTGAGGATTTCGAAGCACGCGCCCGCGGCGAGACTTATGAACAGATTGCAAAGAGCGGAGGTGGGATTCAGACGACAGTGCAGGCAACGCGAGCAGCCAGCGCGGATGAACTTTGGGTGCTCGCGAAAAAACGTGCGAGCTGGTTTTTGCAAAATGGAACGACAACGGCGGAAGCAAAATCTGGTTATGGACTCACTCTTGAAGATGAATTGAAAATTTTGCGGGTGATCCGCCGCGTCGGAAAGGAAACTCCGCTGGAAACGGTTGCGACATTTCTCGGCGCGCATGCCTTTCCGCCGGAATTTCGGGAGGATCGCGCCGGCTATATTTCTCTCATCATTGACAAGATGTTGCCGGTAATTGCGCGAGAGAAGTTGGCGGAATACTGCGACATCTTTTGTGAGCAAAACTACTTCAACCCCGAAGAAACGCGCCGCATTCTGGCTGCAGCCAAGCAGCACGGATTGAAGTTGCGAATGCACGTCGATCAACTGACGAACGGCGGTGGCGCAAAGTTGGCCGCAGAACTGGGAGCAACGACCGCCGATCATCTCGAACAAACGGCCCCTGATGGCATCAGCGCGCTGGCAAAAACCAACGTCCAGCCGGTGCTTCTGCCAGGATCGGTTTACGCGCTTGGTTCGAAAAGGTATCCCGATGCTCGCGCGATGATCGATGCCGGACTGGCGGTAGTTTTGGCAACGGATTTCAATCCTGGTTCCTCGCCGAGCGCGTCGATGCCGATGATGCTTTCACTTGCCGTCACGCAAATGCGAATGAGCCCAGCGGAAGGAATCACGGCAGCCACCATCAATGCCGCCGCGAGTTTGAGTCGGGTCGATAAGATAGGATCATTGGACGTAGGGAAATTCGCAAATTTTGCGATCTACGATTGCGAAGATTATCGCGAGCTTACCTATTGGTTTGGAGTTCCGCTGGTGCGCGATGTTTTTGTGAGGGGCGTTTCTGTTTCAAGGAGCGGCGGTTTCCAAACCGCCGAGTGACCAGAGAGCGATTTTCGAAGTCGCCCTCAGTGATGCAGCTTGCACCCCTGTCGCACTAATGGCGGTTGTGGCTGCCGCCGTCGCCGGCGGCAGAGGGTTGTTGGAATCTGCCGCTGGAGACAGCGGCGGCTACACCAAGCCGGTGTGCGCATGTTTTGTGCGTGCGCGACGCGTCATCTGAATTGTCGGGCAGCCTCGTCGCCTGCCATCTAAGACGCCGGCAACCGGGAGCGGTTGCCCTACAAATGCGCGCGGCGTAAGGTCGTTTTCCTTCATGAAAGTCGAGGTCGAAAAGCAGCCTGATTCGGTTTCCACGCTGCAAATTGAACTGCCGCCAGAGCAGGTCCTTAAAGAGTGGAATGCGATCGCGGACAGTTTCGCGCGCCACGCCAAAATTCCGGGCTACCGGCCGGGGAAGGCGCCACGGCGGGTGATCGAAGCGAAGTTTAAGAAGGAGATTCAGGAGGAGCTGACGAAAAAGCTGGTCTCAAAAAGTTATCGCGACGCGGTCGCGGAAAAACAATTGCGAGTGGTGTCTCTGACAAATCTGGAGGACGTCAAGATTGGCGATGATAAAACGATGCGGTTCCGCGCAACCGTAATCACGGCGCCTGAATTTGATTTGCCAGATTACAAAAATATTACCGTGCAGTTGCCGCCACTGGAGGTCACAGAAGAAGAAGTGAACACGGCGATGGAACGTTTGCGGGACCAATCTGCTGATTTCGTGGAGGTGGAGCCCGAGCGCCCCCTGCAAATGGAGGATTTTGCGGTAATTGATTTCGAAGGCACGATCGAGGGCCGGCCAATCAGCGAGATTGCTCCGGAAGCGAGTAAGAATTTGCATGGAGGAAAAAAATTCTGGCTGCGAATGGGGCCGGAAAATTTTCTGCCGAATTTTTGCGAACAATTGATCGGACAAAAAAAGGAGGAAACCCGATTGGT
>Ga0163161_10003968_pt1 | contig 10375 bp, 3 predicted proteins | sample S45metaG_FD_129847 | JGI IMG/M metagenome (GOLD analysis project Ga0163161, IMG submission 129847) | Switchgrass rhizosphere microbial communities from Kellogg Biological Station, Michigan, USA - S4-5 metaG | ecosystem: Host-associated > Plants > Roots > Rhizosphere > Soil | place: USA: Michigan... | reverse complement strand
GTGCACCTGCACGCCGAAGTTGAAGCCACCGTACGCGTTGTCGTGGTAGCAGCTTAAGCAACACTGATCGGCTGGCGGCTTGTCCGTCAGACGGTTAACATCGGGCACGATCCTGTTATACAGGTCGTGCCCTTTGTCTTTCTGAATTCCCTGTTTTTCCAAACTACACAAGTGGCCATGAACGATATCTCCGCTCCCGAGCAATACGATCTGCAAACCGCTGCCCTGAAGGTGCCGCCGCATTCCATCGAAGCCGAACAGGCTGTACTCGGTGGTCTGATGCTGGACAACAACGCCTGGGAACGCGTGCTAGATCAAGTCTCCGACGGCGATTTCTATCGACATGACCACCGTCTGATCTTCCGCGCGATCGCCAAACTGGCCGATCAGAACATGCCGATCGACGTCGTGACCCTGTCCGAGCAATTGGACAAGGAAGGTCAGACCTCGCAAGTCGGCGGCCTCGGTTACCTCGGCGAGCTGGCGAAAAACACGCCATCCGTCGCCAACATCAAGGCCTATGCGCAGATCGTTCGCGAACGAGCGACCTTGCGCCAGTTGATCGGCATCAGCACCGAAATCGCCGACAGCGCCTTCAACCCTGAAGGTCGTACTGCCGCCGAAATTCTTGACGAAGCCGAACGGCAGATCTTCCAGATTGCCGAGGCCCGGCCTAAAACCGGCGGCCCGGTGGGTGTGAACGATTTGCTGACCAAGGCCATCGACCGGATCGACACCTTGTTCAACACTGACAACGCCATCACTGGCTTGTCCACCGGATACACCGACCTCGACGAGAAGACCAGCGGCCTGCAGCCGTCCGACTTGATCATCGTCGCCGGCCGTCCGTCGATGGGTAAAACCACCTTTGCGATGAACCTGGTGGAAAACGCCGTGTTGCGCAGCGAGAAGGCGGTTCTGGTGTACTCCCTCGAGATGCCAGGCGAATCGCTGATCATGCGTATGCTCTCCTCGCTGGGGCGCATCGACCAGACCAAAGTGCGTTCCGGTCAACTCGAAGACGATGACTGGCCGCGCCTGACCTCGGCGGTCAACCTGCTCAACGATCGCAAACTGTTCATCGATGACACTGCCGGTATCAGCCCGTCGGAAATGCGTGCGCGGACCCGGCGTCTGGTGCGTGAACACGGCGACGTCGGCCTGATCATGATCGACTACCTGCAACTGATGCAGATCCCCGGTTCCAGCGGTGACAATCGTACCAACGAAATTTCCGAGATCTCGCGATCCCTGAAAGCGCTGGCCAAGGAATTCAACTGCCCGGTGGTGGCGCTGTCGCAGCTCAACCGTTCCCTCGAACAGCGTCCCAACAAGCGCCCGGTAAACTCCGACTTGCGCGAATCCGGAGCGATCGAGCAGGACGCCGACGTGATCATGTTCGTGTACCGCGACGAGGTGTATCACCCGGAAACCGAACACAAGGGCATCGCCGAAATCATCATCGGCAAGCAGCGTAACGGCCCGATCGGTTTTATCCGCCTGGCGTTTATCGGCAAGTACACCCGTTTCGAAAACCTTGCCCCAGGCAGCTACAACTTCGACGACGACGAGTGACAGCAGGCCGAAGTCCATCGGCCTGCTGCGACGTATCGATTACAGCATTGCACCACTCGTTCCCGGGGTTTCTTGCGCAGGCGTGACGTCGGCAGGAGGCGCCTCGATCATTGTTCGAGGCTGCAATTCCTGCCGCGTCAGCGTCTGGATCAATGTCGCTTCGACAATCGCCAACTGCGCCGTCACATCATCGGTTTGCATGTTGTATTGAGCCTCGCTCAGCAGGCCTTGTGATGACTGGCTGTCGAGAATTTCCTGGCGATTCTGAAACGGCTGGCGACTCGCATCGAATTGCGCCTGGTATTTGTGAATGATGAAGTCCTGCCAGAAATCCATCGACACCAACGCCTGAAACTCTTCAGGCGAACCATTCAGCGTCGAGACTTTGCGATACGCCGCATCCAGCATTGCCGGGGTAACGCCAGCCATGCCGATAAACGTGAGTGCCTGTGGCTGAAACGGCAATTGCAGCCGATCCTTGAGACCAAAGCGGTAGGCCATGGTCATTTCATGGGGATCGCGTATGCGCAGGTGGTGGCTGTTTCGCAGCTCCCGGGAGGTTGCCGGATCGTCAATGATTGCCCTGCTTGAAGCGATCTCTGCCGCGGCGATGTCGTCGACCTGTTTGAGCCGGAACAATCCTTTGGACAACGCCACCAAGGGGGCGCCATTCAAATCGAGCCTGGCCTGAACGCGCGCCTTGTAAGTCATGGCCAGGACTTGCAGGTCGGTGAAGGTGGCTGCGGCAAGGTCAGTGCAACCTGCTTCGCACGCGCGATCGAACAGTTCTCGACGCAAGGTTCGCGACTGTGGATCGTCTTGGCTGATGACATCGATCACATCCCAGACCTGACGCCGGAAATCGGCATGTTGCGCACGGCTTGCGAGGATGTTGAAGAAGCCGTCTGAGCCTGGCTGCTCGCGCAACGTGCGCCATTGAGTGTTTCTGGCGAACGCTTGATCAGTGGGTAGTCCGGTGGTCCAGATCGGGGTGGGCTCTGCGGCGGTCCTTGCAATGGGACGTTGAGCCAAAGGAAATGACGTTGTGAACAGGTTGAATCTGTTGTGAAGCCCGGTTTGCGCTTCGTCCAGTTGCATGCGATAGACGCCCATTTGTATCCGCGTCTCATCAGTAATCGGATTATTCGTCAGTAACGTGCCACTGTTCACTTGGACCGAATGCGCCAGGCGCTCCGGGGGCGGAGCAGTGACAAAGTCGGGAATCGTGGTGATCTGGTTATTGCTCAGATCGATCCGGGTCAGCAGGGGTTGATCAAACAGTCCGGTTGGCCAATGCGTGATGCCGGTGTTCGCCAGGCTGACCTCGCGCATATCGGTGATCAGGCTGAAGTCCGGGATCACACCGAGTTGGGGATTGTTGTCGATCCAGAGTGCTCTGAGTGTTGTGCGTCCGGCCAGTATCCGTGCCGTTTCTGCATTGAGCTCAAGTTGGTTGTGCTGCAGAAACAGGCGCGTCATCCCGTGCATTTCTCCTACCGCCGGGGGCAAGTCCCTGAGGCGATTGTTCGACATGTCCAGCCAGCGCACATGACGAAAACGGGTGAGGAAGCCTTCCGGTGATTCCGTCAGGTTCATGCCGCTCAATCTGAGTGAACCAACATGGCTGAAGTCGATGCTCAGATCCGGCAGGGTCGGCAAGGTCAGGCCGCTCAAGTCCAGTTCCAGACCGATCGGCGTGCCGTCGAATGCATGTTTTTGCGCTGTTTCGCGGCGCCAGCAACTGATGATCCGATCCCGCGCTGCGGTGCGGTCATTGCGGGTGGTGGCGTTGATCTGCAGTTGATTGGCACGCACGTAACGCAGGCGGTTGCCACCCCCGGAAAAGACCCAGTCGTCGAGCTGGGTTTTCAAAAGATCGAATTCTTGTTCCAGCCCGAGCAAGCGTGGTGCAACGGTGCCTTTGTCATGATTCCAGATGAACTCTCTGCACTCCTTGATGGTTTTGCTCGGGAACAGGTTTCGATAACGCTGCGCCCTGGAGTCTTCGCTATCGAATACGGCGGGATGGGCCGGCTCCATCAGCTCGGGGTGAGACTCTTTAAGGCGTCGCCAGTAGCCGTCGAATTTTCGCCAGTACGCGGAGGGGAAGTCGTTGCCTTCAAGCCGCGTGACGTTGTTGATCCGCGCGACGACAGCCAGCGTCTCGGGTGTCGGGTTGAGGTTGGCCTGGGGAACCTCGCTCAGGCGATTGTCGCGCAGGTCCAGGTGGTTCAAAGCGGTTTTGTCGAGCAGCCCGACAGGCCACTGACTGAGGCCCGTGTTTTTCAGGTTCAAGGCTTGCAACCCGGACATGGTGCTGAAGTCGGGCACTGCCCGCAGTTGATTGTTGGACAGATCGATCTGTTTCAACTGGTGCAGTGCACCGAGTGCCAAAGCGCTTTGCTCATCCAGTTTTATCTGGTTTGAACTCAGGTCCAGATAGTTGAGTTTGTCCATCTCGGCGATTTTTTGCGGCAGTTTATCGATGCCGGAGTTAACGATGCTCAGGCTTTCCAGATTGGGGCAATTGGACAGAAGCGTATTGGCGGTGTCCGACCAGATGACCGAGTCGAGACTGAGGGATTTGATGTGGCTGAAATCCACGGTCAGCAGGGGTAATGGACCGTACAGCGGTGGCAGTTTCAGTACGCCGTCCGATTCGCCTAGCCAGCAGCCTCTGATGATCCTTGCCAGGCGGGTGGCGTTGACTCTTTCCGGGCCCCTGGCATAGGCCGGGCCGGGTTGACTGTCGGCGATGTAGGCCTGCAGTTGCGTTTCCAGTAACGCGAAACCGGCAAGGCGTCGCGCGATCTGCTCTTCGGCGCCATCACCCAGGGCGAGCAGATATTCCCTGGCGGCTTGCGGATCCTTGTCTGGATACATATGCCGCACCATCGCCACTTCGGGAATGTCGCCATCCAGTCTGAACGCGTCGGCGCGGGGGCCGGTGCGCATCGCCGGATAGTCGGCCACTACGCGACGCCAATAGACCTCAAGCGTTCGCCAGTAGCCGGCCGGGAAGGGATTGCCTTCAATCAGGGTGACCGAGTTGATACGGGCGATCGCCAGTAGTTCATTGCTTGACGGGGCAAGGTTCGCCTGTGGAATTTCGCGCAGTTGGTTATTGCGCAAGTCGACCACGTCCAGTGCCACCTGATCGCGTAAACCGCTGGGCCAGTGATCCAGTCCAGTGTTGCTCAGGTTCAATGACCGAAGTTGCGACATGCCGCGAAAGTCCGGGATTCTGCCAAGCGGGTTGCTCGACAGGTCGAGGTGTTCAAGTTGTTCGAGTGCGCCCAGTTTTACTGCTGTCTGCTCATCGAGCTGGATTCGGTTCGAGTTCAGCTCCAGAGCCTTGAGAACGGTCATCGGCGCGATATCGGTCGGCAGCTTATCCAGAGTGGAGTGAGTCACCGACAGTTTCTCGAGGTTGGGAAAACTGCCAAGGAAGGTATCGGCGGTGTCCGACCAGGCGACCGCTTTCAGCTCCAGAGTTCGTACATGGCTGAAATCAGCCGTCAGTGGCGCAAGGATTGCCTCTGCCAAATCAAGTTTCAGCGTCGTCCCCGTCTGCCGCTTCCAGCAACGTTTTATTTCTTCGACAGCGCGCTCCACCGCGGGATGTGCAGCTTCGGTGGGGGCCTGCGAGGATGTCTTCCTGATCCAGGAAGCGAGATCCGCCTTGAGCACCCTATAACTGGCCTCGCGTTGGGACAGATAGCCGCGGACGTCATCCCCGTGCGAATGCAGAAGCCGGGTGATCTCCTCGTTGTTGAGGGCCGGGAAGAGTTTTCGAGCGCGGGACTCTGGCGTGCGCAAATGATTGATCGCGGTGGCAAACCGTTGCAGCAAGCCGGGCTGCGCGGGGCTGCCTGGCTCGCTGCGGAACATGCCGCCGACACCGCCGACCGGCGTCCCCAGCCAGCCATCGCGAGCATCGAAAATGATCGGCTCCGAGCGCCCGGGACGTGTGGCGATGTAAGTGTTGGTGCTGTCGCCGGCAACCGGATCTTGCGCGCGGACGATACGCATCACCAGTGTCGACGGGGTAGAGGCATCGGTGTCGTGCAGAACCTGATAACTGTGCTTGTCGATCACCGCATAGAGCTTGCCGTTGAGCCGGTGGAGGCCATCGCTGCCCCTTTGAACGTCACTGAAATCCAGTGGCGTACGGAAAGCTTCCAGGCGGGTGCTCGATAATGGCACCCCGATGGGCTCGAAGTGTTCCAGTTCATGCCAGAGTCCCGCGCTGGAGTCTCGCAGCAGCACGGGCCCCGAGGGGCTGGACTCGCTGGGCAGCCTGGCGCGATACAGTCCTGTTTGCGCATCTTTGCTGACCATCACGATGCCGCCAGGTACATCGGCATACTGGCGGCCCTTGTGCGTTCTCAAGCCGTCAGCGTTGCGATCCGACAAACCTGTGGCCGCAGGCACCCAGTAATGTTCCAGGGACTGGCTAGGCGCACGCGGATTTTCAAACGGCAACGCGGGTCGATGAATCGTGATGCTCGGAGCCGGCTCGATCGCATCGATATCGGCTGGCGTTGGTAAGCGGCCCGGTCGTGGCGTTTGCCCACCGGGTATCGAGATCTCTAAATCTGCGCGCACTGGCAAGTCGAGGCGCGGGGTGTCCACGTCTGCCCCAGCGTTTTGGCGAACCGGGGGATTGCCGGAATTGTTGCCTCTGGGAGGCGATTTAACGGGCATGTCTTTCTATCCTTGCAGGTTTGCGCATCAGCTCGCCTGAGCGGGAGCTGATGGCAGGGGCGGCGTCATTGCCTGATTGATCGTATGGCCCTGAGTTCTTTACTCAGGCTTGGAAGGCACGCCAGCCGGGCTGGCCAGTGCAAATATTTTGCGCGCGGTCTTGCCATCGAAGGTCTGGCGCCAGATGGCCACGTGCGGCAAGCCAGCCTGTTCATCGCGGCGCTGAGCGTCGATGCCGCGTCGGCTCTGTTCGAGGGTTTTGAGGTGACCGCCTCGTGTAGTGAAACTCAGCGGCGCGGCGTTGTGCTGGTCATAGTGGAAATGTGCCTCCCACAACGGAGTGCCGTCGGCGCGATCAGTGATCGAATAAACATCGAGAAACGACTTGTCCTTGCCCTTGCCCGATTGCTTGCGCTCAACGGTTTTGCTCACGCTGACTTCTTTGGCATCCATCAGGTAGTTCAAACGCATGATGTCGAGCACGTCCCTGTTCTTGTACATGCGCACCAGAACACTTTGGCCATGCGCATCCAGTGACTCGGCAGCGCTGCGCAATCGCGCAGCCAGGGCGAGGATCTCGGCGTCATTGGTCGCGTCTTCATGGCTTTCCAGGCGCCTTGCCTGCTCGTTGAGGCTTTCCGCCTCTTTGCCCAAGCCTTCAAGAATCTCGGTCGGATTGGTTTTTTTCGCTTCGTCCACCTTGGCCTTGGCGACGTGTTGTTCAACGTCGGCCAGTAACCGTTTTGCCTCGGCGACCAGTTGTGGTCTGGGTGTACTGACGATGGGTGGCCGCACTGGCAACCATTCGCCCTGTCTTTTTTCGTAGCGGGCGGATGGCGAACCGGGACGCAACGGGTCCGGCACCTTGACGATGACGTTGCCGTCCAGCGCCGTTTCCGTTTCGCCGACCAGAACCCGGTACGTGCCGTGCTGGCGGACCCGGAAAATCTTTCTGGGGGCTGACGGGCGGGGGCTTTCGGAAGGGTCAGGCAGTGCTGGAAGGAAATCGAAATCGATATCGTGGTCGATGTTGGGCAGCTCGCGATCGCGCCCGATCGACTCCAGAATGTCGCTCAGCCGGTTTTCGATTCGCTTCTCGAATGGATCAATCAGATCGAGGATTTCCCTCAGATACCCGGCCCTCAAAGCATCGGTGTCAGCGTTGGCGGCCAGTTGCATTTCAAATCGGGACTTGTCCGCCCTGATCTGATCAAGGCTCAAAAGCAGCGCCATCGGATGCTCATGTTGCGGAATGTTTTTCAGGTCTGCGGTGACCAGGTCGACGGCTGAAAGCGAGGGCATGGTGGTATTGGGCGAATGCTCGGGTGTGCCCGCAAACAGGTGTATATAGAGGGTCAGCTTGTTGAAGTTGATGCGCTCGGCCGACGGAACTTGCTGCCTGATTTCTTCGAGTATCGGCGCCGCTCCGGGGTCGGCTTTTCTGATTTCTGCCAGCACCACTTCACGTTCTTCGATAAACCTCAGCTTCTTGTTCAGGTGAGGGATGATTCGCTTGCAACTGTCGGCATCGAGACTGGAGATCGTTGGCTTCACCCGCAGATCCATGGCTGCCATGAGGCGGTTCAGGAACTCGGCGCGCTCTATGCGGAAGGTGTGCAGTTCCTGCTTGAACAGCCCGCTGGCTTTCGCAAGGACCAGCCATTTCCTGTTGAGCACCAGCGACTCCACGAAATCCGCCTGTTTCTGCACATGCTTGAGCAAATGCACTTCGAGACTCAGCAGTTTTGCGATTCGCTCTGCGCTGCCTTCCGCCAGTTTCTGGGTTTGCGCCCAGAGGGTGTTATGCCGGTCCGACGAGTTCGTCAACTCCGTGTGGGCCTTGTGAAAAGGCTCATACATCTGCATCAACGTGTCTTTACTCAGGCGGACAATCTCCGCGTCCTGAATACCTCCCTTCAGATCTGGCAAATGATAGACCCAGCGACTGCCCTCATCACGCCTGACCGACCGCGTTTCGCCGCTGCGGCTGGCCCGGAAGATATTTGCGCTGTCGATTGCCACGGGGTCTTTCGGATTGACGATGCGCCACGCTTTGTGTGTCGCCGTGGATGCACTCACATCGTGCATGACCTGATAAACCTGATTGTGCAGGGGCAGGTACAGCCGACCCTCGTGGCGCAACAACCCGTCGCTGTCGGCCTTGGCACGTGTGAGATCGAGATTGGTGTGCAACGTCTGCAGGTGAGTGTCGATCAAGGTAACGGCGTCACCGTCCTCAAGCGAATGCCACAGACCGCTGTCGCTGTCGCGCAGCAGTAGCGGACCAGAGGCCACGCGCTCGGCCGCGAGTTGGGCGCGGTAGAGGCCCGTCTGCGGATCGACCCCGACCATCACGATGCTGTCGTGCGCGACATCGACGTATTCGCGGCCCTTGTACATCCTCAAGCCCTCGGTATTGGCCCGGGGCAAACGGTCAGGTGCGAGGATACGGTAACTCTCCAGCGATTTTGGTCCCGTTGCGCCTGTTTTCACCGAGGCGGTTGTCGTGTGCGTGATGACGACGGGCGGTGGTCTTGTTACCTCAGGGCTGTCAGTGCCGTGAGCGCCGTGAGTGCCACCCGGCCGCGTTGCAGGGTGGACAGACAGGAACGGTTCAGGCCCCGTCCGTGGCACTCGCCCGGTATTGCCTTGCTGCGGCGCATCCGGGCTGGTTGGTGTGTTGACTTTAATGCTGCCCTTGGCGGGCTGTTTGGGTGACATTGCTTCATCCTTGAAGGGTTGCCATATCAGTTGGCGCAGGCACCGGACTGATGAATGTTAAGTTTGAACGATGATTTTTTGCCGGTTACGGGTTATCGGGCAGGCTCGACGCCGGTTGTAAGAGAAACCGACCATTGCCGTCGGAATTGGTTATTTTTTGTGCTATATTCCGCGCCCGCGAATTTTCACTTCAACACCGGTCGTCGACATGCAAGCAGCCAAGCCGTTATTTGACTATCCAAAATATTGGGCCGAATGTTTCGGGCCAGCGCCATTCCTGCCGATGAGCAGGGAGGAGATGTGTCAGCGTGGCTGGGATGCGGGCGACATCATCGTTGTTACCGGTGATGCCTACGTCGATCACCCGTCGTTCGGCATGGCGATCATTGGCCGGCTGCTGGAGTCTCAGGGCTTTCGCGTCGGGATCATTGCGCAGCCGAACTGGCAGTCCAAAGACGACTTCATGAAGCTCGGCGAGCCGAACCTGTTCTTCGGCGTTGCGGCGGGCAACATGGACTCGATGATCAACCGCTACACCGCGGACAAGAAAATCCGTTCCGACGACGCTTACACGCCTGGCGGCATGGCCGGCAAGCGTCCGGACCGCGCGAGCCTGGTTTATAGCCAGCGCTGCAAGGAAGCCTACAAGCATGTGCCGATCGTCCTCGGCGGCATCGAAGCCTCGCTGCGCCGCATCGCCCACTACGACTACTGGCAGGATCGTGTGCGTAACTCGATCCTGATCGACGCCAGCGCCGACATTCTGCTGTACGGCAACGCCGAACGCGCAATTGTCGAAGTCGCTCAGCGTCTGTCCTACGGGCACAAGATCGAAGACATCACCGACGTGCGCGGCACCGCGTTCATTCGTCGCGATACGCCGAAAGACTGGTATGAAGTCGACTCGACGCGTATCGACCGTCCGGGCAAGGTCGACAAGATCATCAACCCGTACGTGAATACCCAGGACACCCAGGCCTGCGCCATCGAGCAGGAAAAAGGTCCGGTTGAAGATCCGCAGGAAGCCAAGGTCGTACAGATTCTGGCCAGCCCGCGCATGACCCGTGACAAGACCGTGATTCGTCTGCCATCGGTTGAAAAGGTCCGTGGCGACGCCGTTCTGTATGCCCACGCCAACCGCGTGCTGCACCTCGAAACCAACCCGGGCAACGCCCGTGCGCTGGTGCAGAAGCATGGCGAAGTCGACGTCTGGTTCAACCCGCCGCCGATTCCGATGACCACTGAAGAAATGGACTACGTGTTCGGCATGCCCTACGCGCGCGTTCCGCACCCGGCGTATGGCAAGGAGAAGATCCCGGCCTACGACATGATCCGTTTCTCGGTGAATATCATGCGTGGCTGCTTCGGCGGC
>Ga0163161_10003960_pt1 | contig 10390 bp, 6 predicted proteins | sample S45metaG_FD_129847 | JGI IMG/M metagenome (GOLD analysis project Ga0163161, IMG submission 129847) | Switchgrass rhizosphere microbial communities from Kellogg Biological Station, Michigan, USA - S4-5 metaG | ecosystem: Host-associated > Plants > Roots > Rhizosphere > Soil | place: USA: Michigan... | reverse complement strand
CGCACACAGCGCGACCTAAGCTTGGCCTACACCCCCGGAGTAGCGGACCCCTGCCTGGAAATTGAGAAGAACCCACATGATGCTTACAAGTACACCGCGCGCGGCAATCTGGTGGCGGTAGTGAGCAACGGCACGGCCGTGCTCGGACTGGGCGACATTGGCGCGCTCGCTGGCAAACCAGTTATGGAGGGTAAAGGAGTTCTGTTCAAACGCTTTGCCGATGTGGACGTTTTCGATCTCGAAGTGAATACTCACAACCCGGACGAGGTCATCAAGCTCTGCCAATTGCTCGAGCCCACTTTTGGTGGCATCAACCTCGAAGACATCAAAGCGCCCGAGTGCTTCTATATCGAAGAGACGCTTCGCAAGACCATGAACATCCCGGTCTTCCATGATGATCAGCACGGCACAGCGATCATCTCCGGGGCCGCGTTGCTCAATGCGCTTGAAATCTCCGGAAAAGATATTAAGCAGGTAAGAATCGTATTCAACGGCGCGGGTGCTTCCGGTATTTCGTGCGCAGAGCACTATGTCCGTCTTGGAGCGAAGCGCGAGAACATCACGTTGTGCGATACCAAGGGTGTTGTCTACGCCGGACGTACCACTGGAATGAACGCTTACAAAGAGCGCTTCGCACACGAAACCAAGCTTCGGACTCTCGAAGAAGCGGTACGCGGATGCGACGTTCTAGTCGGCCTGTCCAGCAAGGGCGCATTCACGCAAGACATGCTTCGCTCGATGGCCGCCCAACCGATCGTCTTTGCAATGGCCAATCCCGATCCTGAAATCACTTACGAAGAAGCCAAGGCAAGTCGCGACGACATCATTATGGCAACCGGCCGTTCCGACTATCCCAACCAGGTAAACAACGTTCTCGGATTCCCTTTCATTTTCCGTGGCGCATTGGACGTCCGCGCTACGGCCATCAACGAAGAAATGAAGCTCGCGGCCACGCGAGCATTGGCTGCGCTCACCAAAGAAGACGTGCCCGACTCAGTCTGCCGCGCTTATGGAGTTGAGCGCCTTACGTTTGGGCGCGACTACGTAATTCCGAAGCCTTTCGACCCGCGCGTACTGGTCTGGGAAGCTTGCGCAGTTGCAGAAGCCGCCATGCAAACCGGCGTCGCGCAGGAACCGATCGACTTGGCAGTCTATCGCGAACAGCTAGAGCGCCGTTTGGGCAAAGCTCACGAAATCGCGCGCATGATGATCCACAAGGCACAGGCGAAGCCCAAGAAGGTCGTCTTCCCCGAAGGAGAAAACGAGAAAATTCTACGAGCCTGTCATTGTCTGCTCGACGAGAAAATTGCATTTCCCATTTTGCTGGGTGACAGCCAAACGATTCATGCGAAAGCAGCGGAACTCGCGCTGGATGTGTCGGGCGCGGAAATCATCGATCCACAGCACGCTTCGTTCCGCGAACGTTACATCCAGGAACTCTTTCACCTCCGTCAACGACGCGGGGTAACGTTGAGCGAAGCACGATCTCTCATCGAGAACCGCAATGTGTTTGGCTCGATGATGGTTCATATGTCCGACGCAGACGCGCTTGTGTCTGGTGTTACACAGCATTTTCCGGACGTGATTCGCCCCGCGCTTCAAATCGTACGAATGCGCGAAGGCCTTCACAAAGTTTCTGGATGCTATGCGATGATCACGCGGACGGGCGACCTGTATTTTCTTGCGGACACGAGCGTCAACATCGAGCCTACCGCTGAAGATCTGGTAGAAATCGCTCTTTGCACAGCGGACACGGCCCGTCGCTTCGACGTTGAACCTCGTGTCGCTCTTCTTTCCTTCTCAAGCTTCGGCAGCACCAAACATCCTCTTTGCGAGAAGGTTCGGAAAGCCGTTGATCTGCTGCACAAGGCTGACCCCGCATTAATCGTGGATGGCGAAGTCATGGCCGACGTCGCGGTCTCAGCCGAAGCCATGGAATTGACGCACCCCTTTAGCGCGCTCAAGGGTGGCGCAAATGTTCTGATCTTCCCGGACCTCAATTCCGCCAACATCGCTTACAAGCTATTGGCAAGACTCGGCGGCGCTGAAACCCTCGGTCCGATTCTCATGGGTATGAGCCGCGCGGTACACGTACTATCGCGGGGCGCCGAAGTAGAAGAGATCGTCAACGTATCGGCCATTGCCGTGGTGGATGCCCAGGAAATCGAGGCCACGATATTGCGCACAAGCGAAGTAGAAAAACTTCTGGCGGTGACCGACTAACCAACCAATTCGCTGAATGGCGTCGGGCACGTATCGATAATAAAAAAAGCCTTCCATTTACGCGGAAGGCTTTTCAATTCGGCACAACCCATCACATTTAATCCGCCATCACGCGGCCCTTGTTGGCGGCCATTAACTGCACACGACTGTGGTAACGGCCATAGCCAAAGTAGAGCACCATCCCCAGGATGAGCCAGATGATGAGCCGCAGCCAAGTATCTCCAGGAAGCCCGACCATCATTAGTAAAGAAATCGCCATCCCCATAATCGGGACGAACGGCACCCATGGCGTCTTGAAAGGTCGCGGCAGTTGAGGGTCCGTTCGGCGGATGACCCAAACCCCCGCACAGACAATCACAAAGGCCAGCAAAGTCCCAATACTTACCAGCTCGCCCAGAATTGCGATCGGGATGACCGACGCAAAAATTGCGACGAAGATGCCCACGAAAATTGATGAAACATAGGGCGTTCGAAATTTCGTGTGAATCGCGCTCGCCCATCCAGGCAACAAACCATCACGCGACATTGAGAAGAACACGCGCGACTGACCCAGCAACATGACGACCATCGTGCTCGTTAATCCGCAAATCGCGCCCAGCTTAACAAGCAGGCTTCCCCAGCGAATTCCAGTCTGATCAATTCCAACCGCAATCGGATCTGGCACGTTCAGGGTGCTATATTTCACCAATCCCGTCAGTACACCTGCTACGAGAATGTAAAGGATGGTGCAGACAACCAGCGAGCCCAAGATCCCGATTGGCATGTCTTTCTTCGGATTCTTCGCTTCTTGCGCAGCCGTAGAGACCGCGTCGAACCCGATGTACGCGAAGAATATGACACCGGCCGCTCTAATAACGCCGGACCACCCGTATTTGCCAAACCCGCCTTCATTCGGTGGCACGAAAGGTGTCCAGTTTGCCGAAGCCTGTGCTGTGTGGCCCAGAATGTAATGAGCGCCAAGACCAATGAAAATCAACAGTACGGCAACTTTCAATACGACGATGAACGAGTTCAGGTTCGCTGACTCTTTGATTCCGATCACAAGGATCGTGGTCATCATCGCAATGCCCAGAAACGCCACCAGATTGAATACGCCCGTCGCGTGCGGAAGCGTGCTTGGATCAACGTTATTCGCCGCCAAAGTCTTGGCGATTCTCCCGATCGCTTCCCATCGCCCGTTGTACATCACGAACTGCGCGCCGGGTGTACCGGCAATCTGCGGAGGAATGTGAATTCCGAAATCCTGGAGCAGGCTCAGCACATAGCCGCTCCATCCCGACGCGACCGTCGCCGCGCCAAATGCATATTCGAGGATGAGGTCCCATCCGATAATCCAAGCGATAATTTCACCCAGTGTGGCGTAACCGTAGGTATATGCGGATCCCGCAACTGGAATCATTGAGGCGAACTCGGCGTAGCACAAGCCCGCGAAAACGCATCCCACCGCAGCAAGGATGAACGAGAACACAATGGCCGGTCCCGCGTACTGTGCCGCGGCGGCACCCGTAAGCACGAAGATACCCGTCCCGATGATGGCGCCGATTCCCAGGGATACGAGGTTGCCCGCGCCCAGCGCACGTTTCAGACTGTGCTCGCCGGTCTCCTGCGATTCCGCCATGATTGTTGCAATTGGCTTCTTAGCCAGCAAATTCATTCGGTAGTCTCCCCTTGAAATCAGACTCGTGTTACTTCGGCCGCGCTGCCCGAGCGATTCGACCAGATGTAATAAACCGGGATCCCCAGCAACACAATGATCAGGCCCGGCCACGTGTATTGCGGTTTGTAGCGCAATAGTACGACATCGATGAACAAAGCCATCACTATATAAATCGCGGGCAGAACCGGATAACCAATAGCCCTATACGGCCGGTTCGCATCTGGATGCGTTCGTCGCAATACAAACAACCCGATGATCGTCAGCACATAAAAGACTAGTACGGCGAAGATGATGTACTCGAGAAGCTGTCCGTAGCTGCCGGAGATGCACAAAACGCAAGTCCAAACCATCTGCACCATCAGAGACACGACTGGCGTTTTATACGTCGGATGCAGTTTCGCGACGCTGCGAAAGAACAAACCGTCCTTAGCCATCGCGTAGTACACACGGGCGCCGGCCAAAATCAGACCGTTGTTACACCCAAAACTCGAGATCATGATTGCAATGGCTATGAGCGAACCACCGACCGCGCCAAACATCTGCGTCATCACGGCGGTCCCGACCCGGTCTTCGGATGCAAACTTGATGCCGCGCTCAAGAATCGTCGCGCCCGCTGCATTGCCATCCAATGGCAGAACGCTCAGGAAAATAAAATTGCAGGCGATGTAAAGAGCAATCACAACCCCGGTCCCCAACGCGAGAGATAGCGGCAGGTTCCTGCTCGGATTCTTCACTTCCCCAGCGGTGAAAGTGACGTTGTTCCAGGCATCGGCAGAGAAAAGCGAGCCGACCTGGGCGACGGCTAGCACTGTTAGAGTGGACACGAAAACGCCGGTCGCGATCTCGTGCTGGGAGCCCAAGCTGGCGTTGCGCCAGAAATTACCGCTGAAGTTTGACGCAATCGCCTGCGCGTTGCGACCTACAAAAATTCCGAGCAGCACAAGTCCGAACAGAGCCGAGGCCTTGGCAAACGTGAATACATTTTGAATCAGCGCGCCAGTCTTCACGCCGAAGATGTTGATGACTGACAGCGTGACAACCACAAGAATCGCCACAAGGTTTTGGGTGTTGAGACCGACGTCCATATTTCCTAAAACCATTGGCCCAACGTTAATCTGTGGAACTTTCCAAAGGTGGAGAATCCAGGCTGTGGAGGATATGGATGGGAAGAAGACTCCAAGAAATTTCCCGAATGCGACGCCCACGGCAGCGATGGTACCGGTCTGAATGACAAGGAAAAGTGTCCAACCGTATAGAAAGCCCCATAGTGGGCCAAGCGACTCACGCAGGTAAACGTATTGCCCGCCAGCTCGCGGCATCATCGCGGCGAGCTCCCCGTAGCTGAGAGCGCCCACGATAGTAAGGAAGCCTGTCACCAACCAAGCTCCAATGAGCAAGGCTGGCGAATTGACTTCCCGTGCGATTTCAGCTGACACAATAAAGATGCCGGACCCGATCATCGAGCCCATCACCAACATGGTGGCGCTTGTAAGTCCTAGACCTTTAACGAGTTCGGAGTCTTGATGGCTGTGTCGCTCCCAGTCGCTGACCACGGTTGCAGGTGGGGAATGCTTTGTTTCGATACTCAGGGGGCCTCCTCACAACTGAGTGAGCGTCAAGACTTTACCTTAATATGCGGAAAAATTCCTCTGCTCTTTTACGGGGTTCGGCCACCAACTCGGAAATAACCGCGACCGAATTCGCGCCCGCGGCGATAACCGACGCCGCGTTCTCCAGTGTGATGCCGCCAATGCCAACGATGGGTTTGCGTGTAATATCTCGCGCGCGACGCACTCCTTCAAGTCCCACGGTTGGGTCAGGATTCTCCTTGCTGGAAGTCTTAAATACCGGACCGATTGCCAGGTAGTCCGCCGTGGTCTGATCTGCCGATGCCAGTTGTTCGGCGTTGTGCGTCGAAACCCCAAGCAATAACTCCGGACCGATCACCCTCCTCGCGGCTGCCGCCGAAAGGTCGTCCTGCCCCACATGAACGCCATCGAAGCCAGCTGCTAAGCACAGATCCGCGCGATCATTCATGATGAGTTTGACGCGCGGTCCAACCAGACGTTTGATTTCGACCGCGTGTTCCAACATTAGCCGCGCATCGCCTGACTTGTTGCGGTATTGGAGGAGCGTAACTCCACCGGCAGACAGTTCCTCGCAGAAGACATACAGGTCCTTCGAGGTGGTGAAGAAACGTGCATCAACGATTGGGTAAAGACGCGGAAGCTGCAAAGAATCCTCTGTGTCCCTCGTCCCGTACGCAGTCTAAGGATTGGAACTCGCGGCCGCTGCCTCGGCCTGTCGCGCAAAAAACCGTTCAATAAATCCGGTATCGACATTGCCCGACCGAAATTCCGGGTCCGCTAAAATCTTGCGATGAAGCGGAATCGTCGTGTAAATGCCCTGCACTACGAACATCTCGAGCGCTCGTGACATTCGCGACATCGCTTCGCTTCGATCCTTGCCACGCACCACCAGCTTCGCAATCAGCGAATCATAGTAGGGAGGAATCACGCCTTCCGCGTACGCCGCCGTGTCGATGCGCACTCCTGTTCCGCCGGGCGGATTAAACGCCGTGATCTTCCCTGCCGACGGCGTGAACTTTTCGGGGTGCTCAGCATTGATGCGACATTCAATGGCGTGGCCGCGGTGAACGATCGGGCCCATCAGCACCTGCTGCATGCGCTCGCCCGCAGCGATCAGGATTTGGCTCTTTACGAGGTCTACATCCGTAACCATTTCGGTGACCGGATGCTCGACCTGAATCCGGGTGTTCATTTCGATGAAGTACAGCCGTCGATTCTGGTCCATCAGGAACTCGATGGTCCCAGCATTGACATACCCGATATTCGCCAGGGACTCGCTCAGAATTTCGCCGATTTGTTGCCGTAACTCCGGGGTCACTTGCGTCGACGGGGACTCCTCCAGCAACTTCTGATGCCTTCGCTGGATTGAACACTCACGTTCCCCGAGGCTGACGACATTGCCATGCATGTCCGCCAAGATCTGAAACTCAATGTGTCGCGGACGCTCGACATACTTCTCCATGTACAGATCGCCGTTGCCAAACGCGCTTGCCGCCTCACCCGTAGCTTGTCGGAACAATGCGGGTAGTTCCTCTTCGTTGCGGACGATCCTCATACCGCGTCCGCCGCCTCCCGCAGACGCCTTAATAATGACGGGGTAGCCAACCTGTTTCGCCCACTCGATCGCCTCTCCCTCCGACGCAATCACGCCATCCGACCCCGGCAGAATCGGGACGCCTGCCTTCTTCATCGCTGCGCGCGCCTTTTCCTTCTCGCCCATCAGACGAATCACCTCTGGAGGAGGACCGATGAACTTGATGCCACAGGTTTCGCAAACCTCGGCAAAATTAGCGTTCTCTGACAGCAGCCCGTACCCGGGATGAATCGCGTCGACATTCGCGATTTCGGCGGCGCTGATCACGGCTGGAATATTCAGATAGCTCTGGGCGAGCTGCGGCGGTCCAATACAGATTGCCTCGTCGGCAAATCGTACTGCGAGGGAATTCCGGTCTGCCTCGCTGTAGATTGCGACCGTGCGAATTCCCAACTCCTTGCATGCGCAAATAATGCGCAGCGCGATTTCCCCGCGATTCGCGACCAATATTTTTTTAAACATGCAATTAGAACCACAAACAAAAAGGCGCGCTCAGCGCGCCTTGGGATAAAGGCAGAAACTTAGCTCCGCGCCCGGATGGCAAACAGCTCTTGCCCGTACTCGATCGGTTGTCCATTTCCGACGAGCTTCTTAACAATTTCACCAGCCACGTCGGACTCAATTTCATTCATCAATTTCATCGCTTCCACAATGCACAGCACCTGCCCAACTTCCACGATGTCTCCGACCTTTGAAAACGGTGGCGCCCCAGGTGAGGGCGCCTCATAAAACGTACCCACGATCGGCGACCGGACAATGTGCAACTGCTCTTCTGGCGCAGCGGCTGCCGGCGGCGGAGAAACCGCCATTGGGCTCGTCGCCATACCTGCAATTTGGGGAGCGGTAGGAGCAGGATGCATCGCGAAGTATCGCGTGTCAGGCAAAGAGGTAGCGTTAGCAGGCTCACCAGCTCGCCTGATTCGAACCTTGACGTCGCCGCGCTCCAATTCAAACTCTGCGATGTCTTTCTCGATTAAGAACTCGATGAGTTCCTTCAGCTCTTTTTGGTTCATCGTCTGGGGTGGGCCCGCTTCTTACTCCTTGGTGCCAGCCTGGGAACCGGCATGCCGAACGAACTCACTCCGGCGGAGTAGTTTAAACCTCTATAAATTCCTTTTGCTTGGGCGCAAGTACTTCGCACCCGGTTTCTGTTACTACCACCACGTCTTCAATGCGAACACCCCACTGTCCTGGAATGTACGCGCCCGGTTCCACAGTAATCACCATCCCGGACTTTAACAATTGTTCCTGTCCGGCAGCTACTCGGGGAGCTTCGTGGATTTCCAATCCTACCCCATGCCCCGTCGAGTGCGTGAAATATCGCGCCAACTTATTTTTTTGCAGTACCTTGCGAGCCGCTCTATCTACGGCCTCGCAACTAACCCCTGGTTTTATCGCCTCGATTGCTGCTCGCTGCGCATCCAGAATCGCCGCGTAAAACGCGCGCGCGCCACTGGAAGCAGTTCCAACGTACACAGTGCGCGTACGATCAGAACAATAACCTTCGAGTATAACACCGAAATCGCAGACCACGAACCCGTCTCGCGGGATCGGTTGCCGAGATGCTCGCCCGTGAGGAAGTGCTGATCGCGCCCCCGAAGCAATGATCGTTTCGAAAGACATCCCCTCTGCACCGCGACGTCGTGCCTCAAACTCCATCGCTCCCGCAACATCGATTTCCTTGGTGCCAGGACGAATTGTCGCAAGCGCGCTGTCGAATAGCCCCGCTCCGACTTCGATTGCGTTTCGAATGCAGTCAATCTCATTTCGGTCTTTCACCATCCGCCCCTGCTCGATGAGCGGCGGCGCATCTTTCAACCGGAACGTCGAACCCAACTCGGCTTTCAACCGTTTCTGAGAAGCAACTGTGAGATGTTCGCCTTCGATGCCAACCGAGAGAAGACCCCGGCCTAATAAATTTCGATTGTCGGCCAGCCACTCTCCCGCCGCAGCGATGGGTGGCTTGGTCCCAATCACGGTTCTCGCGGACTTCACCTCTTCGCGTGCCTGTGCTCGGTAGCGGCCGTCAGTGAAAAGAACTGCTCGCGTCCCAGTAACAATCAGCGCAGCTGAGCTACCCGTGAAACCGCTTAGGTATCGAACGTTGGGAAGATGGCTGACAACCATCGCGTCGAAGCCATTCGCGTCAAGCCCAATACGGAGTTTTCGCAGGCGCCTTCTGTAATCCACGGCGTCGAGTGTAGCAGGAGGGAACATTAATTTAGGTGATAGCCGAAGGCACCCTGGTGACAGGGAACCACAGAGCGCTGGCGCGAAAAGCCGGGTCTACCCCAAAAGCAAAATCGCCGGTTTCGTCGACTCTTCAGTCGAGGAAACCGGCGATTTCTTTCGTCAACGTCGTTCTACGTTTGGATGATGCGCGGTGTAATGAAGAAGATCAGCTCCTGGTTGGAGGTGCTGACGCTCCGCCGCTTGAACAGGTTGCCCATCACCGGGATGTCGCCGAGCAGGGGAACCTGCGCGATGTTCACCGAGTTCTGGGTCTGAATCACACCACCGATCACAACCGTGCCACCATCGGTGACCAGCACCTGAGTCGTAGCTTGCTGGGTGATCAGTGTCGGGTTGCCTTGCACCGTGCGGCCGAAGTCAGGCGTCGTGTTTTCCACGTCCACGTTCAGGAAGATCGTGTTTTCCGAGGTGATCTGCGGAGTCACGGTCAAGCGCAGGAACGCGTCGACGTAGGTCACGGTGGGCGGTCCGCCCAACTGAGCCTGCGTCACGATCGGCACGCGCACGCCCTGGCGAACCAGAGCCTGAATGTTGTTCTGCGTGACGACCCGCGGACGGGACAGAATTTTCAGAAGCCCGCGCGATTCCGCCATCGTAAGAATTGCATCAATGCGGTAGTTGTTGGTTGCGTTGAGTAATGTGATACCGCTTGTCGGAGATGTTACGGGCAGGTTCGAGAACAATGGAATCGTCGAACCCGTTGTCGAGGAACCGCCGCCCGTCACGATGTATTTAGGATTCAGACCGCCAACCTGTGTCGGTGTGGCTCCTACGCTCGAAGCTCCACCGGCCGCGGCAACTCCGTTGCCCCATCCAAAGCCCAACTGGGTACCGATGTCGCGAGCGAAGCTGCGGGTTGCAGCAACTACGCGCGCTTCGATTTCGACTTCCTGAGTTTTGCGATCCAGCTGTGTCAGGAGTCGGTCAACCGTCGGCACGACGTTCGGAATGTCCGAGATGATCAGAGCATTCGTACGGTCGTCGGAGATAACATCTCCACGCTGCGTGAGGAACTTCTTGATGGTCGGAACAACGTCTTTCGAGTGCGCATAGCTCAGGAAGCGCGTGATCGTG
>Ga0163161_10003959_pt1 | contig 10391 bp, 10 predicted proteins | sample S45metaG_FD_129847 | JGI IMG/M metagenome (GOLD analysis project Ga0163161, IMG submission 129847) | Switchgrass rhizosphere microbial communities from Kellogg Biological Station, Michigan, USA - S4-5 metaG | ecosystem: Host-associated > Plants > Roots > Rhizosphere > Soil | place: USA... | reverse complement strand
GCTCGCCCCGGACATAGCCGGCGTCGAAGACAGTGTTGTCACCACGGGTGACCTTCAGGCGGAAGGATCCATCCACCACAGCACCGGTGAGGCCGGTAGCAGCAGCGGTGGCCGCTGCCTGGGCGGCGCTGTTCGCAGAAGCCACAGCACTGGCCTGAGCCTGGACAGCCACATCGCTTCCGATCGCCACCACAGCACCGGTCTCCACCCAAGCCGAGCTCGTCGTCCCGACGATCCATTGGTAACGACGACCCGTGGTGGAGTCCACCCATTGGGAGTTCTCGACAGGATTCAGGGGAGGCGTGTCCGACCAGACCGGGATGGCGATCTCTGCTGCCACCTCGGAAGCAGCGGCAGCGTTCTTGCTGGCCAGGGCAGCAGCAGCGGAGGCGCTGGCCGAGTTGGCAGAGATCCCGGCGTTGGTTTGAGCCGTGCTGGCGGTCGTCGCCGCAGTTTCAGCAGCGGTCTTGGCAGTTTCTGCAGCCACCTTGGCGTTCGCAGCTGACGTACCCGCAGTTTGGGCTGCGATCTTGGCTGTTTCAGCTGAGCCAGCAGAAGCCGCAGCCTGGCCGGTGAACACTTCCACCGAGTCGGCGGCATCCACAGCTTGCACTGCAGCAGCCTGGGCTGCGACCTGAGCTGCCATGGCGTTGGCCTTGGCGTTGTGGATCACCAGGAGAGCGGCCTCGTCGTAGCTCGTATTGGGCAGGGTGCCCTCGACCACGATGTCCTGGAAGCGAACCTCGCCTGGGATCTCCAGCACCGGGACCAGGAACTTGTAGGACAGCACCGCTTCCGAGGCCTTGTCCTCGACCGTGGCGTAGTACATGGTCGGGGAAGCTGCCAGCGGGACAGTTACCTCCCCGTTCTCATCGGTCACGGCCAGGATTGGCCTGGGCATGATGACGCCAGTGATGTCGTCATCGAATCCAGCCTTGGCCAACTGGATCTCTACGGTGGTGTTCTGAACTGGATCACCCTTGGGAGTGACGAAGCTGAAACTTACCGGGGTCAAATTCATTTTCAGACTCCCTCTGGTGGTCTTGGACGTTGAAGTGTGGTGGATTATCTCCTAATCAGACCACTTCGACCGCTTGAAGCTCATTCAGTGTGGTAGATGCATCGATCTGCGCCTTCTGACCCCACATCCAGACATAAGTGCGCGTCCCGCGCTCTGCGATTGCTATCAGAAGCCTGCTCAACCATGCTTCATACTCGTCAACAGTGACAAAGGTATGCATAAGGTTGTCAAAGTCGCGCCAGAACAGCAGTTCAGCAGGGAAGTCCATGCCCTGTTTGCGCCTCTGGTCGATGTCAGCCAGCTTGTCCTTGATATTCCCCTGGGATTTCAGGTCAGCGTCCAGCGTTGCGCCCTCAAAGGAGATGGGGGCAGCTGCTCTAGCAGCCCGACCCAGCTCCAACTGGCTCTTGGCCAGGAACTTGTACTCGTCCAGGGTCCTGGTATCGCCGGCGACAGCCACACCATCCACGATCCGCCAGGCGGTGTCGTCGTAATTGCCCTCGATGTAGCCCTGCAATTCAGGATCGAATTGGATCCCGATGGATTCCTCCGGGCAATTGACAACCTTATCAATCAGGCCGGTGGCCAGGTTGTAGATGGAATAGTTCATCGACGGCTCTCCAATGCCATGAGATTTCGGTAAGTAGAAGAGGTGGTCCCAGGATCTGCACCCCCCGGCAACCAGAGACGCGCCCACAGGTCGTAGATATGGTTGCCAGCACCAGGTTCGTCTACCCAGTTGATCGAGGTGCCCTTGGATGCGGCGGAGACACCTGTGCCTCTCCGGACAATGCTCACCTCAGCATTTACGTTGTCGGCCAGGTTGATCGACCCGCTCAGGAATACTTTTCCGCCATAGCAGGTAATTGACAGGGACTGGACAACTGCGGCGGTCGCATTGACGAAAAAGGAACCAGCTGTTTGAGCAGCCCACGGAACCGTGACCTGGTTCGCGCCAATTCGCAGCGTGTCGATCTGGGCTTCCCCGATCTTTGCCGTAGAGATTTGGGCATCCCCAATCTTGGCGGTCGTAATTTGGGCGTCACCAATCTTTGCATTGGTAATTTGACCATCGCCAATTTTTGCAGTCGTGATCTGAGCGTCCGCAATCATTGCGTTCGTGATCATTGCATTGGCGATTTCGATGTAATTCGCCTTGACCTTGCCCCCGGCCACCACAAACGAGCCGGATTCATCCCGCAGCTTGCTGAAGGTGAGCTTGTTGATGGCCGCCTCGTCGATGTAGACGACCCCGCCGTCGATGATGAATGGCTTGCGCTTGTCAGCCGAGGTCCGGCCGATCCAGAAGGTGTCCACGTCGAAACCAGCCTCCACCACGGAGCCGTTGTTCCACAGACCGAAGCCACCAACCAAACCGTTGACAGTCACCTTGGCCGTGTACAGGGCGTCCACGATGCCCTTGGTGGCGTCGATGTTCACCTGCATGGCCGTGGTCACCGCAGCGAAGTCATCCCCCAGGGTGGCCGCCACGATGCTGATGTTCTCGGCGATGGCGGAATCCGCCGTCACTCGAGACGCCTGCTCGTTGGCGATGAAGGTCAGGGCCTCCGCATTCCCGGCCTGGGCTGAAGCAATGGCGTCAGCCAGGCTGATGTTCGCGTTCTCCCTGGAGGCGATCTCCGCCAGGAGGTTGTCGTTCAGCATGCTGATCTCATCCAGCTTGGCCCGGAGAGTCGTGGCCAGCAGACCAGCGTCGATCTTGGCCGTCAGCCTTTCGATCATGTCCTCGATCAGTGGCTTGGCCGTGGCCGAGGCAGGACCGATCAGGGAGCTCACCGTCCCGTTCACCGAGACGATCTCAATCCAGTACCAGTACTGGATGTCAGCGTCCACCTTGTCGTAGTAGAACGACCCGGTTACGGCCGGGCGGTGCAGGATTGCGCCACCGAAGTCCGCAGAGTTGCCTCGATACAGCTTGATGTAGGACACAGCCTCGGGATAGATGGCTGGATAGGTCCACGACACATCAATCCCACCAAATGCAGGGGTTGCACTCAGGATTACGTTCGTACTGTCTGGATCACCAGGCAGTGGACCGCCCCAACCACCTACTCCACATGCGTTTGTCGAGCAGGAAGTCATCTTTGTTACCTTGAAATAGAAAGCCTATGCCATCAATGACAGTAGTTTCCCACATTCTTTCGGATAAGATCCGTTCCCCCGCAAAGAACCGACCATGAACCGAACTCAATCGAACAGAATGAGCAGAACCGCTGCTTTGCGGCTCCTTCCTGAAGCTCCAGCCACCTGGGGCCTAGCTGAGTACATGTTGGCCACAGGAGTAACTGCCCCCAGAGGCAGACACCACCTGTCTGACGCGACGATCAAGGGACAGATCGAGGTGATCCGCCGAGGAAGCATCCACGGTCCAGCCATCTACCGACGCTGCGATGCCCCACCAGCCAAAGCCACCCCCATGCAGATGCGTACTCCGGCCGCCAACAGCGTGTTCGCCATATGTCAGTAGCCACTAACCGAGATGGCACCGTGGCTGTTGACCTCAGCTACCACTGGCAACCCATGTCCACCTGCCCACGCGGCGTGAAGCTCCAGCTGAAAGGCCAGAGCGGAGTCGCCGTCTACGCCCAATACAAGGGCGACGACCCCTGGTGGGTCGGCTGGGCACCCCTTCCCACAGAGAGACCTACAGAACCATGAAAACCATCACCGAAATCAAAGAAGCAGCCCGCCGCCCCGAAGACTTCAACCTGAACCACAAGTGGGTGGTGGTCCACCAGGAGACCGGCCGGTACTTGCAGAGCGAATGCTCCCAGCACGCAGCTGAGTGGGCCGCAAGGGTCCACCACGAGCACATGTCTAGCCTGGGGTACCCAGCCACGTACAGCGTCGAAGAAGTCTCCTACGACTAAAGGACTACACCATGGCAAAAGCACTTTGTGCAGCTGACGGCTGTGACCACACAGTGGTCTATGAGGGTAAGTACTGCGCCTGGCACTTCGGTGAGGACTTCGTTGTCTCATCCCCAGCAGAGCCAGCTCCCACCCGCAGCTCGCTCGCCCAGCAGTACCCCAAGTACTACAAGGCTGTCGGCGAGATGACTGAGGTGGACGTCTACGCAGTCCACTTTCTGTTCGACATCCAGGACCCGAGTGGGGCCATCCACCACAGCAGCAAGAAGCTGCTCCTGAGCGGCGTCCGCACCGGTGGCAAGTCCAAGTACCAGGACATCAAGGAAGCCAGGGACACCCTGTCCCGATGGCTTGAACTCAACCCGGAAAGCTAACCATGTTCAAGAAGTTCTTCGAGACGGTGATGAACACCGAACCCAGGCCCCAGACCACCTGGAAGCCTGACGCAGAGCCTCTCCTGGGGAAGCCAATGCTCGAAGAACTTCGCAGAGCCCACCTCGACGGCTACTACGTCCCTGAGCTCGAGACCATGTACTTCAAGTGGGATGACTTCCGCTATCCGCGGTGGTTCGCACACGACATGCACTGAGACAGGCGCGGTCCCCGCGCTGCTCCGCCGAATAAAGGAATCACATGTCCCAACGTTACTCCAACGTGTCAGAGGTGCCGCTGGCCCTGGCAGTCTTTCTCGCAAGCGACAACTACGACTACAACGACGACCCGCACACCATCAGTGCGACGACGCTGTTGAAGCCGCTTCGCCAGGTCATCCTGGCCAGCCGTGTCCCTGACGGGGAAGGGTTGGTGAACCTGGCCGACATGATGCAGAGCCGTATGGGTGCTGCCATCCATGACGGCATCGAGCGTGCCTGGCGCTTCAACTACAAGGCCTCCATGCAGGCCCTGGGCTATCCCCAAAAGGTCATCGACCTGGTGAGGATCGACCCGACGCCAGAGGATCTGGAAGCCAATCCAGACATCATCCCGATCCACCTGGAGCAGCGCCTCAAGAAGAAGATCGGCAAGTGGACCATCACTGGCAAGTTCGACTTCGTTGGACAGGGCCGAGTCCAAGACTACAAGTCCACCTCCGTGTGGACCTACCAGAACCAGGTCAACAACGGCAAGTACACCCAGCAAGGGAGCATCTACCGTTGGCTTGACCCGTTCCTCATCACCCAGAACGAGATGGACATCCACTTCATCTTCATGGACTGGAAGGGTGGCATGGCCAAGAGCGATCCGAAGTACCCACCTCGGCGCTTCCACCAACAGACGTTCTCGCTGAACAGCGTCAACGAGACCGAAGCATTCATCCGTCGAAAGATCGCCCAGATCGAGCAGTACTGGGATGCACCAGAGGAAACCATTCCTCAGTGCAACGATGAAGAACTGTGGCGCAGTGAGCCGGTGTTCAAGTACTACAAGAACCCGGAGAAGACGGCTCGTAGCACGAAGAACTTCGATCTGCGTGAAGAAGCGACGCTCCGCTTCATTGAAGACGGCAGTGTCGGACTCATCAAGGAAATCCCTGGTCGAGTCATGGCCTGCAAGTTCTGCAGCGCATTCCCTGTGTGTTCGCAGAAGACAGCCCTGATTGCGAGTGGCGATCTCGACATGGGCAGCTGAACCAACCCCTACTGGAAACCAAAATGAAGACTTTCGAAGAGATGGAGTACAACCCCACCGCAGAAGAGCTCGTCAAGATCCTCTGCGAGAAGACACAGAACAGCAATCCGCTGTTCTTCCGGGTGCTGGTCGGCTACTACTTCAGTGTGGTGGCTTCGATGATGCGAGCCAACATCGTCACCCAGGACCGTGGAGAGATCCCGGTCAACATGTACGCCCTCAACCTGGCCGTGTCCGGTGCAGGTAAAGGCCATGCCTGCGGCGTCCTGGAGAACGATGTCATCCACCTGTTCCGCACGCGGTTCATGGAGGAGGCCTTCCCCTCGCTGTCGGAGCAGAACCTCCCGAAGCTGGCCGTCAAGCGTGCCAACCGCAAGGCGACGGATCCCGACGAAGAGCTGGTCCGTGTCCAGAAGGAATTCGACATGGCCGGGGCGCTGTACTTCACGTTCAGTGAAGCCACGACGCCTGCTGTGAAGCAGCTGCGCCACAAGATGCTGATGGCCAACGCCGGCGCTCTCAACCTCCAGGTGGACGAGATCGGTTCCAACCTGATCGGTGCCACCGAGGTGCTCAACACGTTCCTCGAGCTGTACGACCAGGGCGACACCAAGCCGAAGCTCACCAAGAACTCGGCCGAGAACTCCCGCAACGAGGACATCAAGGGCAAGACCCCGACGAACCTGCTGATGTTCGGTACGCCCTCCAAGCTGCTGAACGGCGGCAAGGTGGAGGAAGAGCTCTACGCCATGCTCGAGACGGGCTATGGCCGTCGCTGCTTCTTCGGGTACAGCCCGACCGCAGCACGCAACCTGGACCAGACGCCGGAAGAGGTCTACGCCCAGCTCACCCAGACAGGCAACGATGCCTTCCTGAAGGACCTGGCAGACCGCCTGGACATGCTGGCTGACGGCATCAACGCCAACAAGAAGCTGCTGGTGTCCAAGGAGACCTCGCTGCTGCTCATCGAGTACCGCCAGAAGTGCGACCGCGAAGCGGCCGGCTTCCCGGCTCACGAAGAGATCCGCAGGGCGGAGGTCAGCCACCGGTACTTCAAGGCTCTCAAGCTGGCCGGTGCCTACGCCTTCATCGACGACGCGGACGAGATCACCGAGGACCATCTGTACCAGGCCATCAAGCTGGCAGAGGAATCCGGTGCGGCATTCAACCTGCTGCTCAACCGCGACAAGCCCTACGTGAAGCTGGCCAAGTTCATCTCATCGGTGGACCGCGAGCTCACCCAGGCTGACCTGGTGGACGAGCTGCCCTACTACAAGGGCAGTGCGTCGGACAAGGCCCAGATGCTGATGCTCGCCATCGCCTGGGGCTACAAGAACAACGTCATCATCAAGAAGGCGTTCTCGGATGGCATCGAGTTCCTGCGGGGCGAGTCCCTGAAGGAGTCCAGCCTGGACAGCATGGTCGTGTCTTACAGCACGGACATGACCACGGGCTACCTCAACGAGCGGGTGCCCTTCGACAATCTGCACCAGTTGACCCAGGCACAAGGCATGCACTGGGTCGCCCACCACCTCAACTCCGAGCCAGGTCACCCTGAACTCGGCGGTTACCGCAAGGAAGACAACGCAGTAGCGGGGTTCAACCTGGCAGTGATCGACGTTGACGGCGGCTGCAACATCAGCACCGCCAAGCTGCTGCTCTCCAAGTACAAGTACCTGCTCTATACGACGAAGAGTCACACAGAGCAGGAGCACTGCTTCCGAATCATCCTGCCGCTCAACTACGAGCTGAAGCTGGATGCCAAGGACTACAAGGAGTTCATGAGCAACATCTACGAATGGCTTCCGTTCGAGGTGGACACCGCAACCAATCAGCGTGCTCGCAAGTGGCTGTCGCATGACGGCTACTACGAATACAACGATGGTGAAGTGTTCGACGCTCTGCCCTTCATCCCGAAGACGAGCAAGAACGAGAGCCGCAAGGTGTTGCTGGACAGCCAGCAAAGCATGGACAACCTGGAGCGATGGGTCATCAACCACATTGGTGACGGCAATCGCAACAACATGCTGCTGCGCTACGCAATGATCCTGGTCGATGCCGGGTTCAGCTTCGACAACATCCGACAGAAGGTGATCAGTCTCAACGACAAGATCGCTGACAAGTTGGAAGAGGTCGAGATCGAGAAGACCATCATGGTGAGTGTGATGCGTGCCATCTCCAAGAAGCCTTAATCCAACAGAAAGAAACTATGAAGCCTCTGTATCAACCGATGCGCAGCAGCAGCAACTACCAACGTGTCTCCAAGATGAACACGGCCTTTGGCAATCCCAAGGGCGACGCTGAACGCATCGACTGGGCTCGTGTCCGTCGCCAAGTCCTCAACATCGCCGACGAGTTCGGCGAGACGGTCATCGCCCTGGGCGCAGACGCCGAGGTGGTCAAGGACGCAGTGGCCCACCTCAAGTTCGTGGCCAGCAAGGCGATCAACCCCATTGACCGCGACCTGGTGCGTGACGGCCTGTGCGACATGCATGTGTTCGGCTACGGCGCTCATCACCTGATGGGCATCGATGCCGACGCGGACATGAACGCGGTGGTCGATGGCGTCATGACCCGGTTCATGAAGGACCCAGACGATCGCCTGGCCACCCAGATCATGCACGCCAAGAAGGGCGTGACGGAGGTGTACGTCGAGGGCGACTACCCAACCATGGTGCTCAAGTCGGCCAGCGACCAACCGGACGCCCCCAAGGGCAAGTTCCTGAAGTCTGCCAGCTACCAGGACACGGTGTTCCCCGCAGTCTGATTCAGTGCGCCGTCCCGGCGCTTCTTCGAAAACAACGGAAACCATGACATACCTACTCGTCATCTGGACTGTCGTCGGCTTGGCTTACGCACCCGGCGTGAGGATCAAGGAATACGACTGGCGACCCATGGCCTCGTTCAGCAGCGCCGCAGTCTGCAGATCAGCAGCTGCACAGATGGGTATCCCACCCGAGCGCTATCGCTGCATCAGCCAAAACACAGAAGGAAACCAATGACCCAAGAAACCAACGACCACCTGCTCATGATCTGCGGCAAGTCGGCCACCGGCAAGTCCGCATCCCTCATGGGGCTGGAGGATCAGGCTGGTGTCTGGTACGCCAACTGCGAGGCCGGAAAGAAGCTCCCATTCCGGTCCAAGTTCCGCCAGTTCACGATCACGGACCCGCTCCAGATCTACGAGCTGTTCGATGCGGCGGAGGCAACTGATTCGAAGTGCCACACGATCATCATCGACAGCCAGACCTACCTCATGGACATGTACGAGTCCATGTACGTGCTGAACGCAGCTGACGGCCAGAAGGCCTGGGGCAACTTCAGCCAGTACTTCAAGGTGCTGATGCAGCAACACGTTGCACGCAGCACCAAGAGGGTGATCTTCACCGCCCACACCGCCGAGACGCTCAACGCCGGCGAGATGGTGATGGAGACCAAGATCCCTGTGAAGGGTTCGCTCAAGAGCAACGGTATCGAGTCCTACTTCACCGTTGTCCTGGCATCGAAGAAGGTGACGATCAAGCAGCTGGAAGGCATGAAGTCCGACCTGCTGAACATCACTCCGGAAGAAGAGGCCCTTGGCTTCAAGTACGTCTTCCAGACCAAGATCACCAAGGAAACCGTGGGCGAGCGCATTCGCGGTCCTCTCGGCCTGTTCTCGACGAAGGAAACCTTCATCGACAACAACGTGCAGCTGGTCCTCGACCGGCTCAAAGAGTACTACGCCAGCGAAGAAGCTCCCTTCTAAGCCGTAGCACTGCGCTCCCCCAAACCAACCAAAGAAAGCAAACCATGTCCCTCCTCAAAGCACTCGCGTCGAACGACGACACCATCAAGCAAGAAACCGACAGCGTTGGCAGCGGCGGCGTCGTCGATTCGAACGCCTACCTGTCCACCATCACCATGGCCTACGTGACGATCGCCAAGAGCGAAGCGATGGGCATCGTGATCCACGCCAAGACCGACGCCGGCCGTGACGTGCGCCAGACGATCTACGTCACCAGCGGCAAGGACAAGGGCAAGAAGAACTTCTACGTGGACAAGACCGGCGAGAAGCACTTCCTGCCTGGCTTCAACATGGTCAACTCGATCTGCCTGCTGACGGTCGGCAAGCCCCTGGACGAGTTCGACACCCCGGAGAAGCTGGTCAGCGTCTACTCGCCGGAAGCCAAGGCCGAAGTGCCGACCAAGGTCCCGGTGCTCGTCGATCTGATCGGCCAGAAGATCTACCTCGGCCTCATCAAGCAGATCGTAGACAAGACGACCAAGGACAGCAACGGCGTCTACCAGCCGAACGGCGAGACCCGTGAAGAGAACGAGCTCGACAAGGTGTTCCGCGCCGAGGACAAGCTGACGACCGCCGAGATCCGCGCCGGTTCCACCGAAGCGACCTTCTTCGAAACCTGGACCAAGAAGTGGGTCGGACAGCCTGCCCGCAACAAGGCCAAGGGTGGCTCGGGCGTGGCCGGTGCACCGAAGGTCGGTGGCGCTCCTGGCAGCACCCCGAAGCCGACCACGAGCCTGTTCGGCGCGAAGGCCGCCTGAGCGTGAAGACCAATGGTGCGACCTGGAAAGCCTACTTGGCTTCCTGGCCGGAAGACCAGTGGTTCGACGACAGCGACGAGAACGTCAAAGGCGTGATGCTCGATGGGGATGACCCATCGGACGACGCGCAGGTGGAGTTCACATGCGGTGTCGTCTTCGCCTCACGAGAGGACGAGGAAGGAACCAGCCTGGTCCGTCACTTCAGAGCCTGGGAACGCAGCCTCTCCGTCACCACGGTGGTGGTTGAGGTTCCCAGGGCCAAGCTCGACGAGCTCAAGGCCTGGCTCAAAACCAACGGCGGCAAG
>Ga0163161_10003957_pt1 | contig 10397 bp, 9 predicted proteins | sample S45metaG_FD_129847 | JGI IMG/M metagenome (GOLD analysis project Ga0163161, IMG submission 129847) | Switchgrass rhizosphere microbial communities from Kellogg Biological Station, Michigan, USA - S4-5 metaG | ecosystem: Host-associated > Plants > Roots > Rhizosphere > Soil | place: USA: Michigan... | reverse complement strand
CCACGGCCAATAGCAGTGACACCCCGTCCAGAACGCTCATGGAAGTCTCTCCGTTTAGCGGCGAGTGCCGCGTGTGGGGCAATTGTCCGCAGGAGTGGCGTAAAGGAACGAGAGCGAGGGGGTGGGCGGGGCGTAACGATGGCGTAAAGAGTGGGTTTATGCGCGGTTTACACAGGGGGTTTGCAGCGTCCGGGCGGGCGCTATCGGGAGCAAGCCCCCTCCCACACTTGACCGAGTTGTCATGCCGAGCGCCAGTCAGCCTGTGGGACGGGGCTTGCTCCCGATAGCGTCGGCACCGTCACCGCCGCACCTATCTGGTGCGACGCCGGCAAATTTCAAACGCCAAACCATCCCCCACACGACAGTTGCGCCGCTTTACGACAATGATTCTCAGGCTGGCATGGCCGCTGCAACACCTTGAATCATTCCAAACCGTTCAGGGAGCGCAACACGATGAACACACAACTCAAACCCACCTTGGGCACCCTGCATTTATGGGGCATTGCCGTCGGGCTGGTGATTTCCGGGGAATACTTCGGCTGGAGCTACGGCTGGGGCGTTGCTGGCACCTTGGGCTTCCTGGTGACCTCGTTGATGGTCGCCGCGATGTACACCTGCTTTATTTTCAGTTTCACCGAGCTGACTACCGCCATTCCTCACGCAGGCGGGCCGTTTGCCTACAGTCGTCGGGCGTTTGGGGAGAAAGGCGGCTTGATCGCTGGCCTCGCCACCCTGATCGAATTTGTCTTCGCCCCGCCCGCCATCGCCTTGGCTATCGGCGCTTATCTGAATGTGCAGTTCCCGGCCCTGGATCCCAAACATGCGGCCGTCGGTGCCTACATCGTCTTCATGGGCCTGAACATTCTCGGGGTGAAACTGGCCGCTACCTTCGAGTTGGTGGTGTGCGTGCTCGCCGTCGCGGAACTGCTGGTGTTCATGGGCGTGGTTGCGCCCGCGTTCAGCTTCAGCAACTTTGCCTTGAATGGCTGGGCCGGTTCCGACACCTTCGGCGCCCCGGCAATTGCCGGGATGTTCGCGGCGATTCCGTTTGCCATCTGGTTCTTCCTGGCCATCGAAGGCGCGGCCATGGCAGCCGAGGAAGCGAAAGATCCGAAGCGCACCATTCCAAAAGCCTACATCAGCGGCATCCTGACCCTGGTGATCCTGGCCATGGGCGTGATGTTCTTCGCCGGCGGCGTGGGCGATTGGCGCACCCTGTCGAACATCAACGATCCACTGCCGCAGGCGATGAAAACCGTGGTGGGCGACAGCTCCGGCTGGCTGCACATGCTCGTGTGGATCGGCCTGTTCGGCCTGGTGGCGAGCTTTCACGGCATTATCCTGGGCTACTCGCGCCAGTTCTTCGCCCTGGCTCGCGCCGGTTACCTGCCATCTTTCCTCGCCAAATTGTCGCGCTTTCAGACACCACACCGGGCAATCATCGCCGGTGGCGTGGTCGGCATCGCCGCGATCTATAGCGATGGCCTGATCAACCTGGGCGGCATGACCCTGACTGCGGCGATGATCACCATGGCGGTATTCGGCGCCATCGTGATGTACATCATGAGCATGCTCAGCCTGTTCAAACTGCGTAAGACCGAGCCGCTGCTGGAACGGACCTTCCGTGCACCGGGTTATCCGATCGTGCCCGGCATTGCGTTGGTACTCGCGGTGGTGTGCCTGGTGGCCATGGCGTGGTTCAACACGCTGATCGGGCTGATCTTCCTCGGCTTTATGGCCGTGGGTTTCATCTACTTCCAGATGACCGCGCAGGACCGTGCCGATGCACCGGCAGACGCAATGTTGACCGGGCTCTAAGGTTTCGAGGCAGAACGGGCCTACACTGAACTACTCAGAAAGCCCGTAACTCAAAGTAGTTATTACCGTGGGAAAATTCTCCCACGGCAATCTGCCTCAAGGAGAGCCTTATGCCGTGGTATGCGTGGTTGATTATGGTAGTTGCGATCGGGTCGATCGTCGGAGGGCTGATGATGCTGCGTGACAGCGCCAACAAGGTGGAACTCACCGACGAACAACGCAAACGCGTGGCCGAGCGCAACGCCCAGGCGGACTCCAAGGACGCGCAGGACCGCTAGGACCGCTTACTCCCAATCCGCCTTGGCAATCTGCAACCCGTGCTGCCCTTTATAGGCAGCACGCTCCGGCTGGCTCCAGCCGCTCAGCAACTCATCCTCCAACCTGTAGATCTCAACCCCCAGGGGACGACACACCGTCAGCGGGTCCTGCGCATCCGGCCCCCACATCGGCAGCGACAAATCCCCGCCTGGGCACGTCGACAGCGCACAGAGCAAATCAATCTCGGCAAAGAACTCCAGGTAATCGCCCTTCTGCGCCGGGCACGCTTTCATGAAGTACATGTCGTCATGATTGAGGCCGGTGCACTGGAAAATATTCAGCACGTCATGCACGTCGAATTCCGTCAGACCGTGAGGCAAAACCGCACGGGTCAGGTTCGAGTGGCAATGGTGATGGAAGTCCTCCCCCGTCAGCATGCGGTTTACGTAAGGGTCGCAACGCGTGCCAAGCAAGTCGTGCAGACGCCCACCGTGCTCGTCAATGCCGTAACTGGCCAAGCTGTCATCGGTGATGGTGACCAAAGGTCGCAGGAACGGCAGGTTCGACCATAAACGGTCATGGGTACTGACATGGGCACCCTGCAATTGGCGGGTGCGTGCGGCCCAGAGACGTTCACGGGGATCGTTGGCGTTCCACACGTTAAAGTCGCCCACCTGCGGGCCCACCGGCGTGGTGACACGAAACACATGCCCGGCGGGCACCTTCCAGGCCCGGCCGGTACGAATCGGTACCTCGAACTGCTCGATGAGCGTGCGTTGATCCGCGCGATCACGAATACGCTCATAGAATGCCGTGTCGACCTGCAGCGCCGAGCCTTTGCTGACCTGGTAAGCGGCCGGATAGTCTTTGTACATGGTGCAGATCCTCGCTCATGGATGGGTAACAGGCCCGGCGCTGACCTGGGCAAATAACTCGTCGAACAGGGGCCGGCGCATCAATCCGACGATAGGCCGATGGAACAACAAAATCATCTCGCGATTGTTGAACAATCTTCCATCCAGACGTAATCACATTCCATGCCAACGCCCTAAACGCCGACAAAAGTGTAAAAAAGCTCAAGTTGGTTAAAATGCCAGCCTGCGACCGAGGCTGCCCCATGCGTTATTCACAAAACCACAAAGCCCAAACCCACCAACGCATCATCAAGGAAGCGTCTGCACGCTTTCGCCGCGACGGCATCGACGCCACCGGCCTGCAGCCACTGATGAAAGCGTTGAACCTGACCCACGGCGGCTTTTACGCGCATTTCAAATCCAAGGGCGAATTGGTGGAGACAGCCCTGCAAGCGGCGGCTGCAGACCTGGATGCCCATTGCGACATGCTGTTCAGCCAGGAACGGCCGCTGGACGCATTTATCGACAGTTACCTGTCTGAATGGCACCTGACCTCCCCGGACCAGGGCTGCCCGTTGCCAACGATGTCTTCAGAGCTGGGACTGAGAGGCCAACCCAGTGCGACAACGGACCAGGTGCTCGACGCAAGGCTAAAGCAAATAGAAACGGCGTTGGGAGAGGGGCGTTGCGATGCAAAGAGCCTGGTGATGATGTCGACACTGGTGGGCGCATTAGTACTGGCCAGGAGTGTTGAAGACCCTAAATTGGCGAGACGCATCCTGGACGTCGTGCGCGAAAGCCTGAAAACGCAGAACCCGGAGGATAAAAAGGCCGATCAATGATCGGCCTCTTGGGTGGTTCAGTTGATAGCCAGCCTATCGCGATTCTTCTCCAGCAACGCCTTGCCGATACCCTTCACTTCCAACAACTCATCCACCGCCGTGAACGGACCATTGCTTTCGCGATAGGCGATGATCGCCTTGGCTTTAGCGGCGCCAATACCGAACAAGTCACGACGCAGGGTTTCGGCGTCGGCGGCGTTCAGGTTGACCTTGGCGGATTGCTCGACCTGGGTCATCTGGGCGGTGATGGGGGTTGGGGCTTCGGGTTTGATGGACTGGGCTGCGTTGGTGGCGACGGAGAGGGTGGTGAGGAAGGCGAAAATAAGGGAAGAAATGTAGGTGTTCTGCATTGGTGACGCTCCATGACATCGTTGAGAGAAAAGCAGCTTTCCGAAGCTGCTTTTCAAACTTAGGTGATATCAGGCAACTGTCAAAAACGTGTTCATTACAGGATGTGAAGTAGCAGCTTTGCTATTTGGTTATTGCACTTACACCAAGTAGCATTCGGTACGACCTCAATTACACACTGCTGCGTTCCAACTCACCAGCCCGAAACTTGACTGCCAATAAAACCAGCGGCACATAGGCCACTGTCAATACTGCCGCACCGTCCAAATCGTAGATAACAACGCACAGTGCCGCAGGCAATAGCCACAAAATGTTGATTGCTCCTACTGCCAGAGTCACAGGCAAATGGGCACCAAAACGGCGTGACGCGAACTGGTATGCATGGCTACGGTGAGCTTCGTAGACTTTATCTCCTCGTACCAGACGGCGTAACAAGGTGAATGTAGCATCTACAATGAACACGCCAAGGAGTATCAGCCAAGCCCAAAAGAACTTGGGAGAGACCCAGGCCGCCTGCAGCGATAGAACGCCCAATGCCATGCCAAGAAATCCACTCCCGGCATCGCCCATGAATATCTTGGCTGGCGGAAAGTTCCAGAGTAAAAACCCTGCAACACAACTGGCCAGAGCAACTAATGACCAAGCGTGCGCCGGCGTGTCGTTGATCCAATATAAGAGACAGCCAGACAGACAAACCGTCACCGCTTCAACACCGGCGATGCCATCGATGCCATCCATAAAGTTATAAAGATTAAGCATCCACACCAAATAAACGACCGCGAAAAAATACCCAACCCAACTGATATCAACCTTAACGCCGTACAGGCTTATAGCCGGCAACCCTCCCAGCCACACCACCGCCCATATCGCCGACGTAAAGTGCGCCAACAGTCGCCAGCGCGCGGCTATATGCCCATGGTCATCCAAAAAACCAACAACGGCAGTCAACACACCTGCACCGGTTAATGCGTAAAACAATGTGGGAGGTATCAGCCCTCCCGCAAACATGCCGAGCAACGCCACGATATAGCTCAGAACAATCGCCACGCCACCGCCACGCGGTGTGGGTATGGAGTGCGAACTGCGCCCATTGGGAATATCGAGCATTTTTCGCGACAACGCATAGCGACGCAGGGCAGCGGTCAGAAAAAAAGAAAGCCCGGTCAATGCCGGAACCAGCCACCAATAGTTCATTATCCGAACAACTCCAAAAACATACATTTCTTATTGGTACTGATGTGTCGGCCTTATACACACCCCAGAAAATGACGATTCAATTTCTGTGTGACTCAAAGGCCGTCAGCATTTTCCTGACGGCGCCGGTGAATCAGATCGACAATCTGGCACTCGGGCACGTAGCCACTCACCGTCGCGCCGAGCAACTCGCGCAGTTGGACATAATCATCCGCAGCGACGGCATCCAGCAGTGCCGAGATTGCCAGTTTGAATGGCTCCCATGACAGGTGCTCCTCATCGGCGCGCATGATCATCGAGTGCTCGGTCGGCGATACGTTGTCCCCAATCAGCAATTCTTCATAGAGCTTTTCACCGCGACGCAGTCCAGTGAACTCAATCGCGATATCTCCGTTAGGCTTCTCATGACTACGCAATGACAGGCCCGACAGGTGAACCATCTTTTCAGCCAAGTCGGCAATCTTTACCGGTTGCCCCATATCGAGCACAAACACGTCGCCACCCTGCCCCATGGCGCCTGCTTGAATGACCAACTGCGCAGCTTCGGGAATGGTCATGAAATAGCGGGTCATGTTCGGGTGGGTCACTGTAATCGGGCCACCGCTCTTTATCTGCTCCCGAAACAACGGAATGACGGAACCCGACGAGCCCAGTACATTACCGAAACGCACCATGGTAAAGCGTGTCTTGTTGGTGCAGGGTTGCGTCTCGTGCTCACCGAACAACAGCGGTTCGGGCTCCCGACTGAGCGCCTGCAAGGTCATCTCAGCCAGTCGCTTGGTACACCCCATGATGTTGGTCGGCCGCACCGCCTTATCGGTGGAGATCAACACAAAGTGTTCTACACCTGCTCGCACCGCAGCCTGCGCGGTAAGCAATGTCCCGAGGACATTATTCAACACACCCTCAGCGACGTTATGTTCGACGATGGGTACGTGTTTGTAGGCGGCTGCGTGATAAACCGTATTAACCTTCCAGGTATGCATGACATCCAGTAAACGCTCACTGTTGCGAATCGAACCCAGGATCGGCACCAACTCCAGGTTCAACCCTTCATCCTGGATCAGCTTCTCAAGTTCAGTCTGGATGCTGTAGAGATTGAATTCACTGTGCTCAAACAGGATCAGCGCCGTCGGCTGACTGGTGAGGATTTGCCTGCATAACTCCGAGCCAATGGAGCCGCCGGCCCCGGTCACGAGGACAACATGATTGCGGATGCAGCGCTCGAACAAAGCCTGTTGCGCCGCAACAGGATCGCGACCGAGCAGATCGACAATATCAACCTCCTGCAGATCACTGACACTGACGCGACCATTGGCCAGGTCCATGAACCCGGGGATCGTACGCACGTGTACCGGATAACACTCAAGTCCAGCCAGAATCTCACGGCGTCGAGCACGCGAGGCCGATGGAATAGCCAACAGTACTTCGGTGGCGCCGGTCTCCTCGATCATCTGCTCAATATCAGAAGAAGGGTAAACCTTAAGCCCGGCGATGACCCGCCGCGCGATACTCGCGTCGTCGTCGATGATCGCAACCGGTCGCATTGATTTGTCCGAGCGCAGCGCCGCGACCAATTGGTTACCTGCGGCTCCCCCCCCATAGACAGCGACCTTGGTGGCATCATCGTCTTGGCGTAGAAAAGGCACATGCTGACCGGCCAGGAACCAGTCGCCGAGAAAATACTGGCGCATGAACAACCGTAATCCGCCGATCATCAGCAAACTCAGCCACCAGAAGTTGATGATCAACGAACGTGGCACCAATACGTTAGGCCGGTACAAATAGACATAGACGGTTAATACCAGCGACGACAACGCCACGGCTTTAAAGATACTGACCAACGCTTCATTGCCGAAATAGCGCATCACCGCGCGATAAAGGCCAAACCGGATAAAAATAGGCACAGAAATGATGGGGGCGGCGATAAACAACCACGCGTAATCACCGAACGGGTTGATGGGTCGCTCAATCCCCAGTCTCACGACAAACGACAGCCACAGTGCAAACCAGACCAACAGCACATCAACCATTAACTGCAAGACACGCTTGTAGCTACGCGGCAAATTTAATAAACGCTCACGCATTGCCCGAGATCCCTTCGTTCGACTTTCGGATTGCCCACCCCCCTTGCCTTCCACGCTTAATGCTCCAGAAAGTCTTTTGCCGTTTTTTCAAGAGCCCCATTCACACTGATCACCGGGGTCCATTCAAGCAATGCCTTGGTTTTGTTGATGTCGACCTGAAGCGATCCACACAGACGTTGGGATAAGGCTTTTTTTCCAAGCAATTGCGCGAGGCCACTCAACAGCCACATTGGCAGTGGCAACAGACGCGCTGGCTGACCCAATGCCCGTGCCATGCGCCGCAGCAATTCAGTGGTAGACAGGTCTTCATCGTCGCTCACCAAAAACACTTGATTCGCAGCGCCAGGATGGTGTGCACACGTCACTATAAGGTCGACCAGATTGTCCAACGCCACCAGGCTTCGTTTGTTGCTGACAGCCCCCAGCGGCAAAGGCACGCCACGATTGAGCCAGGCCATCATGCTGCGAAAGTTGGCTTTTACCCCTGGGCCGTACACCAGCACCGGACGAATAATCACGACTTCCATCTGCGTTTCGGCGGAGAGCTTCAGCAATACATGCTCCGCCTCCAACTTGGAGATGCCATAGGGATCTATTGGAGCAGGCACGTCATCTGCCGTGTAAGGGCAACCCGGTAACGTGCCCTCACCGTTGACCTTGATCGAACTCAGGTAGATGAAACGGCGAACACCGGCCGCTGCCGCTTGTTCTGCCAAACGTAATGTCCCGTGCACATTCACACGCCGGAAAGCCTCCAGCGGGTCGGATTCACGCTCGTCCATGACATGGACCCGAGCCGCACAGTGGATGACCACGTCAACCCCTTCAAGCGCCGGCTGCCAGTCGTTGTGCGGTTCAAGTCCCGGGGCCTGAAAGACCTCAAGACGCGCGAATGGCTGCGAGGGTAGACGCCGATAGACCGAACGCACCGCGTACCCCGGATCACTCAGCAGACGAGCCTGAACCGCAGCCCCGACAAAGCCACTGGCTCCGGTCAGAAGAACACGTGTCATAACGATCTCAAGCCTTTTTCCACACCGTACGATTGATGTAATCGGTGTAACTCAGCACCACACGAACCACCTGTAACGAAACCGGCCCACCTTGATAATCCGCGACCACTGGCACCTTGCGTTGCCCGCGCACGTGCTGGCTGGTAACCACCCGAACCGCGTCCATCACGGACTCGCGCTTGAGGCCGCTCATGATCAGTGTGCCCTCATCCATACCCTCGGGGCGCTCATGGGCGTTGCGTAAGGTGACCGCCGGCAGGCTCAACAGGGAAGCCTCTTCGGTGATGGTGCCGCTATCGGACAGCACGCAAAACGCCGACATCTGCAGCTTGATGTAATCCAGCAGACCGAACGGTTTGACGAAACGGATCAGCGGATGGTCAAGGGACTCACCCAAAGCCTCCAGACGTTTGCGTGTACGTGGGTGTGTCGAGACGATCAGAGGGAAACCATAGTGGTCCGCCAGGGCACGCAGGGTATCCAGCAAATCCCGCAGGTTCTCCGGGGTATCGACGTTCTCTTCGCGGTGGGCGCTGACAATGAAGAACTTATCCTGCTCCAGGCCACTACGCGCCAACACATCGGATTGCTCGATCTTGGGCATGTAGTAGTCGAGCACTTCCTGCATGTGCGAGCCGGTCTTGATGATCGTTTCCGGACGAATGCCTTCGGCGATCAGATAGCGGCGGGCATGCTCGGTCAACACCATGTTGATGTCACTGAGGTGGTCCAGCACTTTGCGGTTGAGTTCTTCAGGCACCCGCTGATCGAAGCAGCGGTTTCCGGCCTCCATATGAAACACCGGAATCTTGCGACGCTTGGCGGCGATCACTGCAAGGCAGGTATTGGTGTCCCCGTAGAGCAGCAACGCGTCAGGCTGTTCCAGCTCGAAGATTTCATCGGATTTGGCAATGACCTCGGCGATGGTTTTCGCGGCGGTATCGCCGGCAGCACCCAGGAAGTGGTCCGGCTTGCGAATTTCCAAGTCGTCGAAGAACACCTGATTGAGTTCGTAATCGTAGTTCTGCCCAGAGTGCACCAGGACATGATTGACCTGACGATCCAGCTCGGCGATGACCCGGCTCATTTTGATCAGCTCGGGACGCGTGCCGACGAGTGTCATCACCTTAAGCATCGAGTTGCTCCTTGATGTAATCAAGCTTGAGTAGCAGTTCCTTGATGCCAGGTACATCCAGGCGTTCTGTATTGTGGGAAGTGTAATCATCCATGTCGGAGATCAGCTGCTCCCCCTCAACAAAGTACTTCTTGTAATTCAGGTCGCGGTTATCTGCCGGAATACGGTAATAGCGCCCCATATCCTCGGCCTTGGCCATTTCCTCCCGCGACACCAGGGACTCATAGAGTTTCTCGCCGTGGCGGGTACCTATGACCTTGACCTCATTGCTCTTGGCGAACAGTTGCTTGAGCGCTTCGGCCAGGTCACCGACAGTGGAGGCCGGTGCTTTCTGAACGAACAAATCGCCCTGCTGGCCGTGCTCAAACGCGTGCAGGACCAGGTCGACCGAGTCTTCAAGTGACATAAGGAAACGTGTCATTTCAGGATCCGTGACCGTGAGCACTTCACCTTTGCGCAGTTGATCGACAAACAATGGAATGACCGAGCCGCGCGAAGCCATGACGTTGCCGTAACGTGTTGCGCAAATAACCGGCCCCTTGACCGGGATCATGCGCGACTTGGCCACCATCAACTTCTCGGCCATCGCCTTGGAGATGCCCATGGCATTGATCGGATAAACAGCTTTGTCGGTGCTTAATACAACGACGCGCTGCACGCCCGTCGCAATGGCGGCATTCAATACGTTTTCGGTGCCCAGTACGTTGGTACGCACTGCTTCCATAGGATAGAACTCGCAGGAGGGCACCTGTTTGAGCGCAGCGGCATGGAAGATGTAATCGACGCCGACCATTGCCTGGGACAGGCTGTCGTAATCGCGCACATCACCGATGTAGAACTTGACCTTG
>Ga0163161_10003955_pt1 | contig 10398 bp, 1 predicted proteins | sample S45metaG_FD_129847 | JGI IMG/M metagenome (GOLD analysis project Ga0163161, IMG submission 129847) | Switchgrass rhizosphere microbial communities from Kellogg Biological Station, Michigan, USA - S4-5 metaG | ecosystem: Host-associated > Plants > Roots > Rhizosphere > Soil | place: USA: Michigan... | reverse complement strand
GAGGTGTCCACACAGGACGGCAGCCTGACGATCGCAGGCACTCCGGCCACGGGCACACTGCAGGGTCGCGTGCTGAACGCGATGGGCCAGGGAGTGGCCTATGCCAAGGTCGCGCTCACGAGTCCCGCGGGCAAGGTCGTCACCTTGGCCGACGACAAGGGCAAGTTCACGTTTAGCGGACTTGGCGTCGGCGGCAGCTTCATGCTCAATGCGGCTGCAGACGGTTTCAGGTTCGAGCCGCAGCCGGTCGTCATTGTTCAGGGCGTCAACAAGGTCAATCTGATCGCGTTGCCGTAATTCATGCCTTACTGCCCGGTCTTTCGGGCAATGAGCTTAGCGAGGCATACGACACAGGGTATTTGCTACAATAGATACCCGGTCGTATGCCTCGCAATTTATACATCTCGGAAAACCAGAACTTCTCTCTCGCCGTACGCGGTCTTCTGTGAATGCATCAGATGGGGTTGTTATCGGTTCTAACACAGGAGACTTGATCGAGCTATGCCGCTATTGCGTAAGGTGAACTCACAGGTGCGAACGCTCTTTTCGAACCTGGGCGGCAGAGCTCTGATGTTCACAGCGGCCCTTATCATTCTTTTCCTGGTCACAAGCGCCGCCATCGTCGCCGCCGGCGGATCAGGCAACGTACCTTTGGCCCGGCTGCCGTTCATTTCGTCATCCGACTATGCGGCCGGCGTGCTGACGCCGCCGATCCACCTGACAGCCCCGACCTCTCAGCGGCTTGTCCCGTCGACATTCGACGAGTTTTTTACGATCAGTGATGTGACAGGCGACAACATCCTCTCTTTTCAGTTCAACGTTCAGTTCGACCCGAATGTCATCAACCCCAATGGTTCTAACTTTGGCTGCAGCACGGCGAACACGATAGCATCACAGTCGAACCCAACGTGCAATGTAACAAACGGCAACACACTGCGGGTGGTGTGGTTCCATCCGAGCCAGCCGCTAACCGGCTCGGGCCCGCTGCTCAGGGTGACGTGGACGACGGCGCCCCAGGCCGTTGTGGGCAATGTCTCGCCGTTGAATTTCCTGACGTCACCACCCGGCCAGCAGCCACGGTTCTTTGACGTAAACGGTAACGAGGTGCTGCCGGTCGTTCCTCACAACGGACAGATCACTCTGGTTGCCCAATTATCAACGCCGACGCCGACACCAACACCGACACCCGGTATTACTCCGCCGCCCACGCCCACGCCTACGCCGACACCGACGCCGACTCCGACGCCGACGCCAACGCCGACGACTACACCGACACCGACTGTAACGCCGACGCCGACGTTTACGATCAGCGGGCATATTGCTTATCGTGACGGCGGTCCGTCGGTGAACAACGTGACGTTGACGCTGACCGGAAACAACGGATTCGTGACGCAGATGACGACGACCGACAGCAGCGGCAACTACTCGTTCACCGGAATACCGGCGGGCAATAACTACACCGTGACACCGTCGAAGACCGGAGCTCCGAACGGGCTCGAGTCATTCGACGCTGCGCTGGTGGCGCGGTTCGTTGCAGGGCTCGACGTCCCGACACCCAATCAGGTCATCGCCGGCGATGCAGACGGTGACAACATGCTTACGTCATTTGACGCGGCGCTGATCGCACGGTACGTCGCCGGATTGTCGGGATACGGTTTTGTCGGCACGTGGAGGTTCGTGCCTGCTAACCGGTCGTATCCGGCCCTCGGCGGTGATCAGATGAACCAGAACTTCACCGCCATTCTCATCGGTGAGGTCTCGGGCAACTGGTTCGCGACTGGTCCGGGTGCCGGCGCCGACGCGCCTTCGTGGACCGAATCCGACAACGCCTTGGACATCCCACAGCCTTTGTCGGGTGTAATGCTCGCACTGCCTAAAGTTACGGCCCTGCCGGGAGCCAGCATCACAATGCCTGTCACGGTCGGCGACCTGACGAACCGCGGAGTCACGGCCTTTGACCTCGATATCGCTTTCGATCCGTCGATGCTGCAGCCCCAGCAAGATCCGATCGACACCGAGGGCACGCTGGCGGCCGGAATGCTCGTCACGCCAAACGCGACGGAGCCGGGCCATCTCATCATCTCGGCCTTCCAGGCCACCGAGATCGGAGGCGCAGGCACGCTGATCAACCTGAAGTTCACGGTGACGGGCGCGTCGGGACAGGCGGCCGTGTTGGGTTTTGCGGACCACACGGACCAGAACGCCATTTTTCATCCGGCAGCACGATTCAACGCAGGCCAGCCGACGGCCGTCACGATAAAAGGCACGGTCAAGATCATCGGGCCTTCAGGCGGCGATAGTTTCTGGTTGCGATCGGGATCAACGTCCGGCGGATACTTTAAGGATCTCGGGATCCTGTTCTAGAGCCTTGCGGTCCCGGGTGGGTGAATCCAGTCGATCCCGCCGAAGAACCGTACAGATCACTTCGGTTCAGTAATGTCACAGCACAGAATTAGAGCAAAAGACCCGTCTTAGCATCATCGAGGCGGTTTTTTTGCGCCCGAAATAAAATACGGCGCTGTCCCACTGTCCCAAGCTGTCCCACGACCACGTTGGGACAAATAAATCGCCTTGTTTCAACAACTTACCGGCAAAAATGAGGCAAAAACCGAAATTTTGCAAAAAACTATTTTCAAAGACCACGGCTTTAGCACTCGCGGTATTATGACGCGAGAAAACCCAAGCCCAAAGACCAACGGGCCAACCATCCTACACCTTTTCCGAACCGATTTAAATGCCATTTTGCGGATAATGCGGATTTTGCCGATCTCCTGAAAAGGAAAGCAGGACGAGACCGCACCTTCGAGTATTTTGCATTGTGAATTCTGCGTTACAGGGCCCCCTTTTTGCTTGACAACGGGGCGAATATACCTATACTCACTCCATTAGTTCGGAAAACCAGAAGCTCTAACAACCAGCCCCCTCCGTGTGTCCTGTGTGTGCGACGGAGATTTGTGCGTTGCTAAAAGCTGTCACCGAGGCGTTACCCCCTTTGGAGAGAATATGTTGAAGACCGCCTTTCGCTCGCGATATGTTATCGCCGCGTCCCTTGTCCTGGCCCTCGCCGCAATCACAGCAGCCGCAAGCTGGACGGATTACCTAGATCCGTTCAGCTACTTCTCTCAACAAGGCGACACGGCGGCGCAGCCGCCCCAAGGCACCACCGCGCCCACCCCCGACGGCCCGATGGGCATTGCTTCATGCCAGACTGCGGGCCCCGTTGAGGTGTTTGGCTCAGTGCTTGGCACGACACCGACCGCCTATGGGACCTTGGGCGCCGCTTTCACGGCAATCAACGCTGGCACGCATACCGGGACGATAACGGTCTACATTTGTGCGGACACGAATGAACTAGCGGCTACTGCCACCTTGAACGCAAGTGGCTCGGGATCTGCCTCATACACGAGCTTATTTATGGCTCCCGCAGGTGGACCACGGACAATTTCAGGCGCGACGACGGCCGGCGCGCCGATGATCGATCTCAACGGCGCCGACAATGTCACGATCAACGGTCAAAACACAGGCGGTATTACACTCACTATCGTCAACACAACGGCTCCGGGAAGCAGCGGTACAAGCACAATTCGTTTTATCGGAGGCGCAACAAGTAATACGATCACAAACTGCAACCTTCAGGGGTCCAAGGGAACTTCGGTTGCGACAAACGGTGCGGTTGTTACTTTCAGTACCGATGGGGTCACGGCAAATGGTAACGATAACAACACGATCTCAAACAACAATATCGGCCCGGCGGGTGCCAACTTGCCAACGACGGGCATCCAGTGTAACGGTTCGACGACCACGACCGCGATCGGCAACAGCGGACTGATAATTGACAATAACAATATATTTGATTTCTTTGGCGCGGCTGTAACGAGCGCGGGTATTACGGTCAACGGCGGTTGCAATACGTTCTCGATTACAAACAATCGGTTTTATCAAACCGGAACCCGAACCTGGACGACCGGCGCTTTGCATACCCCGATTCTGATGAACAGCACGACAGCAACAAGCGGTGTTCAGGGAATGACGATCACCGGCAATATCATCGGGTATGCCTCCAATACGCAGACGGGAACCTATACTCTGACCGGTTCAACGGGGAGTTTCAACGGTATTAAGTTCTTGGGAATCACCGGCGGCACTGTTTCGAACATTAGTTCGAACACTGTCGCCTCGGTAAGTCTAACGGGCGTGACTTCAAGCGGCACGAGTACCAGCAGCCCATTCACGGGGTTACTGCTTCAAACCGGCCTTATGAATTCAAACAGCAACACCATTGGCAGCCAAGCTGCAACTGGTTCGCTGACTTACTCGACCACAACGACCACTTCGACAGATGTACACGGAATATACAACTTTAGTTCCGACGATTGGACGGCGAACAGCAATAACATCGGCGGTATTTCCGTAACCAATCTTGGTGCGTCAGGTACGTTTGTCACCTACGGTTTGCGCGCAAATACAAGCACCGCGAAGACTTTCAGTGCGTCGTCAAATAACGTTGGCGGGACGATCGCAAATTCGATTCAGTTGACTTCGACCGGAACCTCGTCGCAGGTTATCGGCATGTTGACGGCTAATGCGCTCGCAAGTTGGACTTCTAACACAGTTCGCAATCTGACCAACAACAATGGTACCGGAACAACTACAAGCGCATCGGTGATCGGCATGTCCTCGACGACAACTACACCGAGTCATACTCTTTCTCAGAACACGATCTTCAATTTGACTAATACTAATACAACCGGGGCCAGTGTTGTGACCGGTATCCAGTTCACAGGCAGCACCGTAAATGTTGTCGAGCGCAATCTCATTTACGGAATTACCGCCGCGACCAACAGCACCGGTGGCGAGATTAACGGTATTCGTGTTGGGGGCGGAACGACCACATACCGCAACAATATGATCTCGATAGGTGCGGGCACCGCTAATGCGATCGGAACGGGCTCAACGACGGGCGGGATCAATGGTATCAATGAGCCTTCTGGAACCGACAGCTTTTTTCACAACAGCGTGTATATCGGCGGCAGCCCGAGTGCGGGCGTCGGCCCATCGTATGCGTTTAATAGCTCCATTACCACCAACACCCGCAGCTTCCGTGACAACATTTTCTTTAACGCAAGGACCAATAGCGGGGCCACAGGTAAAAACTACGCGGTACGCGTTGGCGGCACAGCGCCAAACCCCGCCGGTCTCACCATTAACACTAACGTATATCTGGCAAACGGAAGCGGCGCCATTTTCGGTTTCTTTAATTCCGCCGACGTTGCAAGCTTGCCTGCCTGGAAGACTGCGGTCGGACAGGATATTGGAAGTTTTGAGGCAAATCCCCAATACAATGATCCCGCCAACGCAACGCCCGACCTGCATCTGCATCCGACAAATCCCACGATCGCCGAAGGACACGGCGTCGACGTCGGCGTAACAGTTGATTTTGACGGGCAGACTCGAGCGTCATTCACTCCGGTCGATATCGGCGCCGACGCGGGAAACTTTACCGCGATCGTACTTCCGGCGAATGACATGCAGGCGAGTTCGTTTGTTGATCCTACTAATGGCGGAACCAAGCTGGCGGGTGTGGCTTTTGCGCCGCAGGCCGGTTTTGTCAATAACGGAACTGCAGATCAGACAAATGTACCTGTTCGTTATCGGATATGCACAGACGGTACCTGTACGACCGAGGTTTATAACCAGACGGCAACGATCGCATCCATCTTGTCAGGTGCGGCGGCAACCGTCACGTTCCCGAGTGCAACGATCGCGACGCCCGGCACATACACGATAAAGGCGAAGGCCGAGCTTGTGGGCGATACCGTTCCCGGCAACGACGAGATCACGGGAACACTAATCATCGCGGCCCCTTTGAGCGGCACATACACGGTCGGTTCGGGTGGAAACTACACCTCGATCACTAATCCCGGCGGCGTCTTTGACGCACTTAACACGCTGGGTGCTACCGGCGACGTTACGATCGAGATCACGTCCGACCTTGCGGGCGAGACCGGTGCAAAAGTATTGAACGAGCTGCCGGCCGGCATTGACGTAACGATGTATCCGACGGGAGCACCGAGAACAATTACAGGTTCGTCCTCCGGCGGTTTGATCACACTAAACGCGGCTGACAACGTCATTATTGACGGCTCGCTGGCAGCGGGCGGCGCAGACCGCAGCCTGACCATCACTAACACCAACACAGGCAGCTCGTCAGCGGTTATCTGGCTGCAATCGTCCGGCGCTAACGGTGCGCAGAGCAACCGGATCAAGAATGTGAATGTTGTCGGCAACAGCAATACAACGACGTTATTCGGCGTTGGTATGGGCAGCAGCACTATCAGCACAGGCAGCCTTGGTACGAGCAACAACGACAACCGCATCGAGAACAATAACATCAGCAAGACCCAATACGGCGTCTACTCGCAGGGCCTTAGCGCCGTCGCCAAAAACACCGGCAACCGTATCAGAGAGAACCTGATGAATACGGCTGCGCCGAACAATATTCAGTTTGGCGGCATCTGGCTAGGGTTTGAGGACAACGTAACGATCTCAAATAACAATATTGGGAACCTAGCCACCACTCTCGACATATTCGGTATCTCAGCCGGCCTCGGCAACTCGTTTCTTACGACAACAACGGTCGGAAATGAAGTCACAAATGCGACTATCGATGCAAACACCATTAACTCGATCGTTAGCACCAGCACGACCGGATTTACAGCGATCGGTATCGGTGTCGGTGCCCAGCCTTCGGGAAGCATTACGACGGTCAGCAATAACGCGATAACGAATGTGCTGTCATTCGCGACGCCTTCGGATTTCATTGCCGGCATTCATCTCGGCGGTGGCGCTGGAACGACGCGGGTTTACTTCAACAGCATTTATCTAAGCGGTGCGAAGAGCTCGGGTACGACCGGCGGCACGGCGCCGAGTTACTGCTTGTCGGTTGCTGGAACGACGCCGGTTGTCGACCTCCGCAATAATGCGCTCGAAAACACCCAGACGAGTGGAAACGCATCACCCGGAAGGAGCTTTGCCATTGGTTTGGCATACACCAGCACGCTTGGTAACTACGCGAATCTGACATCGAACAACAACGACTTCTTTGTTAGCGGCGCTCAGGGAGTTCTTACGAAGGTTGGAAGTTTAACGCAGGGGAGTGGAACAGAGATCGCAACGCTTTCCGGCTGGTTTACAGAGACCGGACGGGACAATCCATCGAATCCTCCGAACAGTTCCATCAATTCCGATCCGCTTTTCGCCTCGACAAGTGATATTCACATTACGGCATCAAGTCCGTTGTATAACGCCGGAACCGATGTAGGCATTACGGTTGATATTGACGGTGACACGAGGCCGCAGGGGGCAGCCTATGACATCGGCGCCGACGAAGCTCCGGCTGCTCCGACGCCAACGCCAACGCCTACGCCTACGCCGACACCGACTCCGACACCAACACCGACGCCAACGCCGACGCCGACACCTACGCCGACACCTACGTGCTATCCGGCACCCGCGAATATGGTCGCGTGGTATAAGGCTGAGGGGAATCCGAACGATTCAGCCGGGACGAACAACGGCACTGCCGTCAACGGCAATACCTATCCGGCCGGCATGGTCGGACAGACGTTCGCCTTTGACGGCACGAGTCAGTATGTCAGCGTTCCGAATGTGGCCGCCGTCAATATCACGGGCGACATCACGATCGACGCCTGGATCTACCACACGTCGAATACCGGACTGCAGAACATCGTTTCGAAACGCGACGATACAAACACCAACGTCACTTACGAGCTGTGGACGCGGCCGACAGGTGCGCTCTGTTTCTCGTCGCGGAACGGCGGTGTACAAACCGAGATAAATACGGGTGCCAATGTCTTACCATTGAATACCTGGACGCATGTCGCCTTTACACTTAGCGGCACGACGGCCAACTTCTATTTCAATGGTTCCGCCGTGTCCTCGCCGCAGAGCTATGCTGTGACACGTCCGGTGACGGGCGATCCGTTCACCATCGGAGCTGCGCTTTCCACCACGGCGTTCCCGAGTGGAACGCAGTTCTGGTTCGGCAACATCGACGAGGTAGAACTCTTCAACCGCGCGTTAACGGCAACCGAGATCGCCGGTATCTACAATGCCGGAAGCACTGGCAAGTGCCCGATACCGACACCGACACCAACGTCGACGCCGACACCGACGCCCACACCGACGCCGACGCCAACTCCAACGCCGACGCCGACGCCCACACCGACGCCGATGACTGACCTGACGGTCACGAATACCGATTCCCCGGATCCGGTGACAGAGGGCCAGCAACTGACGTATACGGTCAACGTCCACAACTTCGGCCCAGTTACGGCCACCGGCGTTACGATGAACGACCCGCTGCCGATCGAGGTTGAAATGGTGTCGCTGACCCTGACGAGCTCGCCGATGTATATCCCGACGGGCCATGACCTTTACAGAAGCACGACCGGAAGCCCGCCGAACAACGGAACTTATTACGATTTCAGTACCACTCCGATCCCCAGCGGTTTCTTTGCCGCGGGCTCAAATCCTTACAACAGCGCTATTTTCGCTGACGGCTTGCCGATGCCGCCGATCGGATTCTACACGAGCGGCAGCTGCTTCCAGCCTGGTACCGAAACGGCCCCGAATGCCCAGCAAGGGTTGACGAATACCGATACCCAGTGCGGCGGCGCCGGAACGTCGATGACCGACACCGTTATCCGGCGCAACGCCGACGCAACCCTGCCGATGATCGGCGGCATGGCATCAATACCGATCGAGATAGTTGCGCTCAATCTCGTCAGCGCGCAGCCGATCACGGTCACCTACTGCTGCAGCCAGCCGCCTGAGCAGTGGAACGTGCAGGTCGATCTGCCCGGCCCGCAGCCCCAGGGGCAAATGAATCTGACGCGCACCAGCGCGAATGGCGGGACGTTTAATTCGATCCTGCCCGTCGTCCCGCGTTTTACATTCACACGTGTGATACCCGGCCCGCCGCCGGTGGGAGGCCAATGGATCCGTAACGACCTGTTCACGGCCAACGGAAACTTCGGACAGCCGAACTTTAATTGCACGACGCCCCCGGTCGGCCAGAACGGTACGATCAACTGCACGGGCGGAACGATCCCGCCGAACGGCGATGCGACGTTCACAATCGTCGTCACGCCGACGCACGCCGCGGCCGGCACGACGCTCTCAAATACGGCAACGACAACCGCGGACCAGCAAGACCCGAATCCGACTGACAACTCAGCCACGGCAACGACAACAGTGCTGGCGATCCCAACGCCAACGCCGACACCGACTCCAACACCGACTCCAACACCTACGCCGACACCAACGCCGACGCCCACACCGACGCCGACTCCAACGCCAACACCAACGCCGACGCCGACGCCGTCGCTCGTGATCAATGAGATCGATTACGACCAAGTGAGTACGGATACGGCCGAATTTATTGAGTTGAAAAATGTCAGCGGCGGCACGATCAACCTCGATCCGGTCTCCGTCGAGTTGGTGAACGGTAGCGGCGGAGGTGCCGTAGTTTACCAGACCATCGACTTACCGAACGTCAACCTTGCAGCGGGCGGATTTTACGTGATCTGCGCCAACGCCGTCAACACGGGCCCGAACTGCAACCTCGATGTCACCCCAGACACCGATCTTATCCAGAACGGAGCGCCCGACGCAGTCGGATTGCGTATTTCCGGCACTCTGGTTGACGCGGTTTCGTACGAAGGCAATACGGGTGCGCCATATACCGAAGGATCGGGGACCGGCTTGATTGACGACGGCTTGGTTGGATTCCAGGGAATCTCGCGCTTCCCGGACGGCTCCGATACGAACGTGAACAACGTGGACGTTTCTCCGCGATGTATCACACCGGGCCTGACGAACGCCTCGGCCAGCACGGGCTGTGCGAATCCGAATCCGTCGCCAACCCCAACCCCAACGCCTACTCCGACACCAACGCCGACGCCCACTCCAACGCCGACGCCGCCGCCGCCAACGCCGACACCGACGCCGGTGACTCCGACGCCGACACCGACGCCGGTGACTCCAACGCCGACGCCGACGCTGGTGACTCCAACGCCGACGCCAACCCCCACGCCGACACCCACGGCGACGCCAACGCCGACACCGACGCCCACACCGACACCAACGGCGACGCCAACACCGACTCCAACGCCGGTGACTCCAACGCCGACACCAACGGCCACGCCAACGCCGACACCGGTGACGCCAACGCCGACACCAACGGCGACGCCAACGCCGGTGACTCCGACGCCGACACCAACGGTGACGCCAACGGCGACGCCAACGCCGAGTCCGTCGCCGACCCGGACGCCGACGCCAACGCCGACACCAACGGCGACGCCAACGCCGACGCCG